>Ga0180437_10006790_pt1 | contig 15125 bp, 11 predicted proteins | sample SS_ome_4_FD_132410 | JGI IMG/M metagenome (GOLD analysis project Ga0180437, IMG submission 132410) | Hypersaline lake sediment archaeal communities from the Salton Sea, California, USA - SS_3_D_1 metaG | ecosystem: Environmental > Aquatic > Non-marine Saline and Alkaline > Hypersaline >...
CATAGACAACACCGACTATGGGTTCATGGGTCTGCCCTACAGGGTACAGCAGGCAAACCTGCTGGCGCACACGTACTATGTGAACCACGGGGGACCGTACGACGAGGAGGTGTGGCGGAAGCACTTCCGAGAGATCTTCGGCGAGAAGGGGGATGAGATTCTCAAGGCGGCGGTGCTCTATGCGCGGGTTCCGCTGAACATCTCGAAGATGGTTTACAGCGGCGTGGAGGGCTTTACGTGGCAGTTCCCGTATCACCTCGCTTTGGACACGAGCTGGCCGGGCGCGCTGGGAACTGAGGGGCTTGATCCGCCTGACTGGGTCATCGGCGACCTGGCGCGGGTGAACGACTACGTGAGGTACCTGGAGAAGAACGAGTGGCGGGAGGACTTGCTTGAGCACGTGGCCGGGGATCGGAAGCCGCCGCTGGCGCATTTCGCGGAGCAGACGGAAGCGGCGCGGAAGGGCGAGAAGATCCTGGCCGGGATATCCGAGGACGAGGTGAAGAATGATGCGCGGCAGGAGCTGCGGATCCTCCAGACGAGTGCGAGGCTTGCGGTGCTTGTGGGCGAACAGTGGCAGCACCTGCTGATGGGAAGGATTTACTTCGCCGGGGCGACGGGGGTGTCGCCCGAAGAGGTCCGAAGGGACCTTGCGAAGCGATGTATGGCGGAATACCGGAAGGGAATCGAGGCGTTCCGGCTGCAGATCGAGAGCGTGCTGGATTTGCCGCACGGCATTTTCGATTTCGAGCAGTACACGGGAAGCGCGAGGCAGTGGCAGTTGAGCATTCCGAATCGGACGAGAATGATGGAGAGGGAACTGGCGGAGATAGAGGAGAAGCTGGCTCCGCTGTTGAAGTAGGGTCGGGCTAAGGGGAGACGAGGAAGGCGCAGAAGCCTTTGCGCTTTGTCTTGAGCGAGGCGCGGCGGCCCGAAGCCCGAAGGGCTTTCTCAAGTCGCGAGGCCTTCGCCGAAGCGCAGGCGAGGACCAGGGGGGAGCCGGGATACCGGGCAAGCGCACGCGAGGCCTTTCCCAAGTGGATGTCGTATCCTTCGCGCTCGCGAAGGGCGGCGACGATGAGGTCGGGCTGGAAATCCTCGCCGCGACATTCGAGAAGGGGAGTGTGCGAGAAGACGGCATCGCCGCCGAATCCGCAGGTCTTGAGATTGTGTTTCGCGGCTTCGAGGGCGATCAGATTGCGCGAGGCCACGCACATATGCTGAAGGCCGGCGAAATGCTGGGCCAGAAAAACAGGAATGTGGCCCTGGCCGCAGTTGCCGACGAGAACGTTCGCGAACTCGTTGGTCGCGGAGAGCTTTTCGAGGACGTGGAAGATGAGATCGGTGGCGTGGCTTCTCTCGTCGAACTCGGCGAGGCCGTGGAAGGAAGTCATTTCGTACGACCATTCGCGCCACCGGAATGCGGCAGCTTCGCGCAGGTAAGGTGTGTAGGGAACCGCAGGCTCGCCGGAGAAAGAGAAATTGTAGACCACGTGGCCCTTGCGCGAGGCTTTGTGCGAGAGCTTGACCTCGGGCTTATCGAGAATGGCATCGAAGGACTCTTCGAGCGGGCTGACGACCACGATCCAGACCTCTCCATTATCTTTCAGATGGCGCTGTGCGCCCAGAAGCATGAGAGTGTGGACGGGATGGCCGGCCTTGGCGGGAACGTTGGAAACGACTGCGTCGTAGCTCGACTTGGCGACGTTCGAATACGCCGTTCCGGGGGCGGCGGATATGTTGGAGCAGTTGTTCATGCGGGCGTTGTGCTCAGCGAATGCCACTGCGACCGCATCGGGGTCGATGGCGTCAACGGCGTCCGCAATCCCGTTGGCTGAAAGGTAGACGCTGACGGGACCGTAGCCGCATCCGAGATCGAGAACGCGGGGCCACTTGCGCACGTGAGACGAGATCTCCCTCAGAAGGAACATCGTTCCCACATCTATCTGGTAGGAGCTGAACACGTCGACGGGAACGTCGAGTTTCAGGTTCCGGCCTCCCCACCTTGCCTCGATAGACTTCTTGAAGTAGAGGTCGATCAGTTCCTGCTCTGCGCCTGCATTTGGCTCGGGTGCGGAGTTCAAGCGACGTCTCCGATGGAGGTGGCAAGGAGCGGGCGGTCATTGAGTGTTTCGGCCAGGGATTTCAGCATCCTTCGGCAATCGCTGGCGTATCCGGCGGCGCGCCGGTGATTCTTGCGCCTGAGCCGGTTTATCACGATGTACTTCTGGTGTTCGTAGAGCAGGTAGAAGGTCTGGCGGAGAAGGAACTCGCGGGTCTTCTGGGGCGGGGGGCCGTAGCCTTGCCAGAAGACAGGCCTGCTGATGCCGCAGTAGCCGAGAACGGAGAACTCGATTTCGGGGTCGCCGTAGAGTGCGCGGTCCCAATCGATGAGGCCGGTGAGTCGGCCGGTCTCGTCGACGAGAATGTTCTGGGACCAGACATCCATGTGAAGGAGAACGGGAGGGCCATCGTAGTCGAAGAGGTCGCGATGGCGGGAGGCGAGGCCGCCGACAGGCGAGCGCCACGATTCGGGATAGGCTTCGCAGTCGATGATGTCGTCGATAATCAGTGCCCACATTTTTTCGAAGGCATCGGCCCAGCGGCGGTAGGGCTCCATGGGTTTGTGGGGACCGACGTAGCCGTAGGCGGTCCCTTCGAGAGCGTGGACCTCGCGAAGGCACTCCCCTACCCTCTTGAGGACGTTGTCCGTCTGTGCTGCGGTTAGGCGGCCGCCCATTTCGGAAAGGGCGTGGCCGGGAAGCATTTCCATGACGAGGTAGTCGCGGTCGGTCACTTCGCGGGAGAAATCGGAAGAGAGCACGCGCGGGACGGGAACGGATGTCTCGGCGAGGAGTCGCTCGGAGATAGGGGGCTCCTGCCGCATCATGAGGCGCTCGTAGAAAAGGAATCCGGCATCGTCAGGCGGAGCGATGCGGACGACGAAGGAGGGACGGCGGTCGTCCCGGATTACGAACGAGTGGTTGAAGTGTCCGGTGGTGATTGGCTCGAACGCGAGCGTGCGGCGGTCAAGCGAGAGAGCGTCGCATATTCTTTCGAGCATGCCGTCTGCCAGAGCGCGGCTTCCGTCGATATCCATCGCGCGGCCTTCCTCGCATCCGTATCGTCGCGCGCCAACATGTTAGGATAGCCGGATATGTGCAAGAACGCCATGCGAAAGACTGGAGGACCCTCGCACGTGCGAGAGCGGGGAATGTCCTTACAGCCTCGTGACTGCAGAGACTCGGCCACGGTTGCCGTTCACTTACATGCAGCAACACCGAGACGGGCGGCAGGCACGGAGACGCGGCGAATCTTGCGGCGCAAACCGATCCCGTACATGAGAAGCGAGGACCACACCAGCGCCTGGATAACTGTGAAGAGATTCAACCCTAAGTTGGAACTGAAAACGTAGCGAGGGAGCAGCACAAGGGCCAGCATATAGAAGGCAAGAACTGCGGCGACGTAAAGGAATTTCGCTCGCGACATCTTGTTCTTCAGGGCATCGCGCGCGGGGTTGGAGGTTGCCGGGTCGACTCCGACGGCGTCAGACTTGAATCCTCTGAGAAGCAGAATCCCGGGCAGAAGCAGCCCGCAGAGATACGCCGTGAAGAAGAGCGAGACGGCGTTTGTGGCATCCAGGTATCCGCCACCGACGAGAAGAAAGGCAGGCATGAGCAGGCCCGCGCCTATAAACACGCTAGCTAGCTTTTTGAGCATCCTGGCCCTGGCCTCCGTGAGGTGCCTGGCGCGGAATGCGGTCGCCGCAATTCCGGGCTCGCCCAGACGCGCAATCGCTTCGCTGCCGGCCTCCGGGGACGACTTGCCCTCCGAAAGCAGCCGGTTGACAGTATCGGCATAGTGCGATTCGATCTCCGCCCTGATGCGGTCCTTGGCGGCTAAGACAAGCCCCTCGGTAGCCACGTCAAGCCACCGGTCGAGTTCGTCGGCCAACCCAGAAACAGGATCTTCCATGCTCAGGCCTCCTTGAGAATCAGATTGACGGCGCATGAGAACATTGCCCATTCCCGGCGCTTCCGGGCGAGCGCCCTTCTGCCTCTGTTAGTCAGTCGATAATAGCGGCGGGTCCTCCCGCCTTCCTGCTCCGTTTCGGATTGCACCAGTCCCTTGTTTTCAAGGCCGTGGAGCGTCGGGTAGAGCGTGCCCTCTTTGAAATCCAGCACACCTTTCGATTTCAGTTTGATGTCCTGGGCGATCTTGTAGCCGTGCGCGGCCCCCTGGGACAGGCTATGCAGAATCAATGTGGGCAAGGTGCCTCGAAAATCCATAGCGGCCTCCGATACATCGATTACCTATGTGTCCATGAGTATACATAGGTTCTCTATGTATGTCAAGAGGAACCGCAAAAAAACTTGACCGCGTGCAATAGCCTGAGCGCCTCGAAGGAGAGCGTCTCGCGGTCAAGCGAGAGAGCGTCGCATATTCTTTCGAGCATGCCGTCTGCCAGAGCGCGGTTTCCGTCGTTATTCATTCCGCCCGTTCTCCTGATTCGTCCTGTCGAACGGCAGGTTGCCAGGATAATCCGATGTGGATTATAACTCCGTGCGAAAAATGGAGCGCTGCCGGACGTTCGACAGGCAAGTCCACATGCGCCGAGGGGCTACTGCCAGCCGCTAGAGCCTTCGGTTTGCGATGGGGTCTCCATTCCGGGTATGCCTTCCCAGGGGGGCCTGATCTGGAGGGGCCGGGCCGGGAGCCTGGCGAGCAATTCGGTGAGTTTGTCCCGTATATCGCGAGCGATGTCGGGGTCGGCCTCCAGCAGGGCGTAGCGCCTGTAATTGAGGATTGCGGCCTCGACGTTTCCCATGGCCTCGTACTCCCCCGCCAGGCTTTGGTATACCCGTTTGTCTGAAGGAGAGAACTTGACGAGCCTGTTGAGCACGTCGATGGCGGAGGCGTGGTCGGCGACTGTGGAGCGCAACGAGGCGAGTTCGAGCAGCGCGTCGGGATTGTAAGCAAAAGCCTGGAGCGAGGCACTTAGCAGCATTTCGGCGTTGAACCGATCGCCTTGGGCGAGAGCGGCGCGAGCGCGCTGGAGCAAGTCCACCGATCGGGCGGCGCTGAAGAGATAGCCCCTCTCCCAAGCTGTTATTGAGGCGTCACGGTCGCCGGAGAAGAACAGCGCAGCGCCCAGATGGTACTGCGCAAGCATATCGCCGGGATGGAGCTTCGTGTACCTGCGCAGAAGGGGGACGGCATCAGCGTACCGTCCAAGGTCGCGGCTGAGGTAGCAAAGGGCGAGGTTGTAGAGCAATGGCGGCTGCTGGTCCGGGAAGGACTGGTGGGAGGCGGCCGCCTCGAATTCCCGAGCCGCGTCCGCCACTTTCTTCTGGGCGAAGAAAGCGAGGCCGGCATAAAAGCGAGCGGCGGGGTTTTGCGGGTCAAGCTCGACGGCCTTCATGGCGTCGATCTCGGCGGCAGCCGGATTCCCGCCCTGCAAGCTGTTCACCGCCTTTTCCAGGAGAGCAGCCACTTCGGGAGGTTCCCGGCCGGGCTCGGGGGAAGCGTGTGGCACAGGGACAGCCTGGTCGTCTTTGGAGGGAGTCGCGGAAGCGACGAGTTCGGGGAACTTCTCCTTCAACACATCGATTGACTTCTTGATCTGGTCGAGGGCCGCGGCGTTTTGCTCGAGGTCAGCGGCGTCCCGGTATGCTTTGAGTGCGAGAGCGGGTTGCTGCGTGTGCTCGTACGCAGCGGCAAGCCGAAGGTGGGCGTTGGGGTCGTCGGGAAAGGCTTCGACGGCGGATTGCGCGGCCGTGACGATTTCGTTCGGGTCTCCGAGCCGCCAGACGGCCTGCTCCAAATCCCGGTGGGAGGCCGCGTCGACGCCGAAGAGGTCGATGGCCCGCTTGTACCAGGCGACGGCGGCCACGAGGTCGCCGTTTTGCCAGGATACGGACCCCTGCCCGCGATAGGCTTGGGCCTGTGATGCAGCAAGTGAGGCCCCCATGCGCCAGGAGGCAAGGGCTTCGTCCAAGGTTGCCGTACGGTACTGAGCGGCACCGAGGTAGTACCACGCGGTCAGATCCCACGGAGCAAGCTGGAGGTAATGCTCAAGGTGGCGCCGGGCGGCCTCATATTGGGCGATGTTGGGGTCGAGTTCACAAAGGGCGAGGTTGTAGAGCACCTCGGGCCGGGCTTCGAGGATTTCCTCATCTGCTGCGGCGGCCTCGAAATGTAGCAGCGCCCTATCGACGTTGCCTCCGCGATAGAGATCCAAGCCGACGTAGAAGTGAGCGAGGGGGTTATCGGGCTCAGCTTCGAGCGCGCGCTGGGCAAAGCGAAGGGCGGATTCGAAATCACCCGTCTGCATTGCGTAGCCTGCGTAGGCAAGAAGAGTTGGAATATGGTCGGGCTCTTGAGAGAGAATGAGGTCCCACTCGTCCACGGCGGCCTGGGTGTCGCGATTTGCCAGGTGTATGCGAGCGATCAAACCATGGGCTGCGGCATTGAAGCGGAGAGAGAGCGCCCTTTCGGCGATGCGCTGCGCGAGAGTGAGATGGGCCCTGCGGAACTGCATCTCTGCCGCATCGATCAACCATTGGGCACGTTGCTCGTCGCCGCCGGGATATTTGATGTGCGGATACTCTCCGGGCGCAAGGCCGAGCATGAGTGCCAGATTGGCCGCTCCCTGTCCCAGCATCCAATAGTCTTTGGGGGCTTCAAGTTCGAGGTAGAGGTCGTCGTCCGTGTTGATAATCTGCGGGCCCTCGGCGACGAATTCTCGGACCTGGTCGGGCCCCAGCAGGAATGTGCCCGTGAGTTCGGACGCGGAGTTAATGCCCACGCGCCGGAGGTCTTCACGCACGGCGGGCGGAGAAATCCGCTTTTCGACCTCGTCCGCGTCAATCCACAGCGGCGCGGGAGCGCCGACGAGGAAGTAATCATGCGGGCCAAGCTGGAAAACGTAGACGGACTGGAAGCTCCCGCTGAAGGTCCGCAGAATCACCCTCAGAAGGTCGGCGGAGGCCCGGTACCCCTGCACCCATTGGCAGAACAGCCCGTTTTGTTTCAACCTGGACTTGGCCAATTCGTAGAAATCCCTGGAGAAGAGATTGGTTATCCCGGAGACGAAGATGTTAGAGGGTTCTGAAATGATTACGTCGTATCGGCGGGGGTCAACCAGAAGGAGATTCCTGGCGTCGTTGAGTTCCAGCGTGAGACGGCGGCCCACTTCGTCCAAGGGGCTACCGTTGACGGGTCGGAAGAAGCGGGAGAATTCGATCATGGCCGGTTCTAGCTCGGCCGTGACAACGTGTGAGATGGGGAAATTGAGGGCTGACCCGACGGTGGTGCCGGTGGCAAACCCCACGATGAGCACGTCCTTGTTGGCGGGTGCGATGGCCAAGGGCACTCCGGCCGCGAGAACCTGGGTAGGCATGTCGAAGGAAGTCGAACCCTCTGTACGGCCATTTGCCAAGAGGGAGCGGTGGCCAGCCGCAGCTTCAGTGACGGTAACGCCGACCTCGATACCATCCTCATGCGCCAGCACGTGCAAGGTGGGAGGGGCGAACCATCGCCGGAACCGGGCGCGGTCGAGAAGACCGTCGCCAGCGGCGAACAGGTCCCCGTAGTTACCCACCCTGGCAACGAAATCGAAGGCGGGTCTGAAGGCGAAGACGTTGACGAGTGCCAAGACGGAGGCGGCCAAGGCGATTTTCTTGAAGGACCCGCGGGCTGAAGAAGAGACCACGAGGATTATGGCAACCACTAGATTCAGGGTCATGCCGAAAGCGAAGGCGTTCATCAAGCCCAAAACCGGTAGGAGCACGAAAGCTCCTGCGAAGGAGCCTACGATCGCTCCTATGGTATTGAGCGCGGCTACCGAACCGACCGAGCGCCCGACCCGCCGAATGTCACGGGTGCAGAACTTGATCACCAAGGGGAACATGGCCCCAAGGAAAACGGCAGGGAGGAAGATGACTGCTGCAGAAGTGGCGAATAGAGGAAGGACTGAAACATTGCGCGTCCCGAAGGCGGATTTTTGCAGGAGGAGAAACCAGTAGGGGAGTTCTTTGAACAAGGCTGCGCCGGCATAGACGGAGACGCCTATGAAAAGCTGCATCGCGCCCATGAGGAAGAGTTCGTTTGTCGTCCGCCTGCTTGCATATGATCCTGCAAGACTACCCAAGCCGAGACCGACCAGGAACGTGGCGAGCATGATAGTGAAAGCATAGGTGGTGGAAGGGACGATGGTGGAAATGAGCCGCGTGAAAAAGATCTCGTAGCTCATGCCGACGAATCCTGAGACGGCGAAAGCGCCCAAGACCACGACGATGCGCCAATCACGGGGCGGCTTTTCCTCGGCGGGCGGCATTGTCCTCCCGGCGGGCCGTTCTGCATCCAGCGGGCTGACTGCGCGCCAGCCGAGGAGAATGGAAACGATGCCTATGCATGCGCTGAGTAACGCGGTGGCGGCGGTCGAGTTGGCGACTCCCAAGAAGGGAATAAGAACGAATGCGGGTGCCAGGGCTCCGAAGACGGCACCGAGGGTGTTCAGGCCGTAGATGCGCCCGATGTCGAATCCCACCTCCTCACGGCGTCGGGCGAAGAAGCGGCTAAGGGCGGGGAGAGTAGCGCCCATGGCCGTGGTGGGCAGGATAAGCACTAGAGCTGCCATAGCAAAGCGCAGAAGGCTGAAGACCCAGAAGTTGGGATGATAGTTCGCCCAAACGACTCGATAAAGGGGCGTGAGGGCCTGAAAGATATGGGGAACCAGAAAGCCGTAAATGCCTATGGATATCTGCAAGCCGCCGTAGAGAACAAGTGGCCGTTTCACCCTGTCAGCCCAGCGACCTCCGAGGAAACTCCCCAGGGCAAGGCCACCCATGAAGGCGGTCAGGACGGCGCTAATTGCAAGGGTGGTCGCGCCGAAGATCAGGGTCAGAATGCGGACCCAGAGGATCTGATAGACGAGGCCCGTGAAGCCGGAGAGGAAGAAGCATATGGCAATGACGGCGGCGACACGCCGCCAAGCGCGCGATTGCATCAGTCGCGTCCTCCTGTTTCAGGGAACGAATAGAAGAAGGATACCTGCGCCCGATAGGTGTGTCAAATGGGCGCTGCGACCGATGTCCGCGGCTGGGACGCTCGAAGGCGGCGGTGCACGGCGAAGCGGACGGCGGGCTCAGACCGTTTTCTTCTTCCACCGTCCCATGCTGAACCACAAGCCGATGACAACGGAGTTGACTACGTTGGCGAGCTCTCTGCCGACCCAGACTCCGACGACCGAATTCCAGAGCGAGGCGAGGATAATTGCGAAGGCCACCCGGAGCACCACGGCCAGCGAGCCCGCGATCATAGGCGAAAGGGTGTCCCCGGCGCCGCCCATGGCTCTCCCCAGCACAACTGTCATGCCGATGAGAATCATGCCGAGGGCGCTTATGCGCGCGTAGATGACGCCGAGCCGGATGACCTCGGGGGCGTCGGTGAAGGCCATGACAACCTGCCTGGGAAAGATCACCAGGATGAGGCCGAAGGCGGCGGCGATGACGGTGTAGTAGATGACCGCAAGCCAGCCGGAACGCTCAGCGCGCTTGGGCTTAGCCGCGCCGAGGTTCTGGCCCACGAGTGCGGCGGCGGAGGTCCCGAGCCCCCAGCCCGGAACTATTACCATGGAGCGGAGCTTCACCACGATCGCGTTTGCGGCGATTGCTTCGGTCCCGAAGCCGGCCACCAGCCTGTATATGATCAACATAGAGAAATTTCGGATGAGCATCTCGGTCGAGCTGAAAGCACCCACCCTGACGAGTCGCCAGATCAAGGGAAGGTCGGGCTTTATCTGCCTGAACTTCAGACGAATGGGGTGTCTCCCGAAGAAGAGCAGGTAAAAGAGGATGCCGGCGCCCATCCCCCTGGCGCAGACGGTGGCGATTGCGGAGCCTGCGACTTCGAGTCTGGGGAATCCGAAGAGGCCGAATATCATGATGGGGTCGAGGACGGCGTTGATGGCGACGGCGATGACATTGGCGATGAGCGGGGTGATGACGTCTCCCGCACCGCGCAGAACCGAGAAGAGGGCGATGCCCATGAATATGACGGCCGAGCCCAACGCGGAGATCCTAAGATAGACGACCCCCTGAGCAACCACGTCGGGTTCGGCGCCGAGAAGCGCCAAAGCAAGAGGTGCAAGCGGATAGATGAAGACAGCGAACCCAATACCGAGAATGAGAGCCAGAAGGATCGCCTGGGCTGCGGCGTGTTCGGCTTCGGGCTGGTTGTCCTCTCCGAAAGATCGCGAGACGACTGCGACGCTCCCGACGTACACTCCCATGCCCAGCATCATCACGAGGCCGAGAAGCACCTGGGCCAATCCCACGGCCGCAACCGAGGAAGGCCCCAGCCTGCCGACGAAGATCATGTCCACGAGGCCGAAGGCATTGAACAGGGACTGGCCGGCCATTGTGGGGAGGGCAAGCCGCCACAGAGTGCGGGAGAGGTTCCCTTCAGTGAGGTCGGGCAGTTCCCTGGGACCCAATCGGCGTCTCCCCTAGTTGAAGTCTACGTCCACGGCGCCAGGGAGTGGAGCAAACGACAGGAGCAAAGGTATATGCTAACCATATTCGGGCGATTGGGGAACCATGAAATGCGCTCGCCTTCCGATGCGTTTGATCCTCACAGGCCGCTGTGCCATAATCGTGCGGCCAAGTAGGGGCGAATGATGTCGGTGAGAATAATCGGAGGAACGGCGCGCGGACGAAGGCTCAAGTCGCCCTCGTCGAAGGTCGTGAGGCCCGTTTCGGCAAGGCTGAGGCAGTCGCTCTTTTCGATAATCACCGGGGAGCTGGATTCGGCTGAGGTGCTGGACCTTTTTGCGGGGATAGGGAGCTTCGGGCTGGAGGCGCTTTCGCGAGGGGCGGGGAGGTGTGTCTTCGTCGAGCGCAGCCCGGCGTGCGCGACGGCGCTTCGGACGAATATAGAGGAGTTGGGCTTCGCTGACCGGTCGAAGGTGCTCCAGGCGGACGCGCTGGGGGCGCTCAAGGCGTTCGAGGTTTCGCGAGCCGGGTTCGATGTGGCGTTCGTCGACCCGCCGTACGAGGTGACGGACGACCCGAGGAAGTCCGGGACGATATTCTCAGGTCTCGAACGGGCTGCCGAGAACGGGGTGTTTCGGGAGGGGGCGCTGGTGATGGTCAGAAAGCGAAGCGAAGCGCCCGGGCCAAGAGGGCTGGATAGCCTGGTGCTGGAGGAGTCGCGGAAGTACACTCACTCCGAGGTGCTTTTCTTTCGCGCGAGGCGCTCGGCGTAGGCGCGGACGGCGTCCTCCTGCTCACGCGTCTCGATGTAGGAACTCCGCTTCTTGCGGACCTCCTCAATCGCCTCTGCGGCGCTGCGGCCCTGGGAGACCAGATAGCAGGCGAGGAGTGTGCCTGTTCTTCCCGACCCGGTGCCGCAGTGGACGACCACGCCGACGCCTTCGTCGTTCATCCGGTCTACGAACTCGACGAAGCTGTCGATCTGGCTGGGAGTCGGAGGCGAGAAATCGGTAATCGGCAGGCGAAGTGATTCGATGCCCGCCTTCTTCAATGCTTTCAGATCGATCTCCTCCGTGGTGAGCGACACCACGGCGCCGATGCCCTGCTCCCTGAGGCCCTCCAAATCCTTTTCCAGGGACGCGAAGACCCCCGGCCTTCCCATGCCGGCCAGCTTGCCGTCTATGATGAAGCAGAAGTTTCTCAGAGCGATTGTGCCGCCGTCCCTTCGTTGCCAAAAACTCGTCGTGCCCAAACCGGAAGAACTCAAGAAGGATAACAATAGGAGACGGGAAGTCAAGTCGCCAGCGATTTCGATTCACGCGAGCCGCCGAGGAGGAGGGTCACCCGACCCGCTCGATCATGTGTTGCCGGCCGGCGATGTGCAGGACGAAGCTGCTGACGTTCCCGCTTTCGCCGCGCTTGAAAAGCAACTGGGCGTCCAGCGCTCTCATGAAGAAACTGTCGTGTGCGTCAGCGGCGAGTTCCTGCTCGGGCAGACGGGGGCGAGGGAGTTCCTCGTGGAAGAACAGCAGGGCCCCCTTCCTTGAGATCACCAACATCCTTTCACCACCCCTGTATTCGCCTACATACTCTTCCAGCGCGCTCGGAGGCATTTCGACGGCGCGGCGGTCCGCGTTGAAGGGACAGCGCTGCGCCCAGTGGTGAAGGACCTCGTTCGCGAAGCCGAGCTTCCGCGCAACCGAAAGGCTTGCGCGATTGTTGAGCGAAGCCCCCCATTCGGGCTCGACATCGTTCTCAAGGCAACGGCGGACGAGCGGCGCGCACGTCATTGCGGCGAACCCGCGCCCTCTGTGGTCCGGCACAGTCGCCACGGAGAGGCACATGCGCTCCTTGGGTTCGAAAGCCGAGTACGCGACGGTTACGATCGTGTCATCCTCGGTGAGGCAGAAACCCAGGCTCTTCTCCACGAACTCTTCGGGCGAAGGCCAAAGGAGGCCGAAGCTCCGGTCGATTTCCTCCGTGATTCTGCGGGCCAGCGCGAGGTCGATGCGGCTGAGCGTGAAACCATCGGGCGCTTTCGTTGGCTGGCGAAGGAGTGGCGTGTTGGTTCGTTCGAACGTCAGCGAGACGCGCTGGAAGACATAGAACCTGCAGCCGAACGCGGAACGGAACACGTCTGCCCACTCGTCGGAGGGAAGGCTGACCCATGAAAACCGAGGGGGATCGGAGGAGGACTCAGTTGCAGCGCGTATGATGTCGAGCGCGGTCTCGGCATTGGGTTCGCCCGCGATCAGGCAGAGCCCGTCTCGATAGCAGAGCAACGCCACGCCGGGCGAGGATGGGTCATCGACGAACATTCTGGAATCCGCGCTTGCGAGCGCCGCCGTCAGCCATGACCTGTCGTACGGGAAGCCTTCGAACAAAGAGGACGCCTTTGCGAACTCCGTGCGTCGGACTTCCACCGCCATGATAGATCCTCCAGAGACGCATCACTGCCGTGCGCGCGCCGCGACACATTGAACCAAACGATCCCACGAAGGATACAATTGGGAGGCCGGAAGTCAAGGAGTCAAGAATCCCGATTCGTCCAAACCGTACCAGGGCAACTTGCCACCCGTGCGCCTCCTTCACGTCGAGCGCTGCGACATCACCTGTGAGATCAGGCGGGTTGCGGTGGAGATGACTTGGGATGCGGTCTCGGGGCGTGGGGGCGTGAGGAGGCCGCTTTCAGGACCGTAGACTACGGGCATCCACTCCACCTCGTAGCCGCCGGAGGGATACTCCTCGGGAGTGGGGAGATAGCCTATCCAGGCGTTGGTGTAGCCGCCGAAGAAGACGGGGCGTCCGGGGAAAGGTTCTGCGACGGCGATTGCGATCTCGGTAAACGCCTCCATCGGGACGCCGCCGATGATGCCTTCGTTGATCCTGGCGACGTGGACTTCCATGGGGAGGGTCCGATGGATTTCGCCGCGCTCGCGGCAGCGGCGGACCTCGGCGAGCCACGCGTCGGTTGAGACGCCCCATGCCTCGGCGGCCTCGGCCGCGCGCCTTTGGGCTTCGGCTTCCTCGGGGATGGGCTGAAGTCTGAGAGGGATGGTCTCAGAGCGGACATCCAGAGAACTGAGCGGGTGAGTCTCGATGTGGTCTAAGACCTTGAGCGCCTTGCCTCCGATTGCCGAGCCCATGCGTTGGAGCGCCTCGGGGCTGCCGCGCCAGCGGGGGTTCACATTGCCTGCAGCGCCGGGAGCGACAAGCGCGGTGCAGCCCGTCCCCTTCTCCACCATGTGGCGCACTGCGCCGGGCCAATCTGCGGAGACGACGTTGCTGTCTCGTGTGAGGACATTGGGGTGGGCGGTATACCAGATGAGAGCAGCCAGCGCCTTGCCGTCCGGCGCGTCTGCGCGAAGGACCCCCACGCGCTGGTCGGGGGTCGGTCTGGAAGTGGGTGCCAAGTCCGGTCGGTCCTGGTACTGCGAGCGATTGTTGATGGACGCATCGACGTGACCCACGCCCCAGCCGAACGTCGCAGGAGCAAGCGAGGCAGCGGCGCGTTCGGCGGCTTCGATGGCCTTCTCGTGAAGTTCTTGAAGATACTCGGGTGTGATGCGCGGCCCGGAGTGGGTGTGGCTCAGGAGCATCATCACCCGGTGCTTTGGTATCCCGAGTCTGTGCGCGATCGCTTCGCGAATCGGCTCGGTTTCCGAGGGCAGGAGCGCCACATTATCGACGCCAAGAATTACAAGCGGCTCATCGCGCTGTCTGGCCAGCAATAGAGCGGTAACGTAGAGACGATCGAGAGTGCCCGTCGACGGCCCGTCGCGGTGGTACGCTTCGAGCATCACGCCCACGGGAGGCGTGATATCCACCCGGGCGATCCCGGCAAGTGAGTGGTTCGTCATTTTGGCCTCCTCTGGAAGCACGACGGCCCGCGAGTGACCAGCGGGGCCATGATAGCAGAAGTGGAAGGTGCCGGCGAGAAGTCGACCCCGCCGGTATGAGGAAGTTGACGGGGGGAGGAAATGAGGTAAGATGTGGGGTTAGTTATCCGGAGGATCCCCGCTGCCGAAGGGTGCTGGGATCGTATTTCACGTGTCGAGGGGGGCTAGATAGATGAAGATAGGAGTTCTGACGGGAGGCGGGGATTGCCCCGGCCTGAATGCGGTTATCCGCGCGATCATCCGAAAGGCAATCATCAGCTACAAGTACGAAGTGCTGGGGATAATGAGGGGATGGAAGGGGCTGATCGAGGGTGAGGTGAAGCCCCTGGACATCAACTCGGCATACGGGATACTTCACCAGGGCGGAACGATCCTGCGGACGTCGCGGACGAATCCCTACAAGAATCCCGAAGACGCGAAGAAGGTGCTGGAGAATATCAAGAAGTACGGGATCGATGCGCTGGTCGCGATAGGCGGCGACGACACGCTGGGGGTGGCGTACAAGCTTTCGAAGGAAGGCGTGAAGGTGGTGGGGATTCCCAAGACGATCGATAACGATCTGTCGGGGACGGAAGTGACGTTCGGGTTCGACACGGCGATAAGCATTGCGGCGGAAGCGGTGGATCGGGCGACGACGACGGCGGAGTCGCACGACCGGGTGATCATTGTGGAGGTGATGGGACGTCACGCGGGGTGGATTGCGCTGTATGCGGGGATTGCGGGCGGAGCG
>Ga0180437_10006791_pt1 | contig 15121 bp, 9 predicted proteins | sample SS_ome_4_FD_132410 | JGI IMG/M metagenome (GOLD analysis project Ga0180437, IMG submission 132410) | Hypersaline lake sediment archaeal communities from the Salton Sea, California, USA - SS_3_D_1 metaG | ecosystem: Environmental > Aquatic > Non-marine Saline and Alkaline > Hypersaline > Sediment...
CTGCCGGGATACCAGGAGGAAGAGTTGATCCAGATGCGCGACTCGATCACCGCGATCGACGCTCAGGACGCGCAGGAGCGCGAGGTAAAAAAAAAGTGGATCGAACTCATCGACCTGACGCTCCGGCTTCAGAAGCACGCCAAGACCTCTCCGGCCAAGATGGCGATCTACGTCCTCCGCTGCCAGCGGAGCAATGACGTTCTGCACATGGACAAAGTTCATCTCGACTGGTTCCGAATCTGGAACGGCGAGAGCGTCAACAGCGTCATCCTGGCGATCCCCGGTGCTGGCAAGACTACGTGCATGTACGCACAGGAGCTTTGGGATCTCAAGGAGGATCAGCGGCTGCGAATCCTGAAGCAGTGCTGCAACCAGGAAACCGCCGGCAAGCGCCTGGAAACGCTGCGAACCTACATTCTCTCGCGCCGCTACCGCGCCCTGTACCCGCACGTGCGGCTCGACCCGAGCAAGCCGTCCAACGCGCACGAGTTCACCTTGATCCGCCAGAACATCGGCTCTCAGGACCCCACGATGCTCGCGGCGGGGTCGCTGAGCGAATTTCAGGGTTCGGGATTCGAGCGGATCCACGTTGATGACCTGTGCCCGCAGAAAGTCAGGCATGAAAAGACAACGCGCGACAGGATCACGAAGCGCTTCCACGGCGTCAGCCTCCGCCGTCGGCGCGACCTGCGAGTCTCCAAGGTTCGCGTCATCGGAACGCCGTGGCACGTTGACGACACCACGTCGCGGCTCCTGAGCGACGTTCGGCAGGGCAAGCTCAAGAACTGGAAGAGCGCGCGATTCCCCGTAACCGAGGATGCCGCCGGCAGGCCGATACCGCCGGTGAGCCGGCCGGGCTTGGCGCAGGACTGTGCCGAGACGAAGGCGACCGACCCGGAGGCATACGCCTGCTGCTTTCGTCTTGATGCCCGAGACGCCACGCTGCGGAAACTCACGGGGTTTGTCTATTATGACATTTCCGGCGGGCGCGACCCGCTGTGCCCCGAGCATCTTCGCGGCTACTACGCCAACCTTCTCGTTGAGATCGAAAACGGCGAGCGCTGGCAGGTGGTGGACCCGGGGGCCGGGGGTGCCGACCAAACTTGCACGGTCGGGTTTGGCCTCACCGCACTTGGGCGGGCGGCGATACGGACAGCTCACTTCTTCTCGGCCCGCGCCGACGAGGTAGCCGACCAGATCAAGAACATCGTCACGGGCGAAAAGGCAGAGAACGTCCTGATCGAGGCGCAAGCCGGGCAGAAGGGCCAAGCCGACATGTGGCGCCTGTGGCTCGTCACCTGGCTGGGTGAGGACTTCCGCGACCGGGTGTTCTTCTCGGGCACGCGCTTTCGGGACAGCAGCGGCCGAGCGTTCGGCCAGAACGTCAAGAAGCAGGAGCGGTTCTTCGCCGTCATTCCCTACTTCAAGAGCGGAACGATCCTCTTCGGCGGTCGGTGGCAGAGGGTTGATGGCGTTCCGAAGCTCGTGTGCGCCGACGATGCCGAACTCCGGCAGCTTCACGATCAGCTTCTCGACTACCCCAACGGCGTGCGCGACGACGGGGTGGACTGCGTGAGCATGTTCGGCAACTACCACGTCTCGCGCCTCCTGCGGTTCGTTGACGATCAGCGCAAACCGCCGGCGCCGGAGCCCCGGAAGCAGACCTTCAACATCCTCACCGAACTGAACCGCCAGCGGCTTGAGAAGCGCAGGAAGGCGGGCCCGAAACCGACCGGCGCGCGCTGGCAGGAAAGCCGCATGTTCATCGAAGGGAGCGCAGCGTGAACTGGGAACTCTTCATTGTGGTGATTGTGCTGGGCGTGACGGTGCTCACGTTGGCCGCGTTGGTGGCGATGCTGTGCCGGCTGGCGTTTCGGGCAACCCGCGACTTCGCGCAGATGCACATGGCCACTGACTGGCCGAGTTACACCGGCTACCTGATGCGGAACGAGAAGATCATCCTCGGGACGGGATATCGGACGCAGAAACCGACTCCCGACAGCGCCGCCTCCGCGCCGTCGGAGGTCTACGCGCCTGATCCCATTTCCAAGGACCATCAGCCGGAAGCGGTAGCGACATTCTGATGCTGAGACAGGAACAGGCAATCGAGCTCGCGCAGGGCACGCTCAGGGCCAGTAGGGCGATGCGCTCCCACTACGATAGCGTGTGGGCGCTGAACCTCGCCTACGCCGCGGGCAAGCAATGGTCCTGGATTCAGGCACAGTCCGCCGGCCAGAGGCAGCTTGAGCGCCTGCACGAGATACTGGACCCGCGACGAACTGACGTGCGCGTCACTCTTGACATGGTAGCTCGTTCGGTTCGGCGGGTGGTGGCATCGCTGAAGCCCCAAAAGATCAGCGCCGTGGTTCACCCCAGGGGCGGCTCAAGCGCGGCCATGATCGCCAAGCACGTCTTCACGGGACTGCTGGCGCGGAGGCTCAGGGAAATAGACGCGCTGGCGATCTGGCGCGGCCTACATCGACCCCGCTGCATTCTGGGGGTCATGGGCGTCCGCAGGCAGATCACGACCAACGGCAGGCCAATCACGCTGCCAATGGGGTCGAGTCGCAAGGACCAGCAGAAGGCGCTCTACAACCGGCAGGTGAGCTGGGCGCCGGTCCTGCCGTTCGAGGTGGTGCGCGACCCATCGGCGATTTCCTGCGACATGGACGGGGAGACGACCATGGGCTTGGAGAAGGCCCGCCCCGTTTACTGGGTCCAGAAGAACTTCGGCGTCGAGGTGCAGACCGAGCAGACGATGGGCGATCTCTACGGGCACCTCGATCAGATGCGAAAGGCGACCGGCTGGACCATCCGGGCGCACGCCGGCGACAGCAGAGTCCCGGGCGTCATGGTCTACGAGTGGTTCTTCAAGGACGCCGACGCCGAGCGCGAGTGGCCGTATCACCTGATCGCCTACCTTGACCCGGAGGAGGCCAGTCAGACGAGACTGGTTCCGCTCCACTGGGGCGACAACCCGTTCTTCGGTCGGCCGATCCACTTCCTTCAATACGAAACCCGAATCAATGAGCCCTGGCCGGCCGGGATACCCGCGCTGATGAAAGGCGCCCAGGACATTCGCAACATGGCCGCGACGGCGATGCTGCGCGTGATGATCGCCAGCTATCCCCAGTGGAGGGTTGAGAAGAGCACGATGGAGGAAGCCCAGATCGCCTTGATGAGCCGAATGGATCGGGCCATCGAATTCCAGAGGCGGCTTCCCACGGACCACATCCCCGACCGCGTGCAGGCTCCCGGCGCAAGTCCCGTGAGCGAGAACTTCTTCGCGATCACAGGCCAGGAGGGCGAAAAGGCGGCGGGCATAGCGCCTGTGCAGCACGGCCAGCAGGTCGCCAGAGGCCAGTCCGGCGAAGCCTACCGCGAGGTCATCGAGCAGGCCGAGGTTCCCCTGAACGATCTCCGCAAGGACGACGAGGGCGTCCTGAACGACCTGCTATACGGCACGCTGATCGACACCGTGAAGATCACGCTTCGGCCCCGGCGCGACATCGCGCGGAGGATGCTTGGCGACGAGTTCACGACTCAGCAGATAGCGACGGCCTTGGGCTCCGACCCGGAAGCGGTCATCGAGTCGGTGACGGTGCTTCCGGAGACCATTCGGCCGCGAACGCCACGGCAGGTCAAGGAGGACATGACCGACCTCGTGCAGAAGCAGGTGAAGCCCGCGCGCGAAGCCGAGTGGGAGATGCTTCGTCAGGGCGATGTGGTCACCGATTCACGGATGGCCGCCGCGAAGCGCAAGCAGGAAATGGAGATCACGATGCTGCTGGCTGGCGGTCAACCTCAGGTCGTGGGCGGGGAGGATCACGAAACCGGCATCCGCGTCCTGGAGGAGCTGATGTCCTCACCGCGATGGGAGAGTCTCAGCCCGGAGCAGAGGGACGCGATCAGCTTCCATTGGGCACAGCACCGCAACGCCGCGATGCAATTGGCCGAGTGGGCGCAGCAAATGGAAATGGGTTCCGGCATGGAGGCCCGCGGCTCGCCGCCGGCCGAACGGCCCGAACCCCAGGGAGCTGGCGCCGTGGGGCCGGCTGTACAAGTGGCTTGACTGACGCGCGACCACGGCGCGCCGCAGGAGAAGACCAATGAGTGAGGCAGACGCAGGATCGGGCACGCTGGCCGCGACGTTGCCGCCCGCAGCCCCGCCCGCACAGCCGACGGGTGACATGCTCTCAATTCCGAGAGCCTCTATCCCCGAGCAGTTCGGCGGCGATTGGCACAAGGCCATGGCCGCCGCCAAGGCGCACCAGGCGCTGGAGCCCTACGCCGAGATCGTTCAGCAGGTACGAGAGGCGGGCCTTGGGCCCGATTTCCTTGGCTATTTGCTGAGCGGCTACACGGAGGGCGCCAGGTCGCCGCACGGCGCACCCCAGGGGCTTACGGTAGAGGACCTCGACGAGTGGGCACAGAGCAAGCTCATGCCGAAGCTCCAAGAGCAGTTCGGTACGGTGCTCAGTCAACGGGACGAGCAGTACCGGCAAATGATGGATCGGCAGCGGCAGATGGAGCAGGGCGCAGCCGCGCGGGACAAGGCGATTGACGCCTTTCTCACGGAGATCAAGTTCCCGCGGCTGAACGAGAAGGGCGAGCCGCAGTTCTGGGGGCAGATGTTCTACAAGGAAGCCCTCGACGCCCTCATGGATGTGATGGAAGAGGGCGCCCCCAAGGATGGCGAGGAGCGCACGCTCTACTTCGCCCAACCTTCCGAGGACCACCTCAAGACGGCCTTCGAGAAACTCGCCACTCTCAAGAACGCCCCGGCCGAATTGGCCGCCGTCATCGCCGATCAGCAACAAAAACAGCCGAACGAGACGCTGGGGGAAGGGCCTACAGCCCGACCCCAGAAGCCGGGCTGGCATGACATGACTCCCGAGCAGCAGAAGGAGACGTTCATCGCTCAGCATCCGGAGATGGAGCAGGGTGAGGACTGACGCCAGCGGCTCGCTTCGGAGGGAGTAGCAAGCCATGCCGACAGCAGCGACAGACGTATCGAACGCGATGGCCTACATCTACAAGATGCGGGGCATCAAGGCGCAGTTCACCCGCTGGGACGACACGCTGCGCCACTTCCGCGCCGCCTCGACCATCATGGAAGGCGAGCGGAAAGTCTTCAAGGCCTGGACGCAACCGATGACCGCGACCCGGCTGACCAAAAGCGGGTACGAATCCGAGTTCCCCGAAGACCAGAAGCTGGACGCCCAGGAGTACTACGTTACCTGGACCGACCTGAGCGAGGCGCAGACAACCGTGGCCTTCACCGGCTTGGCGCAGGCCAAGACGACTAAGGGCGGCCGACGAGCGGCGATCTGGAGCATCGCCAACAAGCTCATCGACGAGGTGGATGCCGACCACGCAACGCGGCTCAACGCGGCCGTCCACCAGGACGCCAACTGCACGATGGCGACCATCGACACGCTGTACAACGCCGCCGGAACCGGCGCGTACAGCAGCGGCGCCGCCTACGCCAAGATCAAGGCCGGCTCGATCAGCCAGTTCTTTAAGGGCCAGAAACTGCACGTCCGCAACGGGTCGAGCACCAGCACTCCGCGGTGCATCGTCGAAGTCAACGACGTGTTTCCGTTCAACGAAGGCCCCGACGGGACGCGGGCGCGCGGACCGGGCATCCGGTTCACCTACAGCGCCGCTGGCGCCGACAGCGACCTCGGCAACGTCGCCGCCGACGACGACCTGTGCCTCAGCAACGAGGCGGCGGACAACTTCTGGGGTTTCCCGACGTGGTTCAGCCGGACCGCGGCGGTCGTGAACCTGACTCGGACCAGCACCGGCAACGCCTGGACCATCCCGCCGATCAAGTGGTTCGACGCCTCGGGGGACGGGACGGGCGCTTCCGTGACCTTCGACCTCGACACCCATCTAGGCGAAGTGGCCGAGGAACTGGCCTACGCCGTGAAGTATGGACGGCGGACGCGGGCGAGCGAGGGCATCGAACTCACCACGAAGGCCATGACCATGCTGACCACGCCCCGGATCGTCTCCGAGGCGAGCGGCATGGTCGGCGACCAGATGCGCTACGCCATGAGCCTCGGCGACCCGGAGCGGAAGAAGTACTTCGGCGTCACCGGCTACGACGGCGCTTTCTGGCACCATCCGCTGCTGGGCCCCATCGCGTTCCAGCCCGACCCGGTGGCGACGCCGGACGTTCTTCGGATGCTGGAACCGAACTCCTGGACCTGGGTCATCGGCCACCAGGGCGGGATCAATGACGTGGAGTGGCTGGACAAGGACGGGAACAAGTTCCACTACCCGTTCGGAGCCAACGCCCGGCTCATCAACAGGCTGGTCGGCGGCGCGCTGAGGCGCGTCACGCTGATCTGCGATCAGCCGGGGGCCAACCTTCAGCTTGGCGGCGTCAAGTCCAGCAGGCAGTGATCACGGCGCATCCGACTCGGAGCCCGGTTGGAACCGGGCTCCGGGCCGGTTGTTGGAGATGGTAATGCGCATCGGCCCCGAAAGGTGGCGCTGGGTGACCACGGACACGCCGGGCGTGCCGACAGGTGGAGTCTACGGCGATGTCGAAGCGTTTGAAGAGCTGATCGAGCCTCACGGCTTCAAGCTCGCGTGGAGCCGGGTTCACGAGTGCTTCTGCATGTACGAGGTTCGAGCCGACGGCCGGGTGGTGGACCACTTCCACTTCCTGACGACCAACCTCAAGCCGATCCCGCTGAGCGAGGAGTGGCTGGACGTGTTCCTCTACCTGCGCGAGCGCTGGGCCGGGATGCCGGTGGTCAAGGCTCTGGGCATGCTGGACGCGGAGCAGAAGTACGAGATGCAGCGCCACGCGGAAGCGGAGATGGAATCGCTGCAAAGGCCGACGTTCGAGTACTTGGACTTCCTGGAGCGTGGCCGACGGCCGATGGTGATAGTCCCGAGTTGAGATGATGGGAAACCGCATCGTCATTCCGACTCGCCCGCTCGTGCTGCCCAAGACGGGGCAGACCACCTCCTACGACACCGGCGACGACGGGCACTACGAGGCGGGCAGCCCTATGACCACGCGGTTCCAGGCGACGGGTGATGGGACGGTGCTGGATCGCGCCACGGGCCTCGAATGGCCGGCCGAGCCGGCGGCCTCGCCGGGCGCCCCCTTCAACGGCACGATGACGTGGGCGGCGGCGCTGGCCGCCTGCGAGGCCCTGAGCTACGCGGGCCGCAGCGACTGGCGCCTGCCCAACCGCTATGAGCTGGCCAGCCTGATCAACGGGGAATCGGCGGCGCCGATGATCTACAGCGGCTTTTTCACCCTGTACAGCACGTACTATTGGACCAGCTCGACGGAGGGCCTGGTGGACACGGCGGCGACCTACGCCGTGGGGTTCAACATCGGGGCGGTGTATCCGTTCGCCAAGAGCGGCTCGCGGTATGCCATCCCCGTCCGGGGAGGGATCGTCAATGGCTAGCGTTAACCTCCCAGGACTGTCGGTGCACTACGCCGAGACCGGCGTCAACCTCTACGGCATCTGCCGGCGCCTGTCGGACGGGAAGGTCCGCGACGTGGTTGCTGGCGCGTGGGACACATTCGCCGTCGCCGACATCGACGATTACGACACGGCCTGCGACGAGGCCGATACTGGCGCCTACCTGTACATCCCCGTCATGCCTGACGGCGTGACGGACGTTGGGGAATATGTCATCCACGTTTACCGCCGCGCAGGGGCGTCCCCGGCCATAGGCGACCTTCACGTCGCCGACGTGTTCGTCTCCTGGGGCGGGCTGGGGCTGCTGAACGGCCTGCCGACCGCGCGGGCAAGCGGCTACGGCCCTGACGCTACAGTGGTCGTGGCCGACGCCGTCACGGCGGCCGCGCGCGGCACGGCCCTGGTGGCCGCCTACACCGCCGCCAAGGCCCTCACGCCGGGCGGAAGCGCCCTGTCGGCCTCCAACCGCGCGGTGGTACTGATCCCGCCGGGATTCTATGACCTGAGCGGCCTCCAGGCCAGCGGCGGGATGCTCGTCCTCGACGGGGAGTACGTGGACCTCCAGGGCCTTGAATCCGACAACCCCCGCGCCGCGGTGGTCTACTCGGATGGCATCAGCGACCAGGACATGGCGACCATCGAGCAGACCGCCGATGACGTTCGCCTCACGGGCTTCACGCTGGCCAACAAAGGCGTCTCCGTCGTCACGTACGACAACTGCGCCTTCATGGTCAACGCCAGCGACAACAGCGCCAGCCGCTACGCCGACATGCACTTCCGCGACACGAGCGGCCTTGCGGAGGCGGGCGTCCACAACGCCTGCCCCGTGTGGAGCGAGCAGGGGCTCGCCGGCCTGTGGGAGAACTGCGAGGCCGACCCGTTCGCTTGGCGCGTGCAGAAGGACCAGGCCTTCACGGCGGAGATGTACGACTGCCACGTTCGCTCCGCCGACGGCAGTCCCGGCCAAGCGGGTTTCGTGGGCGGGGACACCGGGGTCACGCTCTCCGGCAGGTTCGTCCGCTGCACCGCCGGCATCGGCAGCTTCGGCGGGGGCACGGGCCACCCAAGCGCGATCTCCGGCACGCTGATCGACTGCGAGGCCGGGGACGGCTCCTACGCGCGGGGCATGGAGTTCTCGGGTACGGCGATCCGGTGCAGGGGCGGGGCGACTTGTTTCGCCGGCTATCTGGCCGGGAATGTATCAACCTTCAGCGGCTATGCCGAGGACTGCATCGCCACCGGGGACAGCTTCGGCGCCGGCCACTCGACCTGTAAGAACTCCGGTCGGCTCGTGCGCTGCTGCGTGACGGGCATGGCGGGGTCGATGTACGCCACCGGGGCGTTGATAGAAGGCTGTCTCATCACCACTGACGGCAGCAACGCCCACTGCCTCGTGCTCAACGACAGCAACACCGAGGTCGCGGACTCGACGCTGCTGGCCAACGGGACGGGCAAGTCCATATACGCCGCGACCGCGCTGAACGTCGTGGCAATCGCCTGCCGCAGCAACGCCGACCTCGGCGCCAACGTGACGAACACCTCCGTCGTCACCGGCCTGTCCGAGCAGCTTGACACCCTCACGGGCCCCGGCGCGGTCACCGACACGTTCACGGTGACGTACAGCGGTTCGCCCGTGGAAGGGGCTGAGATCTGGGTCACCGCGTCCTCGGCCACCACGCCGGTCATCGAGGGGACGTACACGACCAACGCGCTCGGGCAGGCGACATTCCACCTGGACGTCGCCAACGGCTACTACGTCCACGTCCAGAAGACCGGCTACACGTTCACGGGGTATCCCAAGGAATTCAACGTTGAGGCCGGAGGATTCGCATGGGCCTGACGATCACAGCAGCAGCCGCGACGGCGGCGGGAACGGGTCAAGCGGAGTGGTCGGTCAACACGCTCAAGGCGCAGGTGCTCGGCGAGTTGATGCAGGACCGCAATGTGGAATCCGGCGCCCCTGACCGGCTGAAGAACATCGTGATCCAGTCCCTCCGGGCGGTGTGGGGCGCCGCGGATTGGATCTTCACGCTGCGCGAGACCAGCCTCGCGGCGACCGCCGCCGACACCGAAGAAACGCTGGCCACCGACTTCGGGGAGATGCACAGCTGGGTTGTCAAGGACGTGGACCATTCCGCCGTGATGCAGTTCACCACGGACGCCCGGCGCTGGCGCGAGCGGAAGAGCAACATCGACACCAGCGCGACCGGGCACCCCGAGATCGGCCTCATCAAGCGCGACACGAGCGACACCGACGATTTCATCTGGAAGGTCTACTTCGAGATCGCCTGCGACCAGGACTATACCTGGCCGTACTTCTACAAGGCCCTCTGCCCCATCGACCTGCCCGCCGCCCATGCCGACCTGAAGGGCGAGGACGACATCATCCCCATGCCGCTGTTCATGCACGAACTCTGGCATCTGGACGCGACGTGGCGGGCCGAGAAGGCGTTCCGTGAGGACGATTCCTGGAAGGCGTCAAAGAAACTGTACGACGACAGGGTGGACGCGGCAAAGGTCGAGTCCGACGACCCGGCGACTCTCTCGTCCAGGACGATCCAGGATGGATACCAGGACTGGGACTCGCTGCCGACGACGGACACCGTGCCCTACATCGGCTCCGACGCGAGCCGGCTGCCGGGACTCTAATGGCCGAGCGAAAGACGATATTCCGAGGCTTGAACACGGAGGTTTACCCGGACCGCCTGCCGGAAGGGACGGCCGACGTGGCCCTGAACGTCACAGTCAGGAACGGAGACATTGAGCGCCGGCTAGGTTTCGACGAACTCTCGGCCGACGTGACGGGGGCGGCCGATGCCGTGCTCAGCATGACGGTGGCCCACTTCGGCGACGGGGACGTGTACCTGGCCTGCAAGTGCGAAGACGGCAAACTGTGGCAGCGGAAGATATACCCGACCGACGCCGGGTCGTTCTCCGAGATCACGACCAACGCCACCCACAGCGCCCTGGACGCGGGCTGGTGGTTCATGTGGGCCGACCGGCTGCACTACTTCGACCGCGGCGGCGGCAGCCGCTGGAACCCCGACGCGAACAGCGGTGTCGCCTACAAGGCGGGCCTGCCCCGGCCCTCGGGCGGCTGCCTGATCGCCAGTGCCGCTGGCGGGGAGAAGGACGGGCGCTACCACGTCCACATGTCGTATCGCAAGGTGGCGACCCGCGAGGAAGGCGTCATCAGCGGGGCCCAGACCGGGGCGGGGATGCCGCTTCAGTGCAGTATCGCCAGCGACACCGGCGGCATACTCATCACCAACTGGGCGACTATCAAGACCCAGGACAGCGAGCACGAGTGGGATCAGGCCGTCTTCTACTGCACCAAGGGCAACACCGAGTACATCGGCAAGGGCGGCGGCGTGGAGTGCTTCTCATACCGGGCATACGAGGATGTCGTCGCGGAGATCGGGCAAAGCAGCGTAGGGCTGAACAAGTCCGACGAGGTTCTGGACACCCAGCAGTACGCCCGCAACAGCGGCGGCGAGCCGCCGCCGGCGCAGATCGGGTGCTGGAACGGCCGGCAGGCGGTCTACGCTGGCATCTTCGCCGGCAGCAACGCGACGCTGACCACCACACAGGCCGGCAGCAACAACGACCTGACGTACACCGCCGTCCGCGACGGGCCCGACGGCAACAACATCACCATCGAATACGCCGGCGGGGGGGTCGCGGGCTCCGAGACGGTTACCGTCACGGGAACGGCGATCGAGATCACGCTCGACACGACCAGCAGCACCGCCGCGCAGGTCCTAGCGGCCGTGCAGGCCAGCGCCGCGGCCTCGGCCCTGGTCACGGTGGCCAATGCCCCGGGCAATGACGGCACCGGCGCCATCGGGGCCACGATGAGCGCCACGGCCCTTGCCGGCGGCTCACGGGTCGGCGGCAACATCATCCGGGGCCGGATCGAGTTCTCGATCCTCGGCTTTCCCACGATGGTTCCGCAGGAGGAACTGTACAACATGGGCGGGGACGCGAAGCGGCTGGTGCCTCACCCCTGGGTCGGGTCGATCAACAGTGGCATCCCCGGCGAGGTCAACGCGCTCGCGGCCGGCGGCGGCATCACGATGAGCTTTACCGCCACGGCGGCGTATCAGCTTCTCGAGGCGAGCGACGGTCGCCTCTGGCCGGTGCTCGTTGACACGGCCCGCGGCGCCGTGAGCGGCACCGGCGTCGTCGGCACGCCGCAGGGGGTCTACGCCCTCGGGTCGGGGAGCCTGACAAGGTTTCGTCCCGGCGGATTCCTGGACATCGCGGCGCGAAGGCTGGGGCCGACGCTGGAGGCCATTCCCGCCGCCCAGCAGGAAGATGCGGTTCTCGGCTGGTACGGTCGGGAATCGGAACTGTGGTGCGCCGTGACCAAGCCCGCCGCGACCGTGGCCCAGCAGATCATCGTCTACAGCGAGCAGCACGGGCAGTTCTGGATTTTCGAGCCCGCCGGGCTTGGCGTGGCGGGCATCACGGCGATGTGCGAGCTGGCCGTGCCGAACGCCTACCCGACGATGCTGGTGGGGACCTCGGACGGGCGCGTTCTCCAGTGGCCGGGCTCAACGGGCCAGGACGACGGGACGGGCTACCGCGCCCGCTGGCGGGGCTACTTCGGACAGACGTGGTGTCACCACGACCAGCGGCTTCAGCGCGTGCAGGTGCATTCCGGGGCCAACGTCGCGGACAACGTGACGATGGGGCTGCGCGCGATGCGGATGGGCGATGAGTCGCTGGACCAGAAGACCGTGACCTTGACCAAGACCGACATGATGGAGCGGCACGGCGCGGACTTGGACGTTATCGACGGGAACTTCTTCCAGATCGAGTTCTCGTCGGCGGACACGGTTACGGATCAGTGGAAGATTCGGGACTTGGCATTGACTTTGGAGCGAACGTGATGGGCAACCCGGCGGCCCCTGAAACGCCGGCGGCAACGGTCGTAAAGGGAACGAAACAGGGAACGCACGGCCAATCTACGCGGCCTCGACCGACAAGCGTAGGTCAAGGAGCAGTATCATGGCTGTGCTAACGTCAGCGGAGAAGAAGCGGTTCAGGCGGCTGCACCAGGTCTTCCGTAAACTGGCGCTCGATGCCCGCCTGAGCAAGCTGGACAGCGACGGGACGTACACGGGGGCGTTGGGCTCGGACGTGTCCAGCACGAACGCCAACGCCTTCACCATCAACAACGACAGCAGCTACCCGAAGCTGAAGTTCGACGTGCCGGACAGCGGGACAGGTGACTTCACGCTGACGCTGGCGGCCCCGGCCACGCTGGGGGCCGACCGCACGGTTACCTACCCCGACCCCGGGGCCGGGACCTTCTACTGGGCCGTCACCACCAACTCGGACGGTTCGGTGGCGTCGGGGGCGATGACGGGGACGACTGCAAATTCCTTTGAGGTCGATACCGGCGATGCCGTTCCCGCGATAGCGCTCGCCGCGCAGACCGCCGGGACAGGCGACTACACGGTGAGCCTCAAGCCCGCCGCGACTCTGACCGGCGACCGCGACGTGCTGTTCCAGGACGCCGCGGGCACGGTCTGCCTGACCATGGGCACCCCGAACGCGTCGTTCACCGTCCTGTCCGGCGGATCAACTGCGAAGATCGCCATCGACACCAACTCGGCGACGGGCAACTACACCTCAAGCTGGGTGACCGACAACCTCACGGCCAACCGCACCATCACCTTCCCGGACATGGCCGGGACCGTCGCCCTGACCAGCGCGAAGCAGAGCCTCACCTGCCTCGGGGCGACCAGCGGCGGCATCGTGCTGTCGCCCACCGCCACCGGAACCAACAACTTCACGATTCAGAACCAGGCGTGCGCCACGGCGATGGCCATGACCCTGCCTTCCTACAGCGCTGGGGCGTGGTACTTCGCCAAGACGGACCAGTCCGACGGGACGGTGACGACTGGTGCGCTCACGGGGACGACCTCCGCCGCCTTCGAGGTTGCGACCGGAACGGCAGTGCCCTCTCTGGCGATCGGCTCGCAGGCCGCCGGAACCGGCGACTACACGCTCACGCTCAAGCCCGCGACCACGCTGACGGCCGACGCCGATGTCATCATCCCGGACGGGGCGGACACGTTCTGCATGATCGGGGCGACACAGACGCTCGCCTCCAAGACCCTGACGAGCCCGCACTTCAACGGCGGGGCGATGACGCTGGACGCGGCAGTGACCGTCACGGGGACCTGGACCGACCTCGGCGCGGTGACGACCGCCGACATCAACGGCGGAACCATCGACGGCGTGACCATCGGCGGGGCCGCCGCCGGGGCGGGGTCGTTCACCACGCTGAGCAGCAGTGGCACGGCCGCGCTGAACGACGCGACCGTCGGCGGCGGGTACGGGTCAACGGGCGTTACGATCAGCGCGGCCGGCGTGTTGCAGATGAACGGCGCGCTGACGGTGGACGGCTCGGCCGCACTAAACGGCGGGATCACCGTTGACACGTCGAACTTCACCGTCAGCGGCACAACCGGGGCAGTGGACAGCGCCTCCACCTGCGGGGCCACCGCCTTCACCGCCGACGACGCAACCACGCCGACCTTCCAGACCGCCAGCGGCAAGACCAACACCGGCTACTTCGAGGTGCTGGGCAAGACCTCCGGCGGGACGCGGTTCACGACGGCCGACGCCACGGCGCAGACCGTGACGATCACCACGGCCGCGCAGACCGGCGGGGCGGGCGTGGGGCTGAGCATTCCCGACATGGCGGCCACCAGCGGCACGTTCGTCATGGAGGAGATTGCCAACACCTTCACGCTCGGCCAGATCGTCCACAAGGATGACACCACCGACGGCGTGGTGGATCTGCTGACGCTCAAGCACACCTCCTCCGACGACAACGCTACGGCGCTGGACGGCGTGGGCATCTCAATCCACCTGGAGAACGCCACCGGCACCTCTACGGTCGAGGAATGGGGCAGCCTGGACATGCTGTCCACCACGATCACCGACGGCAGCGAGGACGGCGACTGGGTGTTCAGCCAGATGCTCGGCGGGACGGTGACGGAGACGGTGCGGATCGACTCGTCCGACCAGTCCGTGACCATCGGGCGGAATGCGACGGACGCCAACGGGCTGAACAAGCTCCGCGTCTACCCGCTCACGGGCTCGAAGGGCTCGCTGCTGCTGTCGGCCACCGCCTCGGCCGGGGACACGGTGACGGAGATTACCAACGCCTCGCAGGCCGGGGCGCGGACCTACACGGTCCCCGACGCCGGGGCGTCGGCCAGCTTCGTGATGACGCAGGGCGCTCAGACGATCGTTGGGGCAACGACCTTCTCGGCCGCTCCCATCGTGGTTCTGGATCACGCCAACAACAACGACGTGCAGGACGTGCTGACACTGAAGCGCTCGTGCAGTGGTGGCAACGGGGCCAACGGGATCGGCGCCGGGATCAGCGTTCACGTCGAGGACGACGGTGGAACGATCGCAGAAGTGGGCAGCCTTGACTATGCCCTCAGTGTGGCCAACGCTGGCGCTGAGTACGGTGACTGGATCGTCAATGGAATCCTCAACGGCGCGGCAACCGAACTCGTGCGTGCCAACACCGGCGGCGCGCTTCTCTCGGTGGGTGCTTCTACGGGGACCTCGCTGAACAAGGTCAGGGTTTACCCGCTTACTGGCAGTAAGGGCTATCTCCAACTCGTCGC
>Ga0180437_10006793_pt1 | contig 15121 bp, 12 predicted proteins | sample SS_ome_4_FD_132410 | JGI IMG/M metagenome (GOLD analysis project Ga0180437, IMG submission 132410) | Hypersaline lake sediment archaeal communities from the Salton Sea, California, USA - SS_3_D_1 metaG | ecosystem: Environmental > Aquatic > Non-marine Saline and Alkaline > Hypersaline >...
ATGCAGGACGAGGTGGATATGGAGTGGGGCAGGAAGTACACCTCCTCCCGGGAGTGCTTCCCCATGATCTGCACCACCGGCAGCTTTTTGAAAAAGCTGCACGAACCGGATACAGATCCGGCCAAGATCAGCTTCTTCATGCCCGCCCACGGCGGTCCCTGCCGCTTCGGCCAGTACAACAAGTTCCAGCGCATCATCATGGAGAACCTGGGTTTCAAAGACGTGGAGATCATCTCTCCGACGAACAAGAACTCCTACGCCGACTTTTCCCGGGGCCAGGGCGTTAAGTTCCGTCTGCTCGCCTGGAAGGGACTGGTGGCGGCTGAGATACTGGGTAAGCTGCGCCAGGAGCGCAAGCCCTACGAAGCGGTGCCGGGACAGACCGAGGAGACCTACCGGAAGTACCTGGACAAGCTGGTGCATTCGGTGGAAAACGGTGCCAGGGACACCCTGGAGGTGTTGAAAGAGGCGGGGGAGGCCTTCCAGAAGCTCGAGATGCTCCACATTCCGCAAAAACCGGTGATCGCCGTGGTGGGGGAGATCTTCATGCGGGACAACCCCTACTGCAGCGGCTTCCTGCGCCAGCGCCTGGAGAATCTGGGCGCGGAAACCGTCATGGCCCCGATGCGGGAGTGGATCGAGCTGTCCTCGGTTCGCTACCGGGAGGAGAGCGGCTGGCGGGGGGAGATCTTGAACGTGGTCAAGGCCACGATCCAGGCCTACTTCCAGCATCGTATCGGTTCGAAGTACGAACACGCCCTGCACGACGCCATCGATTCCCACCGGGCCCTTCCTGTGGAGGAGATCCTCGAGCTCGGCGCTCCGTACATCCACAGGGACTACGTGGGGGATCCGCCCCTGGCCCTTGGCACGGCGGCCGGTCTGGCCAAGACGGGAATCTCCGGGGTTGCGGCCATCCTGCCGTTCACCTGTTTGCCCGGAACGATCGTCGCCTCCCTGTCCTCATCGTTCCGAAAAGACCACGACGACATGCCCTGGGTGGATATCGCCTTCGACGGCCAGGAGGATACCGGGATCGAGACCCGGCTCCAGGCGTTCGTGCACCAGGCCAAGGAGTACGCCAAAGCCAAGGGGTACGACAAACCCAGGGTGTGGAACTGAACCGCTGTAGAACCACGCAATCTTCGGTTCACTTGCTGTCGAAGATCGCGGTATATTGAAGTAGGAGATGATCTTTATAGGCGGCAGGCATGGAAGAGGTAGCGGCGCAGCCCCAGGTTCAAAACCGAACAACTCCTTATCGCAACTCGCTGCGCTACACGAACTTCTACCCGCTCTATGACGGGGCAAACGATCAGGTCGATCCGGTTCTAAGGGTTCAACCCGTGCTGTTCCAGCGGGTGATTCCCCGCTACCGTCTTTCCACCAGCGAAACCCGGGATCTGGGCGTAGGACCGATGTTTACCGAGGTTCCCTCGGTTTCTTTGAGCCGCAATCAGCAAGCTGAGATTTCAGAGGCGGGCCGGGTTGATTCTGGAACTGGAGCCGTCCCCACCGGACAGATCCCGGGCAGGGCAGCGGAACTCGAGCCGTGGAAGGGATCTCGGGTCGACCTGTTTGCCTGAGCAGCTTTGTGCCAGCGCCGCCCCGACCTCATCCCTCGTCTCTGCCCACGAACAACTGGCGATCCCCGGATCCGGAGGGCAGGAGCTCCGCGTATTCCAGGCGCAGGTACTGACCGTAGACAAACCAGCGGGGATCCGCCTCCATCCTGGCGGTAAGAGTACGGATCCCCTCGAGTCGAATCTTCTCCATGGCAGGATCATCGATGCAGTTCGGACCGTCCTGCTCGAGGGTACCGCCCAGGCGATACAGCTCATCCCGATCATCCGCCCCGTTGTATACGTAGCTGTACAGATGTCCGTCCGAAGCCGGGAAAATCGTCCCTACGCACGGATTGGGGACTACGTGGTGCCAGACCTCGAAGATCAGCGGTTTGTCTTCCGGCCGGTTCCTGCCGGCGGCGGTTTTCAGCAGACTCCAGCCGTCCAGTCGTTCCGGCGTATCGATACCACAGATCTCCAGGATGGTCGGAGCCAGGTCCAGGAGCGAGCAGGCCTGATCGATCTCCCGGCCCCGCCGGAGAGTTGAAACACCCTTCGGAGGTTTGATCATGAGCGGCGCCCTCACGACCCTGGGGTGCAGATAGGCGCCCTTGTCGATCAGGGCCAGCTCCCCGTTCATCTCACCGTGGTCGGCCAGAAACACGATCCAGGTGGAATCGTACAGACCGCGCTCCCGAAGCTCCTTAAACAGGCGTCCCAGCAGTTCGTCGATCAGCTCGAACTGAAGCTGATTGGCCACCCGATAGTCCAGGAGGGTCTGCTCCTCTTCGAGCCCCCAGTTCTTGCGGTACAGACGGTAGACCCGCGGCTCGCCCTGGGGTGATCGGAAACCATCTGCGGCAAGCGCTCTATAGGAATCGGGAAGCATAATCTGTTCGCGAAGCTCCGCTTCCCTCTGCTCCATCCCGCCGGGGATTGCAAAAGGTTGGTGAGGTGCGAAGAAATCCAGCTGCAGATACAGGGGCCTGTTCGTCTCGAGAGAGGAGAGCGCCCGATCGATCAAATAGGCGGGGTAGGTTGCTTCCTTGGGGAAGGGGCGTCCCTTCTGGGCAGCGACCCAGCCCCCGTAGAAGTTGCCCCGCTGACCGGGTACCGTTGAGCGGCCGTGAATCGTACGCTCGAACTCGAAAGGCCCGAGATCCTTTGTTCTGAGAAACGAGATGTACTGTTCGTCGTCGTACCACGGCGGGGACCAGCGGTCCCAGGGGGCGTCGTTTTCACCGAAAACCTCGAGAAACTTCCGTCCCCCTACGTGGCACTTGCCGGAATGCCGGGTGTGGTAGCCGGCCGTTTTTAGGTACTCGGGAAAGATGATGTCCCGGTCCCGGAGATGAACGGCATGGCCGTCATGGCCTCTCTCCGCGTTGGCCGTAATGTAGGAGTAACGACCGGTCAAGTAGGAAGCCCGGGAGGGTGAGCATAGCGGCGCGGTGGAGAAGGAGTTGCGGAAAAACACCCCCTCCCGGCGCAGGGCATCGAGGTTCGGTGTATGGACCGTAACGGTAGCGCGGTCTTTGAGCAGGAACTCCTGGGGCACCATATCCACGGAGATAAGGAGAACGTTTGGTTTCGATCCGGCTTCCTCACAGTAGAAGGGGCCTCGGCCGCTCTTCCCGTCCAGGTACATCTTCTGCATTCGTTTGGCTGACATTTTCCTCATTCTCCCGGCGATCGACGCCTCAATATGAAAGAACGTTTTCGATCTGCTCCCGGCTGGTGAAACACATGACAAGAATTCAGTCCCGTTTCTTCGGGGGCTGTCAATCCCGCCCCTCCGGGAGACCGGGATCGTTACCTATCTTTGCCGGTCAACACGAGGGGGAACAGGGCGTAGAACTCGGTCGCCTTGAATAGGTCCTGGAGCACGATCTCCTCCCGGGAGGAGTGAGCCAGCTCTTCCTTTCCAGGGGCGAAGCCGATTGTGGGAAGGTCGTGCCGCCCGGCGGTGGCTACACCGTTTGTCGAGAAGCTCCAAAAACCGCTCTTGGTCTTTTTACCCAGCACCAGGCGGGCGGTTTCCAAACCGGCCTGAACAAGAGGGTGGTCCTCCTCCATGATCCAGGTGGGGAAGTAGGACTCCTGGGTAAACTCCGTGCTCTTCCAGCTGATACCGGCATACTCGGGGATAGACACGACAGCCTCCCCGCCGTTTTTCTGCACGATCTCCTCCAGCTGGGCCAGGGCGCTCTCCCGGGTTTCACCGACGGTGAGGCGCCTGTCGATGTGAATGCGGCAGTGATCCGGCACCGAGCAGAGGGAAGGACCCCGGCTGCTGATGTCGGATACCGTAATCGAGCCTCGGCCCAGGGGTTGAACCGGCGGGAGAGATCGGTCCAGCTTTTCGATAGCCCGTACGATCGGATTCATCTTGTAGATCGCGTTGACCCCCTGGCGGTTGTGGGCGCCGTGGGCGGACTTCCCGGTGGTGGCGATCTCCATCTCCATGCGTCCCCGCTGGCCGCGAAAGACTTTGAGGTCCGTAGGCTCGCCCAGGAGCACGTAATCCGGAGCGAAGCCCTCCTGCTCGATCAGATGCCGGAGGGGGTACCCGTCGCAGTCCTCCTCCATTACCGAGCCGACAACATAGAGGCTGAAGGGCAGTCCACCATTTGGGTAAAGAGACTTGAGCACCTTGCCGGCCATGAGGAATCCCGCCATGGCGGCTTTCTCGTCCACCGCCCCCCGCCCGTAGATGATCCCGTCGACGATTCGGCCCTCGAAGGGCGGATAGGTCCAGCTCTCCTCATCGGTAACCTGTACAGTATCGATGTGGGCATCGTAGAGAATCTTGATCGGCCCGTCTCCGAGCCGGCCGACCGCGTTGCCCAGGCCGTCGGGGTGCTGATCGTCGAATCCGTAGTACTGCATCGTGTCCAGGATGAACTCGACTATCTCCTTCTCCTCCCCGCTGTAGCTGCGGATGCGGATCAGACGCTGAAGCAGATTGGCCAGCTCCTCCTGTGCGCCTTTAACGTGGGTCTGGATGTTTTTCAGTAGCTTGGGATCCATATTCCCTCCTCTTTTTATGTCCCCAGGCTCAAGGCGCCTTTGGGGCACACGGAGCAGCAAAGACCGCAGCGTACGCAGCGTGTTTTGTCCAGGTGAAACTCCTGATCATCGAAGTGGATCGCTTGATGTATGCAGGAGCGCTCGCAGAGCAGGCATTGATTGCACAGATCGTAGTCGATATGGGGAAAGCCTGTTTCCCGTATTTGCTCGGGACCCGGCCGTTCCTTGCGGTACAAGCCGATGATCTGGCCGACACCGCTGAAGCCGTGGCCGTCCAGCCACTCAAAAAGCTCGGCAGCCAGTTTGCCGTACACCTCCTGTCCCTTCAGTACGGCCAGGCTGCACACCTGGACCGCGGAGGCTCCGGCCATAAGGTGTTTCACCACGTCCTCGACCCGGCGCACACCGCCCGCGCCGATCACCGGTTTGTTTGTCATGGAGGAGATGGCCTCCACGTAATGCAGTGCTACCGGAAGGATCACCGCGCCGGACAGCCATCCGCGGCCGTCTATACTTCCAAGTCGAGGCTGACGGGTCTCTATATCGAAATCCAAGGCCGGTCCTACGCTGTTGATGGCCACGAAGCCGTCCACGATCCCCTCGAGTATTCGAATCGCCGCCTCCAGGTCGCTTATGCCGGGGCTGAGCTTGGCCAGCACCGGGACTGTCAGGTTCTCCTTCAAGGCCCCGGCCAAGCGCTTGAGGTTCTCGGGATCTTTGCCCACGTAGTGGATCGAGAACTCAACCGCATCCGCTACTCCGGCCGCCTCCAGTTCCCTGCCCAGCAAGGCCAGCTCTTCGGCGCTGTAGCCGACAGAGGCGATTACCGGCACCCCGGCATCCCTCAGTTGGGTCAACTCCCGGCCGATGAAGTGGCGATAGTCATGCTCCGACCAAAGCTCGGCGTTGAGCAGGCTTCCGGGGAAGGGAGAGATGATGTTCGGGATGGGAACCCGGGCGGCTTGTTGACTGATGGTCTTGGCCACCAGCCCGCCCGCGCCCCCTCGAGCCGCCCGCAGCAGCATCGGGGCATCCGCTCCGCCGGGCCCTGCTGCGGTCCAGACGGGATTGGGGAACTCTATGCCACAGATCGTGGTTTTCAGGTCAGCCATGGCCGTTGACTCCTAACTTTTCGAACAGGCGAGCTCCTTGGACAGCGGCGGAGCGGGAAACCGATTCGAAGTCTATGCTGAGAAGCCTGCGATCCGCTACAAGCTCATTTCCCCCCATCGATACGCTCCAGGCGGAAGCCTCCAGGATGCCGTAGATCAGATGACCCCAGAAAGTATCCGCTGTGAAAGGGGAGGGAGGCCGGTAGTCCCAGATCACCAGATCCGCCCGGTCCCCAGGGTTGAGATCCGGATAGTCGGGAAAAAACCTGCGCACGAAGCGGATTTGATCGAAGTACAGTCTGCGGATGAAGGCAAAACTTTCCGACAGCTGGCCACCCTGGTGGCGGTGCAGCAGAAACAGCTGCTTGAGTGAACGGGATGGGCAGGCATGCATTCCGTCCGTGCCCGCCAGCAGGAGGAGGGAATCGGGGAGCTCCGTATACCGGCCCAGTCCCACGGCGTTGTTGAGGTTCGAATCCGGATTCAGTGCCAGGGCACATTGTCCCCTGCCCAGGGCGGCCCAGTCCTCCGCCTCCAGATGAACCCCGTGGGCGAGAATGCCCGCTTGTTCGAGCAGACCGAAACGATCCAGACGAACCCCCGCCGTGCAGGCGAAGGTGTCCCGGCTGTAGCGCTGTTCGTAGGCGTCTTCGGCCAGATGGGCGTGGATGCCCGTAGCCAGCTCGGCGCACAGGCCGGCAGCCCTTTGCAGGGTCTGGTCGGAGAGGGTGAAAGGAGCATGAAGTCCGACCAATCCTTTAAGATCCGAGTTCGCGGAGCGGCGGATAAACTCTCGCTGTTCATCGAAGCAGGCGTCGGTGACTTTTTTGCTGTGCCGGTCAGAAGTTTCCAGACAGAGCACGGCGCGCAGTCCGGCCTCAGAGAGGATTCCCCCCATAGCAGCGAGGCTGCCCCGGACAAAGCGCGGAGAGCTGTGATGATCGAATATGTAGCTCACACCGCTTCGAAGGGATTCCGCCCCCCCGAGACGTGCGCAGGCTTCGACCATATCCGCATCCAGCGCCCGATCCAGGCGCCACCACAGGTTCTTGAGGATATCGCGGAACTCCTGCATCGAGCCGGGCAGTGCCAGACCCTTGGCAAGCCGGGAGTAGAAGTGATCGTGGAAGTTAACAGGCGGAGGAGTCGCCACTCGCGCCGCGGCATCGATCACGCCGTCGGGCAGCTCCCTGGTATCGCCGTGTCGCAGATAGCGCCGGTAGTCAGCGGGCCGAATCTCGCCGATCTTGCCGTTCACGACTGTTAAATCACAGAACTCGGGCCGGACGGCCCGATCGTTCAATCGGCAGAGCCAGATGTTGCGGAGCTCCCTGATTCTAGGCGCTTGAGTTGGGCTGCTCAATCTCAAATCCCTTTCGCGATACCCTCTATTGCCGCCATTCCAACGATAGATTGGAACCATCCAAGGCGTCAAGGAACCGGCGGCACGGTGCAGCCTGAGGTTGGCTACCCAAATCGGAATGTACTATACTGCGGAGCATAGAACCGTGAAGCAGCAAGAGGAGTCATGCATGAAAAGAGAGGAAATTCCACTATCCCATCTTCGTGTTCCCGTATACAGCACCTGGAGCGATGAGTGGTTTCTGCTGACCTGCGGAGATCATTCGGCCGGCAGGTTCAACACAATGACCGTAGGCTGGGGCGCTCTAGGCTGCATGTGGAAACGGCCGATGGTCATGGTTGTTGTGCGTCCCCAGCGCTACACGATTGAGTTCATGGAGGCATACCCGGATTTCACCATATGCCATTTTCCCCCGGAGCACAGTGAGGCTCTTGTCTACTGCGGGAGTCATTCGGGGAGGGACGTCAATAAAATCGGTGAAAGCGGGCTTTCCCCCATCGCATCGAGCAAAGTCGGAGCACCGGGCTTTGAGGAGGCGGATTTGATCTTGGAGTGCTCAAAGATGTACTTCGACGATTTCAAGCCCGGTCATTTCCTCGCCGGGTTCATCGAAGAAAACTATCCGGCCAAAGACTACCACCGCCTGTATCTGGGAGAGATCAAAGCAGCCTTTGGAACCGGCCAGTACAAAGCCTGAGGGAGAGAGTTCCAGGAGCAAGAGGATGAGGTTTACCGGCTACCGCTGCAGTGTATGCGGGAGTGAATACGGTGAGTCCGAACCGCTGTACCTCTGTCCGAAGGATCAAGGCTGCCTGGATATCGTTCTGGATACGGAGCGGATCCGCAGAACCGTCAAACCGTCGCAGCTGACCGGAGGCGAACAGGAGAGGTCGCACTGGCGCTATCTGCCCCTGCTTCCGGTAGACGATCCCGGCGCCGAGGGTACACCTCTGCGCGGGGTGGGTTGGACGCCTCTGTACACTCTACCGGCTCTGCGCTCAAAACACGGATTGAAAGCGTTCTGGCTGAAAGAGGAGGGCGCAAACCCGACCGCCTCCTTCAAGGATCGGGCCAGTTCCCTGGTTGCGGCCCGAGCGCTTCAGCTTGGTGCTGAGACCGTGGTGACCGCCTCCACAGGCAATGCGGGGGCGGCAATGGCCGGGATGGCAGCCGCACTGCAGCTGCACGCCGTGGTTTTTGCTCCCAGCAGTACGCCCCGGGCAAAACTCGCCCAGATGCTGGCCTATGGAGCTGATGTAATACTGGTCGAAGGAAACTACGACCGGGCAACCGCACTGAGCCTGGATGTTTCTCGGGATCTGGGTTGGTACTGTCGCAACACCGGCTACAACCCCTTCACCGCGGAGGGGAAAAAAACTGCGGCATTCGAGATCTGGGAGGCCGTAGGAGCGGGGTGGATAGCAATTCCGCAAGGGGTCCCCCTCTCCATCTTCGTCTCTGTTGGGGATGGCAATATCATCTCCGGTATACACAAGGGGTTTCGCGATCTGGAGGATCTCGGCTGGCTGGAGTTCCGGCCCCGCATCTTCGGCGTTCAGGCTGAGGGATCGGCAGCGGTTGCCCGGGCATTTCATACCGGGAGCGAACGGATCGAAGCGGTGCAGGCGACGACGTTGGCGGACAGCATCTGCGTAGATATGCCCGCCGACGGCGTGCGGGCTTTACGGGCGGCTCGCGAAACAGGCGGCGCCTACATCACCGTGAAGGACGAGCAGATCTTAAACGCTGTGGTGGAGTTGGGACAGGTCGGGGTGTTCGCCGAACCGGCCGCAGCCGCGGCCTATGCAGGGTACCTCCGGGCCGTCCGGACAGGACAGATAGGCAAAGAAGAGCCGGTGCTTGTGCTTTCCACGGGCTGCGGTCTCAAGGATGTCGCCGCCGTGCAGCGGATCGTGCCGGAAGCCCCGGTGATTGAGCCGACCGTGGAGGCGGTGAAGCGGCTGCTGAAACTGTAGAGTTTTGTGAGAACCGCTTAGGCCTTCGTGCTTAAAAACCACCGGCATACGGTGGAAGGAGGACAATGATGGGCAGAGCCATTAAACGGGAGGACAACTCCTTCATAAAAGCGTTGCTGAAGCTCATTCCCAGCGAGATCATTGCCGTGTTCATCTTCCTGCAGGGAGTTTTACCGGATCGCCTGGTACCCCACCTGGTGATCAGCCTGCTGCTCATAGGGATCACGCCCCTGTATCTGTACACAGCCATGGGCGTTCGCTCCGGGGGACAACTTGCAGTTTCCACTCTGTCCATGGTGGTCTGGATCTATGCGCTCGGTCAGGGTCCGGTACGCTTTCTCGATGCTCCGATCTACGAGCCCTGGTACGGGTCGGTCATCCTGGCGATCTGGACACTAATCCCGCCGATGTTGCTGTACCACAGTAAAGATCAGCCTGAGCTCCCGACTGGTGATAAAGGATAGTCGAGCCGAAAATTCCAGTAGGAATCGAAGGAATCGTGAACAGACCGGGACTCGATGAGCTCAGGAGCATTCAATTTTTCTCAGAAATGTCCAAACGGGATCTGCGTATGATCGCCCGCTTTGCTGCGACCAAGAGACACGGTAAGGGGGATATAATCATCCGGGAGGACACGGTCGCCGATACCTTCTATATCATCCAGAAGGGCAAAGTAGCCATCACTAAGAAGTTCGAGGATGGCGAGGAGATGGTGCTGGCCATCCAACACGACGGGGATTTCTTCGGAGAAATGGCCCTGCTGGATCAGGGCCCCCGCTCCGCCAGCGCCGTGGCTCTGGAATCAACGGTACTGTTGGAGATCTCCCGGGTCGATTTTTCGATTCTGCTGAACAAGGCTCCGCTCTTGGCCTACGCCATGATGCGGGAACTGAGCGCGCGGCTGCGGGGGACCGGGGCGCTCATGATCAGCGAGCTGCAGCACAAGAACCGGGAGCTGAAACAGGCCTATCGGGACACGGTGAATGCCGTCGTGAACACCCTGGAGGCGCGGGACCCCTACACTCACGGGCACACGGAGAGGGTCACCGCCATTGCCATGAGTATTGCCAAGAGCATTTCTGAGAAGATGGAGCTGGATGAGGAGGATCTGTTCACGATCGAGATCGGCGCGCTTCTCCACGACGTGGGCAAGATCGGCGTACCCGATGCGGTATTGCGCAAACCCGGGCCTCTGGAGGTCGGGGAGATCCTCCAGATTCAGGAGCATCCTGCCAAGGGCAAGCACATCCTGGACAACATCGGGTATCTGGAACAGGCGCTGCCCTGCGTGCTGCACCATCACGAACGTTTCGACGGACAGGGGTACCCTGAGAAAATCGGCGGAGAAACGATCCCTCTTCCGGGAAGGATAATATCGGTAGCCGATGCCTTCGATGCCATGACCAGCGATCGTCCCTACAGGAAAAAGAGAGACTACCAGAGTGCCTTTCATGAGATCGAGAAGAATGCGGGCAAGCAGTTCGATCCGCAGATCGTGGATGCCTTCGGAAAGCTCTTGAGAAGCGGAGAAATCGAGCGGCTGATCAAGGCCGGGAAAAAAGGAAACCCCTGATCCACGGTACCCGGTCTCAGGTTTCGATCAAATCCTCGATACCCCGAATCAGTTCGGTAACGTAGTCTTCCAGATCGTCGATCTCGGATTTGGGAATGCGAAAGCCGATGGCTCCTTCGTGTCCTCCGCCGTTGGATATTGAGAAGATCTTCAGCACGGTGCGCAGATCGATTGCTTTGTACAGGTGGCTGCGCCGCAGACGAAATTGGACCAGATCGGATTGATCCGGGGGATCTGAGTAGCAGACCAATCCCAGCCACTTGCTCTCCTCCGCCAGGATATCCGCAACGCCCCGCGCCACTGAGACGATGGTGTCGTTGTCGAACTCCCTGCTCAACTTGTCAATATCCCGGCCCCCCAAAATGACATAGCCTATCTTCGCGGAAAAGCGCTTGCGCTCTATGAAGTAGTTGAAACACTTCTCCTCGTTTCTCGACAGCCTCTGAATCTCCCGAAACACCTGCTGCATGTCGGAGAAGTTTGTCCGGCGGGTTGTTTTTTGAGCGAGCATCTCGTTGAACATGGCACTGAAAACCCTATAGTACTCCTTCTCCCGCTCGCTTTTCAGATACATGCCCATCTTGGAATCCCCGATGATGCCTGTCAGGATGGCCAGGACGATATTTCGGGAGGCCAGATCGTTGATCTGGAAACGTTTGAGGAGTCTCTTGTTTTCCTTAAGCCTGAGCAGAATCTGACCCACCAGCTCTCCGGAGGAAGAAGCCTCGGTGACCAGGCAGTAGTCTTTCTGGCCGAAATAGTCGCTGTCCGAACCGAGGTGATGATCGATCTCGATCCTCAGCGTGCCCCTATCTTCGATTAAGTTCCTGACCGGGACATTGGCTTCGATCATGGTTGGTTTTGCCGTATCGAACAGAACCACCGTGTCGATCGGCGCGGCAAGGGCATCATCCTGATAGAGGATGGGGATCGAGTTGTAGGTGCAGATGTTGAGCAGGTACTGGAAGTGTTCGTGGATTTGTTTTCCCAGATAGATGCAGATATGCTTGGAGAACTTCGCCCCCAAGAGAGCAAAGGCAACCATGGAGGCGATGCAGTCTTCATCCGGGGTTTGATGTCCGAGCAGAAGGAAGCCTTGGCGGGTTACGATGGCATCGATGATGTTGTCGATGACGCGGTTCTTCGTTCGGCTGTCGGAGATTGCTGTTTTTCCCATACCCTGGGAATACTATTATCGCTTCTGGGCAATTTCGCAAGGCTACGCTTGAGAAAAGTTTGATCGAATTCACCGGATTTCGACGTTTCGGTTCGACGGAACGGCGGAGCGGGGACGGCGATAGATCATAAACCCGCTCAAAATCTGCAGTCAGTCGGCTCGGTTATGGACGGGGAAGCTCGGGACTGTAGAGCTGTAGCGGATCCGATGGAGGTGCTCCCGTGTTTTCCAGGTCCCCATATACGAGTACTTTCTCCTGAAAGTCGACACGGTAGTCCTTCCAGAGTATTTTCACGGTGACTTTGTCTCCCGAGTTCGGCAGAGATGTGGCATCTACCTCAAGAAACGCATAGAAGGGTGAGTCATAGGCGTAGGTAAAAGCGGTTGGAAACTCGTAAATCCATGGAGTTGTTGCATCAAAGCTCAGCGCGGAAACTTGAGGAGATCCAGGCAGAGGCAGGACGCCGTTTTCGTCCGTGTATCGTATATCAACAATAGCCGGAGCGTTGGTCGTTACTTCGTATTTGACGATGTAGGTGAATCGTCCGGTTACCGGGGAGACATTACAGCTGAGCGTGGCCATGATCGACAGGCAGGTAAGTGCGGTGAGAACGATGGCCGTGAATCCCCTGTGTGAGCTCATGCTGTCATTAAATTTATCGTAAACCAAGAGGTTTTTCAAAACTCCCCGCTGTTTTTTTTGCCAGAAGCTTCCGCCCTCCCCCGTATTTCAACGCGCCCCGGGCCACAGGTAGGCTTGTGGAAAACAGGAATTCGGATTAACAATAGTCGGAGAAAGGACGTTGGCAATGATCGACCTGGAGGTATTTTACGACAAGCTGGAGCGCACTGTGGAGCGGGCTCGGCAGCGGAACATCATAATTCCGACCTTCCGCCAGATGAAGGACCCGAGTCTGGTTCCGGAGGCCATACAGAAGGAGCTGCAAGGCATTGGTCTCTGGGATATCCACCCCCGCAACCTTTTCCGTATAACCTGGAAAAACGAGCCCGTACCCAAGGGTGGGAGATTCGGTTTTGTCAACTATATGGAAATGCCTGAGTCCCTGACCGGCGTGCCGGCTCGGATTATCGGGCTGGTGGGGAAGTGGTTTCCCACCGGGGCGCACAAAGTGGGGGCCGCCTTCGGCTGCCTGGTTCCCCGCTTGATTACCGGCCAGTTCGATCCGACCTCCCAGAAGGCGGTCTGGCCCTCTACCGGAAACTACTGCCGGGGCGGAGCCTACGACTCGACTCTCCTGGCCTGCCAGTCCGTGGCCATTCTCCCTGAACAGATGAGCCGGGAACGCTTCGAATGGCTGTCCAAGGTTGCCGGGGAGGTGATCGCGACCCCGGGAAGCGAATCCAATGTCAAGGAGATCTTCGACAAGTGCTGGGAGCTGAAGAGCTCCGGAGAGGATCTGGTCATCTTCAACCAGTTCGACGAGTTTGGAAACTACCTCTGGCACTACGACGTAACCGGCCACGCCATGGAAGAGGTGCTGGAGAGGGAGCTTGAAAGTTGGCAGAGCTACCACGGGATGGCGATCGCTACCGGCTCGGCCGGTACCATCGGCTGCGGGGATTATCTGAAAACCCGCTACCAGGAAAGCCGAATCGCGGCCAGTGAAGCCCTTCAATGTCCGACTTTGCTGGAAAACGGCTTCGGTGCCCACAGGATCGAGGGCATCGGGGACAAACATGTGCCGTGGATCCACAACCTCAGGAACACGGATATGATCATGGCTATTGACGACAACGCCGTGGTCAGCCTGGCTCGGTTGTTTAACGAGAAGGAAGGACACAAACACCTTCTGCGGCGGGGCGTGTCCAAGCCGTTGGTGGAAAATTTAGATCTTCTCGGATTCTCCAGTATCGGTAATCTGCTCTCGGCGATCAAATACGCCAAGTACTACGAGCTGACCGGCAATGAGGTGATCCTGACGGTGTTTACGGACTCCATGGAACTTTACGGGAGCCGGCTCAAGGAGATGCACGCCAGCTTCGGTACCTATGGGGAGGTGAATGCCGCGGCGGATTTCGCCCGCTACCTTGCGGGGGCGAGTACCGACAACCTGCGGGAGCTCACCTACCTGGATCGCCGGCGGGTCCACAATCTCAAGTACTTTACCTGGGTCGAACAGCAGGGAAAGACCTATGAACAGATTATGGATCAGTGGTATGAGCCCGAATACTGGCAGAAGATCCAAAAACAGATAGATCCGATCGATTCCCTGATCGAGGAGTTCAACGACAGGGTAGGACTCCTCTAGCTGTGATCGATTCCAATTTCGGATACGCCCGCCCAAATGAACGTTGAAAAAACTCCGGGAGAGATAGGCCTCGCCTCTCTGATTCTACCCCTCTACCTTCCCACCTTGTGCATCATGTTCGGATACGGAATGATTGTGCCCGTGCTTCCACTCTTTGCCCGATCCCTTGCGGCCGGACTGGGCGTCACCGGGGTGATCGTCTCGATGCGCGGTACAGGGTCCCTTCTGTTCGATCTGCCCGCCGGGGCAATCATCTCGCGGGTGGGCAGACTGCCGGTCCTGGTGTTCGCCGCCGTAGCGGCCGGCTTGGTGGCTACGGCTACGGGATTCGTTGGCAGGCTCGTGCCTTTGGCGCTTTTAACCCTTGCCATGGGGGCGATGCACGTATTGTGGGTGCTCTCCATTCAGGCTCATATCCGCCAGAACCTTCCGTCCTATCGGCGCGGCCGGGCAATGGCCTTGGTTGGAGGGACCAATCGGATCGGCTGGGTGCTCGGACCGATCGCCGGAGGTTATATGGGCAAGATATACGGTCTGCAGTCCGTCTACTTCGGCCAGGCCATAGTATGCTTTGTTGCTGTAATCTTACTGTTGATGGGTTCCTCCCATTATCGCCTGCGGAGCCGGGAGCAGAAGGGTGAGCCTTTCCAGGCTCCGGGTATCCCCTTCCTGCGAACGCTGCAGGGCAAGGGACGGTCTTTTCTCCTGGTTGGCCTGGTGGTGATTACGCTGCAGATGCTGCGTATCGGCCGGCAGACACTTATTCCCCTGTGGGGAGAACGTATCGCATTGGATGTGGCGGCAATTGGTTTGATCTTCGGACTTTCCAGGGCTATAGAACTGCTGCTGGTTTATCCCGCCGGTATCCTCATGGATCGACTCGGTAGAAAGTGGACCGCCGTTCCCTGCCTCCTTCTGCAGTCCGTCGGCGTGGCTCTGATTCCGCTCACCGGAGGTTTTTCCGGGTTGTTGCTGGTGAGCCTGCTGGCCGGTATCGGAAACGGCCTGGGCAGCGGAATTGTTCTCACCCTGGGTGCGGATCTTTCCCCCCGCGC
>Ga0180437_10006794_pt1 | contig 15120 bp, 17 predicted proteins | sample SS_ome_4_FD_132410 | JGI IMG/M metagenome (GOLD analysis project Ga0180437, IMG submission 132410) | Hypersaline lake sediment archaeal communities from the Salton Sea, California, USA - SS_3_D_1 metaG | ecosystem: Environmental > Aquatic > Non-marine Saline and Alkaline > Hypersaline >...
AGACTATCGATAATGGCTTCAGCTTCGATAAGTGCTGCTGCAATCACGGTATTTTCTTTATTAGCTGCTTTCACACGTCTCAGCAGTTCTTGTTGTTCTGCTGTGAGTTTATCACGCATTTCTTCTAAGTCCTTAACACTGGCTTGAAGCGTGAGTTTTTCGGCAACGACTTCACCATGTGCATTCTTGTAGTAGGTAACGGTGTCAACCAAGGCGTTTCTCAACTTAACCTCAGTTTGATGTTTATCCTTCCACTCATTAATTTTCTTATTTTGATGTCTAACTATTCCACCACCAACAATTAATAAAATAAGAACTAATAATATTGCCCAACGGTTGTTCTTCGCTAAAAATTCTAATATTGCTTTCATGATTTTTATTTTTCGTCTTTCTGCGCACTATCGGCAGTCATGACATTATCTCTCCAATACTTATAAAAATTATCAAAGTAGGATTCAACCCTACCCGTAATCTCTTCGTTTTCAGGGTTATCAGGTGAGAAGTCTTCAAGATAATTGAACTCAACTCCCGATGTGCTTTCGTCTGGTGTTACTTTGTAGATAAATTGGATTACTCCATCAATAGTTCCACCCCAGAATACCAAATCATCATAGACTTCCAAATCAATGAGTTTGATACTGACATTCATGTCGTTGAAGAAGTTTCTGAATTTCTCTTCTTCTACGCTCTGGTCATAAGCGGTTTTTTTGTTTTCATCTTCTTTGAGACTAACAACACCCTCATTGATATCACGTGTGATTTTTAACATGTCACGCACGTTAAGGTCTTTCTTAGGTTCTGTTGATTCGTTTGTAGTAAAACTGCCTTGACGTACTCTTTTCATCATTTCCCTCATTTGAATGGGACTACTTTTATCATTAATGTTGTTTTTATTGTCCATGTTGTTTTAATATAAATACTGTTAGCTACTCAACATTTCATTTAACTTAGGAATATCGAATAACGGATTTAAATCGCTACTGTCTTCAATATAGTTACTTCTAAATGCAATTCCCTTGAATTTGCTGATTTGTTTGTGGTAGGTACTGAACTCCACGATTTCTTTTGGGATATTATGTTTTTCACACAATTCACGACACAATTCTATAAGACTTTCCAGTTGTTCATCAGGAAAACATTCCCAAAAATCATAGCCAAGCCACTCTCTTTCAACCACATTATCTTCTTCACAGACTTCGTTCAACCAATTTATGTACTTGTGAGCACCTGTTTGAAATAAAACCCCCATATTCTCCAAAACAATTGAAATGCTTTTCTTATCACCTTCTTTTATACCAAGGAAGTCTGTATGATATTTATCATCATAATGTTGATAAACAGTACCATCACGACTAATAGTATAGGTGTTCCATCTTTTCGTTTTTCCGTAGTCTTTGTGTTGAAGTCTGGTAATGTGATGACCATTTTTCCTCAAACTCACAGCAACCACGATTTGAGTCTTAGGGGTTTTCGTCTTATAACGATTTTCTACTTTTATCTTATATGTTTCCTTGTCTATGTGCATCGTAATTCATAATAACAACTTCCACCCCACCTTCGGCTAATTTATCTCTGGCAATCTTAAAATCTCTCCCCCATTTATGATGTTCCCACTCAGGTTCTTGGTCAACAAATAGTCGCTTAACGCCTGATTCCACAAGATATCCAGCACAATCTTTACACGGATACCAGTTTAACCACACCGTGGAATTCTCAGTGGAAATGCCCTTTCTTGCAGCATTACAAATAAGCGTTGGTTCTGCATGATTAACCCAATCATACTTCAACGGTCTCTCCCATCTTTCGGGTGTGTTCTTACAACCTTCGGGGAATTTATTATATCCCGTTACGGTTTGACCGTCTTGCGTGAGTAACACCGCACCAACTTTACTTGCAGGGTCTTGTGATTTTTGTGCCACCACAAGGTCAGCATGTTTCATGTGTTCATAATCCATTTCCGTTGGGGCGTAAGTTTCCTTTACTTCAGTTTCCATTATAATTCATTTTTTAATTTATTCCAGTCAATCGTTTCTTTTGCGGTTTTAAAGGGTAGGTATTCTTTTACAGTATGAAAATATTCATCGGGATTGTTTTTAATTAAGAATCGTATTGCGTCTTCCAGTGATTCATGAACAACCACATAATTCATGTCCCAACATTCGAGAGGATACATTTGATTCTCAGCGTATCGAATCATTCCAGACGTTTTAGTTCCTTGCTCCAAAAAACCTATATGTAATGGGTAGTCCCGATGGAACGCACTATACGTACACCATTTTTTTATCTCAACTTCCATAATCTGTGTTTCTTCAGTTTTTCGCTACGTTCAATTAAATCCGTGATTTCATCAATATCATCGATATCGAGTTCAGAGAGTTCATCAACAATCGTCAATGCCTTTTTTATTAAGTCGGCTTTGGTTTCGTCTTCAGTCATTATTTCAGGTTTTCAAGTACTCTATAATTGTCATCATAGTTTTCAACAAGGTCAAGTGCTTCAATAAATGTCGAATGTATTAATCTACGCTTACCGTGGGTCGTAAAGATAGACAATCTATCCATGTCACGCAAGAATTCTTCAACAAATTTATTGGAATTCGGAATATTGGTTTTTTCAGCAACGGCTTCTTTTAGTTGCACACCACTCATAACCTTATCACCAGTAGATAGTTTACCGTCATTATATACGAAGGTCAGTAACGCTTTATATCTATCTTTTTTCCGATATAGCTTTTCGAATTTCTCTTGATTAATTATGAATAACGTATATTCATAATACTCTCGGAAGTACAAGCCACCAATAATAAGTAATTCATTAAGGATAACAATAATTACGAACAATAGAATATTCTTACTGTCTTCACTTTCATTATCTGATTTAGTTAAGGCAAATTCGGCATCATATTCGGCAATTTTCAGGTCTAATTCGGCATTAAGTGCCGAAATTTTATCATCGTTTTCTCGAATGAGTTCGGTGTTGCTGTCGATATTATCCTGATAACCCTTCCTTGTAGTTGGATAATTCAGTGGAGTATCAGCGAGTTTCTGTCGTAAATCTGTATTGACTGCCCTCAAGGACACGTTATCATCAACATATGGTTGTTTCAAATCGTCATAAACTGATGTGATACTATCAGATTTTGATACCACTTCGGTCTGCACAATAGCATTTTTTATTGAAGACGTGCTTGCCAGATTTTTTGAACCGCTTATTGATAAATAAAAACTCAGAATCACAATTGCTGTTGAAACCACTAACCAACTCAAGGTTTTAAACTTGATTTTCTTAGCATTAGAAACAAAATCATTACTGAAATTTCTAATAAAATATCTTTTAATGATTTCAAATATTGATAGAAATATTAGAGTAAGACCAATTGCAAGTGCAATTCCCCAGAAACCCGTCAAAAAATTTAATGTGATTGCTTTTAAAAGTGCGGGATAAACCAAAAAGGTTGCGAAAAATATTGAACTCAGGTTTCCAAGAAACGAAAAACCGAATAACCATTTATCCAATCCCTTATTGTTACCTTCGAAATCCTTGGTGTTAATTTTCTTTCTTAATTTGTCATATTTTTTTAAATCCATTTCAAATTACTTTTCAATAAATACTGAAAAATATGTTTTATTCGATGGTTAAAGATGATATACCGTTATCGTCTAACTGCACCTGTATCAGATAATCTGGATTAATTTCGATTAATTGCTCTACAACCAATACCTTCTTCATATTCTGTTTGATGAGTTGTAAGATTTCCTTGAATTCATCAATCGCATTCGGGTCTAATTTACCCATAACTTCGTCTAAAAGAAAAATAGACGGCTTCGCCTTTACATTGATTTGATTCAAGGCAAACTTCAACACTACACTACTGAATGTCCGTTCTTTACCACTGGCACTGATACAATCAATAATGGCATCTGGTCTGTCATAATAGACGAGTTTTGGTCTAAGGTCGTCTACGTCTAACCATACTTTAAATGGTGCAACGCTTAATATGGTTTCCAACGTTATGTTGATTTTAGGGATAATGTAGTTACTCAACATCTGTCTTGGTATACCATCACGATGCACACATTTCTTATATAACGCAATTACACTATCTTGGTATTCTTGTACCTTAAATTCTGCGATGAGTAACTTATTGTTTTGAATCGAAATTTCTTTCTCACTGATAGCTGTTTTCCTAATATATACGTCTTCTTTTAATTCTTGTTCCTCGGTTTGAAGTGTAGTCATTCTTTCTTTAGCAGCAACGATTCCCTTCTCAATCCTTTTATTTTCTTCAATATGTTTCAAACTGTTTTCGTGACTCGTAATCTTTTGCTTCAATATACCGATTTGCAGTTCTTCGTTCTGGACTTTTGTTGGAACTAAATCCAATTCGTCTTGAAGTTTCTTACGCCTTTCAACATCGTTCTTTTCGTTGGTGAGAACTCCGATATCGGTTAGCACCTCTTCCATTTCCAAATCGAGTGTGACTATTTCCTCTCCAATCTTTTCAATGTTATCTTCACACCTCTTAATTGCTGGTTTCCAATCAGTATCGATGTCGTGTTGATGCTCACCAATTTGTTTCACTATTTTCTGCATCTCAGCTTCTTTCAGCTTAACGGTTTTGATTATGTGGTCTTGATGTTCTTTCTTATCGATTAGCTGTCCACACTCAGGGCAATTCTTACTGTTCTTCAGGTTAATGGCATCTTGCTTTAATTTAGCACCATCTCGCTTCAACGTGAAAATCTGACCATTAAGAAGTTCTATTCTGTGTTGAAAATCGGCTTTGGTTCTTTCCTCTTCTTTAATTGACATACGTTTATCATAAACCTTCTGTTTATGTTCATCACGTTTAGTTATGAGTTGATTTAGCTTTTCTTCATCATAACTCTCTCTTAACTCACCAATGCTTTGACGTAGAACCATCTCACGTGCCCGTATTTCAACGATTGTCTTTTGATGGTCACTTATATCCTCTCGTGCTTCATCTACGTCCAGATTGTAGATTTCTGGGTCTATCTTATAGAGTTTCTTGGTTAAGGTTTCAATATAATCACGACCAGTCTCAATCCCCTTTTGAACTTCAGGAATTTTCACAACCTCGATATCCTGAATCTCACCTTGCAGGTCTTTAATTTGTTGGGTATATGTGGTGTTCTGATTCGTGGTTAATTCCACATTACAAGTGACTCGTGTTTTTTCATTCGCACGTTTCTGATATGCCTTAAGTCCCTCAAGTTTCTTATCGAAAATATCTAATCCACTATCATATAACAAAGCATCAATGAAAACCGCCATATCATTTGATAAGTTCCTATTGAGGGTGTCGGAAGTCGTCATTACTATTCTCATGAAATTATCATAAGTACCGATAATGGCTTCGAGTTTCTTCTGTGTCTTTATTCGCCTGTCACCATCGAGTTTTTCCAATGCGTTATCATCGGTCATTTCATCATCGGGATTGGCAAGAACGTAATAACTCATGGTAGTTGGAGCACCAGTAATTGTGCCATCACGTTTGGTTTCAATTTTCGTTTGTTTCTTGATTCCAAAATACTCACCATTGGCTTCCAACACCATATACGCATCACAAGACTTGGCGTTGTTCCTGTTATTAACAAAACGTTTATCACCAAACTTCATTCGGGTCTCGGTTTCCAGTGTCTTACCAAATAATAGATACGATATGAGTTTCATGATGGTGGTTTTCCCTGCGGTGTTCGCACCGTTTATCTGGAAAATACCATCCATTTTTCCCCAATCGATATCGAGTTTCTCATAGGACATGAAGTTAGTTCCACCAAATTTAATAACATCCCACTCAATATTCTGGTCTTCGGGTACATCGATTTCATTAAGAATTTCTTCATCCAATGCGATGATATCTTTTATTAGTTGTTCGTCAGTTCCGATTTTCTCCAGATATTCAGTAAATATTTCTTGCTGAACAGCCTCATCAGTAACGTTTTCCAACGTAATGTTTTCATTGACTTCAACTGTATCGTCTTCAACAAATTCGTTTTTATGTAAAACGGTGACGTTCTTATATTCAGATTTGATGTATGAATCGACTGCTCTTTCATTTTCTTTGGTACGGGTTTGTGGAAGCGTGCCCCAAACAAACCTGACCTTCATATATTTTGTCGGGTTCTCAATTTCGAAATCCAAATCATCAAAATCGGTATATGGTGTGATTTTGATGTTGTGATGACTGTAGTCATTAGGGATTTCAATCTCGGCAGTAGTCTGCTTCATGACATCCCATAACAAATATCCGTGGAAAGCACCATCTCCCTCAGTAATATCTTGTTCGATTAACGAACTACAATACGCTTTCTTCTTATCTTTGTCAAGGTACTGCATTCTATGAATATCACCAAAAAACGAATATTGTCCCTTGAAATCACTGATTTTATAATATGATTTTGATTTCATTTCGAAATCCGTAGTTGACCTACAGCCAGTAATTGGGTCATGGAATAAATCAATGTAGATACGCTTATTAATTTCTCCGTTCTTAAGTGCTTCCTTACCTTCTTTCTTTTTCCAAGGATTGTTGTTCTTTTCTCCATGATGCCAAACCGCCCATGTGACGTTTTCGTCAACATAAAGACCTGTTTTATCATAATACACGACATCTACATCTCCAACGGTCTCAACAATTGCCTTAATACTATCAACACGTTTCAGGTTTTTCTTCCTGCAATCGTGATTACCTCTGGTGATTCGAACTGGTGCAATTGCAGCAAAGTCTCTGAGAAGATTATGTGCCATAATTAGTTGTTCGCCTTGAAGGTCGAGATAATCATGAACCAAGTCACCGACAATTACAATTCTGTCGGGTTTTTCTTTTTTTAGTGAGGTAATAAGTTTCTTAAAAACTTGTTGATATTCTTCGTTCCTTGTAGGTGTTTTTCTTATATGAATATCTGCGAGATGCGCTATTGTTTTAATCATTCAAAAATTTTTTACAAATATATCCAAAACCCCCGTCAATTGCAAGGATTTTCAGAAATTGTCAGAATGTCATATTCGATGAAAAATATCTGACAAATTGTCTTATTTATTATTATGGCACATTATTCGTAATACATGTGGAAAATAACATTAATTTAAAATAAAATTTAATTACTATGACAACATTAATGAAATATTCAAAACCTCAAAATGGAATGGTAAGTCTCTTCGATAGATTTTTCGATGACGACATTTTTAATTGGAATCTGGATGTGCCAACGAATAAGATTGCTCCAAATCATGACATTATTGAAAAAGATGATGAATATTTGGTGGATTTTGCGTTAGCTGGATTTAAGAAAGAGGATGTTTCACTCAATGTTGATGACGGTGTGTTAACAATTGAGGGTGAGCGTAAAATGAATGACGACATTAAATATAATCGTAAAGGCACATTCTATGGTAGCTTCAAAAAATCATTCACACTCCCAGAGAATATTAATACAGAAAAAATTGATGCCTCGTTTAATGATGGAATTCTTTCAGTTACAATTCCAAAAGATGAAAAAGCGAAATTAACAAAAACTATCGAGATTAAGTAAATTAAAAGTCCGAAAACTAAAAGAGGTCGCAACGTGCGACCTCTTTTTTTATTGTTCTGGCTGTTGTTGTTGCTGTTGGGGTTGACCCATCTGCTGTCTTGCAGCCTGAAACTCGTCATCATATTTATCAACTTGTTTCAGAATGAAGTTACTCACGGCAGTAATGGTTGAGATATTTTCTCTAATCAACTGCTTACTATTCAAACCACCCTGTGCTTGCCAAAGTGCCATATAAGTTGGTTGATGGTCAGTAGGTAAACCATAATGCTTACAAAGTGTTGCAGCAACGGTTTCGGCTTGAATTTCCTTGATTTGCTTCATCTGTGCAAAATTCAGTTGACCTTTATCAACAAAATATTTCTGTGCTCTTTCATAGAACTGTCCACCTTTGTGGTGTAAAAGGTCATGTGCCCACTCATGGAAGATTGTGGATGCAGCACCCGTTCCACTCGCATCAGCACTAACATTTATCTGTCCTTTCCTACTCCAACCGTTTTCACCTGCCGTTGCTGGGTCTTGGGTTACTCTCACACCCATTGCTTCTAAACTCTTCTTAGCGATACTAAATAAAGCAATTGCATCCGCTCTATCGTCATTACCGCCTTTCCAATCTGGGTCGGCTGGAAGCGGGTCACCAGTTGTATTAGCCACGTCATAAACCACACATGGTTTAAAACCAATATGCACAATACCTTTTCTCGTATTAATTGCATCCATTTTGGCTCTATCCATTCTTTCCTGACCACTTTTAACTCTCTGAACATATTGTCTATCAGCTTTTTGCTGGTCTAATGTGTATTCTGCAAGTTTACCTGTTCTGGGATTACGATAGAATTTGTTTCCACAATTAATCGTAATGGCTTTACTTGGGTCAACAATTGTTCTGTTAAATTCTTTCTTCCATTTGTTTTTACCAGCAACTTTTGTCGCATTAGGGTCTTGGAGATAGATAAACATGATGTTGTTGAAACTGTATTGATGAAACTTACTTGAGAAGTTCAAGAATTTCTGAAGGCTGGCACTTGCTGCTCTCTCATCGGTTGCATTTGCAATGTCTTCAATATATTGTTCAAGATTTGATTCGAGTTCGGTTTTAGTTTTAGTTGGAATACTGGCAGCAGCATCTTGTAATTCGGCTTTAAAACCTTCGAGTTTTTGAAGAAAATCCTGAAGGTCACCAGTTTGTCCACCCTCGGCTTCAAGTTCTTGGTTGATTACTTTTAAGGCATCAACCATTGCTTTTGTTAGTTTGTTTCCGAACACCCACCATTCTCTGCCGTTCCATTTGAATCCGAGCGGACCCAACTTACTGGCAACTTTCTTGGTTTCCATGTTTTTATCAGAAACCACTCTATATCGTGTATAGGGATTCCCTGCCCTACTTTGAAGTGTCTGTTTTTCAAGATTGACGTACTCAAAAAGATTTTCCTTACCCATTGTATTCAGCATTTTTTATAAATACTTGGGTTATTCGTAAATTATCTCTGGGTTATTCTTTTTTAGTTTAGTTTTTATATAATTCACTTTGTTACTAATGGTGTTACTCGAAAGATTAAACTCGCTTCCGATTTCATTATAACTATAACCCTGTGCGTATTTCATGTCAAGTAACGTATAGTCTTCTGGGGTTAATTGGTCTGAAACAAAGTTAATTGTGCTACAATTTTCGAACTCATAATCTGCACTACAACAATTAGTTGTCGTGATGTTTTGATTGATGAAATCGATTGAGTCAGTATTGGTTGAAGTAATGTAACTACTGTTTCCACTAATGTCACCTGTTGTGGTTGTTGAATACGAAATTACGCAATTCGTATTGCTTCCAGTGAGTGTTATGGAGTTGTTTCTCCATTTATCGACCATGTGATTCTTGGCTATGGTAAATACCCATGACCTAAATTTTGATTTGGTCTCATCGTAGTTTTCTAAATTCATGAATACCTTAATCATGATTTCAGATACGTCATCATCAAGGTCATAATATACCGAGTATTTTCTTTTTAAAAAATTTCTAACGGATAACTTATATTTTTCGTATAGAATCTCTTGTGCTTGCTGATTCCCATTAAGGATGTTTTGAATAACTTCTATATCTTCCTGTACCTTTTTTATCATATGGATTTTGTAACTTATGGCTAAAGTAATCATCAATTATCAACCCCCTTGCACTATATAGACTTTTAATCACTTCATCAATTCCTTGATTTTTACGAAGTTCATCTAAATCTTCTTTGGTTGGAAGTTTGACAATCTTGACCCTATCCTCGTACCCAACATAAATAGTGTAAAGTGTATAATATAACTCAACACTATTTTTATAGGCATCAGGGTCTAATAAAACCACGACTTCTGGCTTTAACTCTTTCAGTTTCAAAAACAATGTGGTCGAGAGTGTTTTTCCCAACATCGGTATGATGTTTACGGGGAAACTCAACATCTCAAACGCACCTTCAACAAGGTATACAGTAGAATCCCAATTTACAAGACCTTCATTAAAAATAATCACATCCTTATCCGCATATGGGTTAAGATATGGGAGTTTCTTTTTAATCTTCGGGTCGGTTCCATAATATCTACCAACAAAATAATTGACTTCACCATCTTCATCAAATGACGGAATGATTATTCTCTTGGCGTATTTTCCAGTAGTACAAAAACCGAGCCGATATCTTAATATAATATCTCTTGTCAGTTTTCTTTCATTTATAAGATAATTGTATGCTTCGAAATGGTCGGGATTACCGACTTCCATTTGTGAGAAATTTATCATTTCTTCAGGTAGCTTTACCTGAACATATTCTTTCTCTTCTTCATCGTAAACGTAATCCTGAAAAATTCCAGCATAACTTTTATACATTTCGTAGTCAACACTACCACCAAATGTTCGGATAAGTCTTCCCAGAGAACCACTAAATTTAGGTTCATCACACTTCCAACACCTAAACATACGTTTAGCTGTATTAATTTCCAGATTGTATTTACCATCTGGATAACTCAATCCTTCTCGCTCCTGACAACGTGGACAATTGACCTGCAACTGCTCACTATCATTCAACCCATTAACGTCACTAAAGATGTTTTGAATTATGGAATGAAATTCTTGTCCTTTAATCATGTAGCAAATGTATAAAAAAATTGCCTCAAATCAAAGAGTTTTGAGGCAATTCAGATATTGTAACTAAGTTTCGCTAATTATATCGCTTGTGTTCGTTCAAGAATGGGAAGAATTTAATCATACGATTAAGGAACCCGGGCGTGTAGATACGGAAGTTACCCACACCTCTATTATCAACACCCATACGAATGTAGTTTTCTTGAAGTTCGTTGAACAGGTCAACTACGACCTTTTTCACATCACCATCATTTTTCGAAATACTACCACCTGCTTTAAGTTGTTGGTTCTCAATTTTAAGAACATCCAATTCAGCAGTAAGGTCTTGGTTTTTCTGACCCAATAACGTTACTTGTTCTTCGAGCCACTCAACGCCTTTAGGTTCTTCAGGAGTCGGTGTTTCATCGAGTTCAAGAAGTTCATCCTTCTTTTCAAGCGTAGTGATAGGAGAATCCTCAAGCAATTTAGAAACGGTTTCTTTTGCCTTCTTATCCCTTATTTCTTGAGGTGTAGGTTCAGGTTTCTTTGCTACTGGTTTCCTTGTTGTCTTCTTTGCAGCAGTTTTCCTTGTTGTCTTCTTTGCAGCAGTTTTCCTTGCTGCGGGTTTCTTAGTAGTGGATTTGGCTAAACCAACTACATTGTCATCTTTTGTTGCCATATTAGTCTAATATTAAGTTTGTATTCAAATGAGCGACCAATCCGAAGTCATAGTTCCACACAAAGCCATCTGCTGCCTTTGTTGAGCCAACATATCCTTTTTTGTGATGCCATTCTTCTGTACCAGTCAGACTTGATAGATACCTTACGGTAACACCCAAGTCCTCATTCAAAAGTCTTGATTTATTTATATCATATTGCACAGTTCTTTTTCTATGAATATGTCCGAGATGCCATTCGTGAAATTTAGTTTCGCTCCAATATGGTTTAGATTCGATATCAGTTGCCATCAGTAATGGAAGACTTGCTTCTTTCTCTTCGCTTCCGTGAGTAAGTCCAAGTAATAAATTACCATAACGATAATATTTCCTTGGTGATGCGTGGTTATTAATCCAAACAGTTGGGTCGTTCTTAAACCATGCTTCGAGATAACTACCCATGTAATAGCTGCGCTCGAAGTCGTGATTACCGGGGATGATTAACACATCAACAGGAACACCGCTTTGCTTCAGCAAATTAATTGCATCAACAAGTAATCGTGTACCAACACTAAATGTTTTCTGCCATCTCAGGTCTTCGTCTTGCTGTGTGCCTTTAGTTGTTGTGTTTTCCATTGTGTCACTATTGAAAAAATCATTTCCAATAGGGAACAATATTCTTTCATAATTGAAACCACTTGCGTTTTGCAGAAGTTTTTCGATTGAAGTCAAGAAACGCTTACGTGCGATTTTTACATCGTAGTTCTCGAAAGTCTCACCACCCCACGCCAATTTACCAATGTGTAGGTCAAAGATACTGATTTCTAACAGATTCTTCTCTTTTTCATTAAGCGGTCTTTCAGGTGTCCAGTCATAAACTGGTGGTTCGTAATCCAATATCATTTCTTGGAACAACTGACCAATAACCCTTTCCCTAACAACCTTAATATCACGCTCCAAACGTGCCTTTACTTGCCAGTTCTGAACGGTTTCGGGATAACCACGTTTCCAAGAAGTTACATCCCATTTATTAACAATATGTGAAGTTACTTTCCATAAATCCAAATCAACTTTGGTTGCTGAAAGTAGTTGGTCGAGAGTTCTTACATGGTCTTTGGGGTAATTATGACTACCAATCCATTCATATTCGGCTTCGTCAGCACTTTTTTGATTGAAACTTTCTTTATTGCCTTTAGGAAGGTCTTTGGGTTTGTTAGGTGCGGAAACACCGTCTTCAGCAGTTGTGCCCCCAAACTCTTTCATATCAACGTAGTTCTGATAGGGTTTGTAGAACATATTATAGAGATTAACGTTAAGCTCACCAGCCTCGAACTTCTGATTAACCATTGCTTTGATGTTCTTAACATAAGTGTCGGAAAATCCACATTTTACACTTGCTTCCTTTACCGACACTTGGTTCTTTATTGCGTATTCAATTATTTCGACTGCATTTTCTATTCTTTCCTGTATTGATTTACTTCGTTCTTTTGCCATTTTCTGTTTTTAATTAAATTAGGTTATCAGATAATTTTGTCAAAACTATAACAAAAATACCAGAATCACAAGGATTTTATATAAATACATTGCCGTTTTTTTTCAATATGTTAAAATTTTCCTCAATTTGCTTACAATCTGTAAGAAAGGAAACATCCTCTTTTATAGACAAATCAAACCATTCCCCTTCTTTTTTTAAATAAGAATAGCGTCTCTGTAATGCCCTCTCGATTTTATGTGCGTATTCGGATTGGTAGGATTCAACGAGTTTTAGTTCTGATGAGTTTCCTGTTTGAAGTGCCGATAATCTACGAACAGGCGATTTAGAAACACCAATTTTATAGTAGCCGTCTTCTTGTGATTGGATTAAGTATATGTATTTCATTCAATAATTTCCAACTTCTTTAGTCCTGCAAAACCAACAGCATAACTATCCGACATATCAAAACACATTGGTTTGGGGTCAATACCATTCTTTTTGTAGTACCATTCAATTTGGGGTTCTAATTTACTAACTTTTTTCCAGATATACAACTTCTTTTCTTTTCGATACTCTGGTGGAAAGCTCAAAGTTTCTTTTTTCTCACCTTTTACATATGATACTTTCACTAACTCACTACAAAATATTTTACGACTCTCGTAAACACTGATTTTCATTGGGTAGTTGCCAAAGATAGTGTATAAAATGTATCTACAAATGCCATTAAACCCAAATAGAAGCGAAACGGTGTTGGCATTATTGCTGCCACCAAGTGGTTCTTCGACAATAACGTGTTCGATTTCACCAAGATAGTTAGTTCTAACATGTTCTTTGTATTCCAAGACATATTTCTTAAAAATCTCTGCTTTATAAATGTCTCTGTTTTCAACAGGCGTATTTTTATCGGTTTTTAATTCAAGGTGCTTGAGTTCAATAAGTTTACCTTTGTCGTCCCATAATGCCATACCGATATTTGTGGTACTAATGTCTAATGACCAAATGTATTTTACCATAATTAATTATTTGTGAAGGTCTTCGTAATTAATTTTAAATTCTTTTGATTCCTCAATTAGTTTCTGAATACCTTTAGGGTCATCCAAATACAATTTGATGAGGTCTTCTATTACTCCACCAATTTTTAAACTTTTACCTTTACACAGCATCTTAAATCTTCCATGAAGGTCACCATCAATAATAACAGATTTTGGCTTTGTTGCTGTAGGTATCTCTATATTATTCATATCTATTATAAATTTATTTTCATGATTTATAATAAATACTAAGAAATTATAAAAAATTATAGATTTTTATGATTATTTCGATATTTAATCAAAATTTAGAAGTCCAGATTGAATACAATTGTTCTGGCAATCGTAGCGTCTTTGGCTACGGGGTCATTTAATTTGCCAATTGCGACCAGATTTTTATTACTATCATAGATACCGATTTCGCTAACATAAACTGTTTCTAAACCATCCCATGTTGGATTGGAAGTCGAATTAAATTCATTTAGTGGTAAGTTGATACTGATATCGGTGGTATAAACATCTGCCTTAATTTGTGCCTCTACGTTACCAAAAAAATATGTGGCATCACCAAATACCAATTTATCGGGATTACTTGCAGATGGATAACTAATATAATCTAAATTATATGGCATGAACTCGAAAACGTTAAGATATTGTAATAACTGTATTTTAAACACAACGCTTGTCAAGTCAGTAGCAGTTAAATATGTTCCAGCACCACTGATTTGTGAGGTAAGGTCGAATTGTTTCCATGCTGCTGAATCGGGAATAACGTCTTCGTAGGTATCAAATGGTGTGTTATCCACAATTTGTACCAAGGCATGAATTTTATGTGCAGTAAATCCAGTACCTTCACCATTGTTAGGAAGTCCAACCCCAGATGCCAAAAATTTAAAATCATTAATATTTGGAAAACTCATGCTGATTTCCTGCACGTAAGGGTCTGCTGAACCTAAATCAAGTTTCTTGATGTAATTGCAATGAATTGCCTGACTATAATCACCAGCAGTTAAACCAGTTGTTGGTAGTAGAATGTACGATATGAATACTGTGTTTCCGCTCATTGTTTTATTTTATTTTATCGTGGACCAATACATCCAACATAATAGTAATCGCATCCAGACGGATTATTTATTCCACTCATTGTCACACTATAGCTACTAAATGAATCTTGGTCGTCCTGTTCATCATCAACTTCACAACAATTAGCAAAATCACATGCCCAAATACAAGTTTCGCTTCCAAATGCAGTATTCTGTATACAAAGTCGATATCCAGTATCTAAAGCACCGTCAACAGATAAGCTACCAGTAAA
>Ga0180437_10006798_pt1 | contig 15117 bp, 24 predicted proteins | sample SS_ome_4_FD_132410 | JGI IMG/M metagenome (GOLD analysis project Ga0180437, IMG submission 132410) | Hypersaline lake sediment archaeal communities from the Salton Sea, California, USA - SS_3_D_1 metaG | ecosystem: Environmental > Aquatic > Non-marine Saline and Alkaline > Hypersaline >...
CCAAAGATGGCAATGGTCCCATCCACACCATTGATGTGGTGGCAATCAATTCACAGCAGGCACAACTGCAGGCAGAACTGGACCGGATCCGGGCAAAGAATGGCCATGGTGTGACCTGGGATGAAATGCAGTTTGCGGTCCAGTGGAATGCCTATACCAAAAAGACCGTATTATATGGATCATTCAACCGTGACATTCCCAAAAAAACCATTGAACCGGTCCGGTGTGCACCACAGGGATCTTTCACCCAGAAATATGGTGGCAAATCAGAAAAAACAAAGGCAGCCAGATCAGACACACCCAGGGGATTTGGCAAAGCATTTTATCTGGCAAATACAAATCATTCGGAACCGTGGGCAGCTTAAAAATGAAAGGTGAAATCCAGGTAGATGATATTGACCTGGGTGTTTTTGAATTATAATAAAAAGGTGGTGGCAAATGAAAGAATCTTTTATTGACTGGAATCCGGCATCCAAAAGCCGGGAATTATTATCCATTGCGGAATCTGTCATTGACAGATATGCTGCACAAGGATATGATTTGACATTAAGACAGCTGTATTATCAGATGGTGGCCGGTGGCCACATCCCAAACAATGTCCGGCAATACAAAAACCTGGGCAACCTGGTGAATAATGCCAGGCTGGCCGGATTGATCGACTGGAAACAAATTGATGACCGGGTCAGGGTGATTGAACAGAATTCACACTGGTCCGGTCCTGAATCAATTTTAAGATCAGCCATTTATTCATTTTATATGGACCACTGGATAGACCAGGAATGGCATGTGGAACTGTGGTGTGAAAAGGATGCTGTCAGCAATATCCTGCAGCCGGTGTGTGAAAAGCATGATATCATCTTCCTGGCAAACAGGGGATATTCATCCCAAACGGCCATGTACAAAGCATATAAAAGATTCAGAAACAGGATCCGGGATGGGAAATCTGTGGCCCTGATATATTTTGGTGACCATGATCCATCTGGTCTGGATATGGTCCGGGATATCAGTGACCGGCTGGCAATGTTTCTGGGTCCTGATGACAACAGAAAAATGGAAGTTGACCATGCTGCACTTTTAAGGGAACAGATTGAAGAATACAATCCACCGGAAAATCCGGCAAAGACCACAGATTCAAGATATGAAAAATATATCACAGAACATGGTGATTCATCCTGGGAACTGGATGCATTAAGTCCGGAAGTCCTGGAAGAAATAGCTGAATCACACATCCTGAATTATATGGATCAGTCTGCCTTTGATGCTGTGGATGAATTGATTGAAAAGGGCAAACAGGATCTGGAAAAAGCCTGGGAAAAATTCCAGCAGGAAGGGGATGATGATGAAAATGATCAATAATATCCGGACCTGCATGGAACTAAAAAACACTGAATTGAAGATCACCTGCACAGGTGGAATTTATCATTTTAATCAGTATGCAGATAAAGAATTTATCAGATATAAATCTGCCAGGGAAAACCTGGCCACACATCATAAAATCATCTATTCATTATTGAAATATTTTGACATCATATAGGTGGCAGCATGTATATAAAAGAATTTAAATATGATGGATTTAAGCTTTGTGCATTCAGTGATGAAACACCAATAAACCTGGTGATATTTGAACGGCAGCCGGTCCATATTCTGCAGCACCTTCATGGCCGGGATGGGCAATCGGTTCATCCTGGCCAGAAGATCCTGGGCCTGATCTGCAATAAAACATCTGCAGGATTTGGTTCATTGAATGTTTATTCCGGATGGCTGGAATACCGTGGCATGGTCAGCATAAAAAATGAAACACTGGCCATATTCAAAAACAATAAATCAGACCGGCCACTGGGATATATTTATTTAAAGTCTTCAAATCCACTGGAACCCGGCTGCCTGTTTTATCTGAATTATGCCGGATCCGGCAGGATAATTGAGATTGACAGAATCATATTTTATAAAGGGACATTATGATGATGGTAAAATCAGAACAATATCCGGAAGGTGAAATCCATCAGACAATTCCGGAAAGATACCTGTGGCGTGGTCCTGATGGCAACTGGTGGCTTTATTATGCAAATAAAATCTTCAATGTCCATGTCATTGACCTGGACAGATATGGAATTAACTATAAACTTCAACCAGGTGACCGGAAACTTTATCCGGAAATATACAGGCACTTTGAAAAAGTCCTGGCCGGTGATTTCTTCCGTGGTCACCCAAAAAGAAAGGTTGGGTGATATGACATTCAAGTCAATCATTGCATTAAAACAAAATTCTGCTGGATCCAGGATATCCATGTCATCTATGACATATAGGACAACTGCATATTCCGGCAATAAACAGTGTACCATCATTATTCCATATCCTGCTGCTAAAAAGGCTGGAATTGAACCAGGAACACTTGTGGAAGTGGCATATGATGCAGAAACAAACAGGGTCAGGTTGTCTGTGGCCAGTGACATCAGATGTCCCAGGGTCCACTGGCATGGGAAGCACAAAAACCACATCCGGACACAGTTCAAATTATATCCTGACTGGCTGCCAGAAAGACCAAATGGTGTCCAGATCACTGCCTGGGAATATCAGAAGGGAATCATATTTGAACTACCTTGAAAAAAGGATCTGCAGGGATTGTGGTCACCGGATGTTTTCATTTGGTGTTTATCTGATCAGATGGACATTCACCGGCTGGGTCTGCACTGTGTGTGGCCGGACCATCTGGAAAAAGGAAAAGGTGGTGGCAAAATGAAAGTTGTTTGTGCGTGGTGCAAAAAGGTGATCCATGATGATCCCGGATCTGATGAAATATCACACGGCATCTGTGATGAATGCTATGCCGGACAGAAAAAGGAACTGGATCATATCAGGGAAATCACCAGAAAGGAATATCCCGGAACATGGACAAAAGACAATTAATAAATCTGGCATTATTCTGCACTGTCATGATCCTGGTCCCGGCTTTTGTTTTTTACATTGAAAATTTTGGCCATGGCTTAGATCATTTATTTAATCAACTGAAATCATTCTTTAATTAGAAAGGAAGGTCAATATGGAATGGATCCGTGGTGTGCATATAATTGAAAGGCCCATTAAAGCTGACAGGGTCCCATCTGGTGATGTGCTGATAAGCCACTGCAAAGACAATATCAATGGCAAAATATATGACACATATTCTGTCAGCATCAACACCCTGGGGACAGAAAATATCTGCAGCTGTTATAATCTGGATGTGGCCAAACTGGTGGCTGAAAAAGTCCTGATGAACCGGATTGAATTCATCGAATTATTCAAAAGGATAAAAGATGGAAAATCCGGACATTAAAAAACTTTATCCCACACCATTCATCCTGGTCCTGTGGATCTGTCCGAAATGCCGGGCAGATCTTTACAGGCACCCAGATCACTATGAATTCCAATGCCACAAATGTGGTGCCAAACTTAGAGTGAAATAATATGAAATATCCATATTGCGAACAGTGCCGGAATTATTATCCGGATCTGGTCAGTGAAGTGGTCAGGCAGATCTGCTGTGAACACTGCAAGGGTGTCAATATGAAAAGGAAGGATAATAAAACCAGTAATTTTGAACCGGTCCGGGATGGACGAACAAAGAACATCCCTGGTGAACAGATCAGGATAAAATTATGAGCTGGCCAAAAAACATTTCATCAGATATAATCATGGCCCATTTAAAAGAAAGGGATGTGCAGGTCCGGGTAATAAATAAATTGACAGAGATATTAATTGAATCAATCCCAGGAATAACGATTGAAAAAAAGGGTGATGGCCACATCTATGTATGCAGGAAATGTGGATCCACATTTTTTATTCATCCTGGATCATGTCCCAGGTGCCTGCAGATATTCATGAACAAAATGAATCATCAAAAGAAAAGGGCAATTTATGAATATAGGGAAAAAAGGGCAGCATCATTGGATGCTGGACAAAATCTGTGTCCACAAATGGACACAGATCCCTGAAAAGTATGCCATTTTTGTTCAGTATAAATGCACCAGAAAAGGATGTGACCGGAAGGTTGACTGTGCCCTTGAAATGCCTGCACTACTATTAAAACTATTATCAAAAAAGGATTGCAATGGCAAATGACTATGAAGAAGTAAAAAGCCGGGTGAACATCCTGGACATCATCCGGTCTGAAATATCGGGCCAGGTCAAAAAGGTGGGCATCAACTGGTTTAATCTGGATGAATGCCCTTTTTGCCATGGCCATGACTGTTTCAGGATCCATGCTGCCCGGCAGTTCTATAATTGTTTCCAGTGTGATGCCGGTGGATCCGTTTTCAATTTCATCCAGGACCTGCATGACAAATCACCATATGAATCCCTTCAATATCTGGCCGGTAAAATAGGGTATAATTTGCAAAACGGAAAACCGGAAGATGATGGATCAGAAATTAGGCAAAAGATCTTCCAGGAAGCTGCTGCCTATTACCATCAGAAATTGCTGGATGATGAAAAAGCCAGATCCTGGCTGTCCAGGAAACGTGGCCACACCCTGGCAGCCATTAAAACTTTTCAGATAGGGTGGTCCGGATCCGGGAAAAACAGCCTTTTAAATCACCTAAAAAAAACATTTAAAAGCCAGGACCTGGTGGCATCCGGTCTGGTCCGGGACCGGGATGGCCAGGTAGGTGATTTCCTGCCTAAAAATGTATATATCTTCCCACATTTCATCAATCAGAAGGTGTCACACTTTACCTTCAAAGATCCCTTGAAAAAATTGCAGTATCAGCTGGCAAATCAGTATAAACTGAATGGACATTTGTTCTATGGCCAGAATGCCTTTTATCATGAAACGGTGGTCCTGGTGGAAGGTGAAAATGACCGGGTCACATCAATGCGTGTGTCCGGTGACAAAAACATTGCTGCCATCATCGGCCAGCCATCACATGAACAGATTGATTTCATTAAAAGATATTGCCGTGGCAAGAAAATATATCTGTGTTTTGATATGGATCCGGCAGGTGAAAAGTACACCATGAAACTGATAAATGAACTGACCGGCCATGTCCAGGTGATGGTGATAAGATTCCCGGAAAAAAAGGATATTGATGAATATTTAAGAACACTTAAAACGGATCCGGCTGGTGAATATTTTTCCCTGGTGGAAAAAGCGGTGGATGGAATCCAGTTCCAGATCCAGTGTCTTCCGGACAGTGATGAAACCATAAAGATATCACAGATATTAAAGCCAGTCCTGGAAAGAATTGCCAAGGTGGAAGATGATATTTTGGTGGAAGGATATCTGGAAATAATTAAATCAAAATATCCAAAGGTGGTGGTCCGGACAGCAATCAAAAAACAGATTGATAAAATGAAATCTGCCTGGCAGGTTGAAAAGGCAGAAAAGAAGGAAATCCCAAAGGATGATTTTGGCCTGATCGAACATGAAAACTGCTATTTTAAAAAATCTCATGATGGCAGCACCGTGAAGATCAGTGATTTTGTTTTGAAATTGCGGAAGATCTTTGTCATGGATGATGAACTGCATTATGAATGCATCCTGAAAAACCAGAAAAAGGAAGTATCCATGCCTGTCATATTTTCACCGGAAGACCGGATGGGTCTGCAGCAGTTTAGACTGAAATGTGGTGCCCAGGGATCCTTTTATTTTTATGGGACACAGGCAGAAGTTTACCGGATCTGGAAGTATGAAGAAAACCAGGCCAATATCAAGGAAGTGATTCACTATATCCAGAAATATGGATATGTCCAGGAACACAATCTGTGGCTGTTTGAAAATTGTGCAATCAAAAATGGGAAGGTCCATGAAATAAACCAGGATGGCATTATCAAAATTGACAGCAAAGGATTCAAAGCAAAGGATGTCCTGGTCTATTCCGGTGACACACCCACTGTGAATGTCAAAGAAGATCCAGATCCGGAATTCATGAAAAATGTCATTCATCATTTTCACAATATGATCGATGATGGGAAGGAAGATTCATTCAAGGGATTCCTGGCCCTGGGATTCATGGCTGCCACCGTGTATCTGAATGAAATATCAGCAGTTCATAAATGTTTTCCATTCTTTTATCCATATGGACCATCCGGGACCGGCAAGTCTGCCAGCACGTCAATCCTGCTGTCATTTTTTGGATTTGATGGCCGGTCTGAACCATGGGAATCTGCCACACCGGATGGCACCTTCAAATTTATGGAACAACTGTCCAGCCTTCCTGGATGGTATGATGAATATTTAAACAGCATGGACCGGAAGGCAATCAAGATGCTGGGCATCACAAAAAATATATATAACCGTATCGGTGCAGGGAAGGGTGGCATCAAAAAAAGGCAGATCAACGTGGTCAATGGCACATTATGGATTTCTGGTGAAGATTCACCGGTGGACAAGGGTCTTCTGTCCAGGTGCGTTGTGGTCCGGTTTACGGAAATAACAGAAAACAAAACAGCATCCTGGAAGTGGCTGCAGGAACATCAAACCAGGCTATCATCCATCATGGTCAAGTTGATCCGGGAAAAGACAGTGGCCCAGAAGGAAAAAGTCCTGGATGCCATTGAAAAATTCATCAGCCACATTAATCAGAATGGTGTGGGTGATAATAGGACAGCCGTGAATTATGCCATCCCGGCAGCCTGTTTCTGGCTTTTGGATCATCATGATAATGACCAGGAATTCATGGATTTTGTGGTGGACCAGTGCAAACAGGAAAGGACCAGAAAAGAAGAAGAAGACATCACGGTCAAATTTTTCAATGACCTTTCATATATGCACAATAATGGCCGGACAAAAAACACCATCAGCGTTGATAAATTTGAAGGTGTCATGTACATCTGCTATAATGAAATTTATAATGACTGGATCCGGCATTTAAGGGAACAGGGCACCTTCCAGATCTTCAAAAAAACAACAATCCTGGATTATCTCAAAAATCTAACCTATCACTGGCCATTGAAAGACAACCGGGCAAAATTTGGTGATTACCGGAAAAGGGCCATTGCATTTAAGCTGGATAAAATGCCCATTGAAGTCAGGGATCTGTTTGATTCAAGGGAAGATGTCTGGGATGAATAAAAACCATTCACACAAAATGAAAGGAATTATCATGAAGACATTAACAGCAATCCTTTTTATTCTGCTGACCATGGTCATGTCCTGCAGCAGCCAGAATCTGGTGCCCAGGGCAGTGGAATATGATTATCCACACCTGGCCGACTATGCAGATTCATCAATCTATTTTATTTTATATCAGAAGGCAGATCCGGACACGGTATTTTCAGCCATTGATACCAGTGAAGTTCAATCCCTGGAAATGGACCTGGTGAAGAAGACCTGGCTATATGATTTCACATGGCGTGAATTTTATGTCACAGCCATCCAGCATGAACAATCATGGCCGGATTCAAACTGGTCATTTGAATCTAATCCAAGCAATGTGGTCAGGGAATATTTCAGGGCACTGCCACCGGCTGGCCTGGACACAACCAATGGAATTGCCATAAAACGGATAAATGTGGGTGAAATTCCGGGATTATGATCAGAATGCCAGAATTCTTGCCGGTATGGGCCACTGTTAAACGATCCTATCCCGGCCATATGAAACCATTAACCATATAAAGAAAGTGGCTTAGAAGGCGAATATGGAAGCCACTTTCAGGAAAGGATCCAAAAAATGGAAAAAATCATCATATCACTGATCACACTGGCCATAATTGTGATATTTTTCTGGCTGCTGGCATCCATCAGGCAGATCCTGGGAAGAATTCTGGATGAATTTCGGAAAGTGAACAATCCAGCACTGCACCCACCATTCCATTTAAACTGCAGATCAAAAACCATTCCGGTCCATGAAAATGAAACTGAAATAACAACAGAAATGGTGGACCGGCTGAAAGGTCCATATATATCATAAAATGGGGCATGACCAGAATATATATCAAAAAACCGGCAGCCATAAAAATGATGAAAAGCAAATCCGGCTGTCCACTATTATGTATAAATATACAATATATATATACTTATACATGGACAACCAGTGGACAAACGGTGGACAAACGCTGGACAAATGGACAACCAGTGGACAATCATGGTCAGGCTGTCCATGCAATGTCCATGGGTTTGGCCAGGTTTAAATTAATTAATATCATATAATTATGTCCTGCTGTGGACAGTGGGACAGTAAAAATGAATATAGGGTGGCCTATGGAAACACCGGAAAATTTGGGAAAAAAGAAATCTGATCATATGGAATATGTAAAAATCACCCAGGCAAAAGTGGCTGAATTGATGGGTGATCATGCTGATCAGATCTTTGAATGGCTGGAAAAAACACATCCGGATGAATACAAGGCCCTGGTCACGGAATGTTTTGTGGATGAAAACTATGCCAGGACCAAAGATCCGGAACAACTGAAAAATGATCTGCGTGCATGGTATAAAAAATGGAAGACATCAATCAAAGAATGGAAAGATCTACATGGAAATAAAAACATATGAAGGATATTTCACCTTCACCCTGGATGACAGGGATTTCAATCAATATTCATATCAAAGGATCCTTCAATTTTTGGCAGCTGTCAAAAGATCAATTCCTGTGGATGGCCGGAATTTTTATGATGCTGAAAAGACCTGGCAGATCCTGGATGAATACAGAAACACATTTCATGAATTAAAGGATCGATATCTGGACAAATCACAAGGGGAATTATTATGAAAAAATTCTTTTATCTGGCAATATTCTTTTTATTTATGGTCCCGGTGATGAATGATATGGAAGACACCCTGGCCTTTCATTATGAAGAATCAGTCTTCAATCCGGGCACAAAGGATGATCCTGATTATACATCATATTTTTATCCAGACTGGAAAAGAAGATATAATATTAAAACAAGATATGTGGATATCTGGAAAAAGGTGCCCTGCCCTGGTGGTGACACATTGATGGTTATAATAGGAACAAATCCTGTCTATGAAATTATATCTGGAAAAACATTTTTTAACATCAGGACCGGGACCTGGGCGATTGATTATTTTCTTGAAATTCCAGCCTTCTTTTTTGATGGATGGCACCTGGCAAAACAATTCAGGTGGTGGATGATTTTCAATTTTGGATGGTTTTTGTGTGTTTATTTTATACTGGAATCAAAGCCAGGAATCCATCCGGCATCAGTTGTCATTGTGCCCAGAAAATTGAAAAAGGAAAGAATCATCAGGAAATGGTCTGCCGGGAAGATCTGGACATATACATATTTTCACTGGCTGATCAAATATGCTGTGATGGTTTACCTGGTGCACATGGCTTTTTTTGGATCACTTTTCACGGTGGATATATAATGGCCGAATTGAAAGATATCCTGGAAGAATTTAAAAAATTCAAACTGGTCAACCAGGACAAAAGGGAATCATCTATCATCAGATATCTGATGAACATCCGGGCATTCTTCAAATGGATCAGGAAGGATGATCCGGACCAGGTCACAATGGAAGATGTCCAAAATTATATCATCCATCTGAAAGTGGACCAGAAAAACAGCGTGAACACCCAAAAGATTAAACAGGCATCCATCCGGATTTTTTATGACTGGTATTCAAAAAGATATCATATGAAGAATCCATGTGAACTGATTGGACCTATCCAGGAAGAAATCAAGATCCCATCTATGTTCACACCGGATGAACTGACAAGGATGGTTTATTCCTGTGATACATCAAAAGCCATAGGAAGAAGGGATGCAGCCATCCTTTGTCTTCTGGCAGACACCGGGATCCGGATCAGTGAATGCCGGGCATTGAATCTGGGCAGCATTCAGATTCATGAAAATAATTTTGCCCTGGTGGTGCCCAGGGTGAAAAGCCGTGAAAGGATGGTGCCCTTTGGATATCTGACAGCAGGCGCAATGGTGGCTGAATTCTTTGCTGCCTATTATCAGGACATTAAATATGTTCAGAACTTCAAAGATAATGATCCACTGTTTGTTCAGTATGGTCCAAAAGACCATGGTGACCGGCTGAATATTGCCGGTCTGAAAGGTGTCATTAGAAGGGCCAGGAAGAATGCCAATATCACAAAGCGGATCACTGCACACAGTTTCCGGCATTTCTTCGGGACCTATTCAGTAATTCATGGCACCAGGGTGGAACAGCTTAGGTTGCTGATGGGCCATGCCTGGCTGGAAACCACAATGCGATATATCCATATTGCTGATGTGATCAGTCCGGAAACTATAAAGCACCGTGGCACCACAGATCTGCAGGCACCGAAACACCAGGTGGGATTTGTGCAGATCTTAAAAAAGGCCAGGGAAAAACTAAACCTGGATGGTGCCAGATGATAATCAATATATGTGGCAGCAGGGCCATGCATGGCCGGTGCAACCATCCACAGTGTATGTTTCACCCTATTACCAGGCATCATGACAGATGTGTGGATCTGGTGGCCAGAAAGGGCAGAAAAAGACCTGTCTGTGATCATGGCAGGAATTGTATTGATGCCTGCATCTATTCATTTAATGATGAAAGGAATGATCAATATGAATTGCTATCTGTGTGACAACCAGGCAGCATCAATCAGATGGTCATCTGATGATGATGATGTGAAGATCTATGTGTGCACCAAGTGCAGGGACCAGGCCATCAGGGTCCTGGAATTCAGTCCACTGGTCCATTGCAGATACTGTGATCAGAAGATTGCATTTGTCAGGACAGAAAACAATAAGACCATGCCGGTGGAACCACAGCCGACACTGGCCGGTGGTACAATCATCAATCACCGTGGCAAAACATTAAAGGATGCAGCACCAGGAATTCTGGGATGGATCCCGCACTTTGCCGTGTGCCCATCATATCCTGGATCCAGAAAGGTGGGCAAAGACCAAATAATATAAAAGATCCCGGATCCGGACAGATCTTTTCTGTGATGGGAACTGAAACGATTCTTACAATAGTATAGTATTAAAAGGATTAAGCACATTGATGCACCGGCACACACCCATCCGAAAAACAGTCATCCACCGAAATCGAAAAACAGACAGAATGGCAGAAAATGTAAAAGTGGGGGACTAAGCAAATCAGTAAGACTATAATAAATAAACACTTAGAGAAATGCCAAAGTGTTATATAATAGCTATTATGTAAACTAAGGGTGGAAGGGGCCTTTGAGTCTTTGGAAGGGGCATGCCTGTTTCTTCCCAGGAAGACAAGGCCACAGGACCTATTCTGAAAAATAAAAAAAAAGAAAGGAATAAATTATGAAACCAGAAGATGAAATCATGACCCAGGTTAAAAAAATATATGCCGATGAAATTGAAAATCCGGATCTGGGATCTGGTTATCACCGGGTAATAAATAAAAGAAGGCCATCCATCTGGTGCTGGATCTTTCACCGGACATGGTGGATCTGGGCACCACAGTGGATCATCCTGCCATCAGGCACATATAAGACACCGGTATATTGCACAAAGTGCGGTGGCTGCTGGCCAGGCTAGGAAGTATCTTTCAAGGGGATTGAATTATGACAAAGACAAAATGGTGTGGCCAGGTCATAAATGAAATTGAACAATCATGGACCAGGGCAAAGGCTGATTATTCTATTATAAATCATCAGTCAATGCTGCTGGTGAAGGATTTTTTAAAGGATATAAGAAAAATCAGGAAAGCATATGAGTCTGAAAACAGATCACATAAAAGAAGATAAATTTTATTCACTGTGTGAAGCTGCCGGGATCCTGGATGTTCATTATAACACCATCCGGTCCCGGATCCGGAAGGGTGTTCTGGCTTACATAAAAGAACCGGAAGGACAATACCGGATCCAGGGTCAATTTTTAATAGACTATCTGCAGCAGCACCATCATACCTGTGACAATACGTGACAAATATTGACATTGGCCTTCTTTTTGGCATATAATATGTGGAATTTAATGCCACCGAAGTCAAAAAATGCCAGTTTTGCCACCACACTGGCCCAGGATAACCATATCAGATCAGGCCAATGGTCTGATATGGGCCTGGACCAGAAAGTGGCTGAAAACTTAAATATGAAGGCCATATGTGACAGAAAAAGAATCAAAACACTTTTTTTGCCCACCCTGCCGGGAATACTTCCGGACCAGCCAGTGGATTGAAGACCAGGAAAAGGGTCCTGTGGCCCATTGTCCTGTCTGTCAGAAGGCTGTCCATGAAGTTCCACATTATTATGCAAATCTGCAAAAAATGTGGGATAATGCAACTGGTCCCACCACATCCACCGGAAAGAAAAGATCATCCCTGAACGGATATAAACACGGATTAAGATCCAGGAAACTTCATTTGATGGCACCGGCCATCACCGGAAAATATCCGGAATGCACCGGCTGCCCATATTTTGAAGAATGCAAATCTGATTTCCAGTATTGCCCTGTCCAATTAGGGCCTGTCATGCAATTTCTGCAGGCATGGGAAAATGGCCAGGTGAATGATTTGAAACAAATCACCGGCATCACACATGCCAGGGTCTTTCAGATCCTGTCAATGTCCCTGCAGCAGATATTTGAAAAGGGCACATTGCAGCCAAAAAAGATCAGCGAAAAAATAAACCAGATCCGGTCAGACGATGATGATGATCCGGAACACAAATATGATCACATTGATGAAAGGACCACTGTCCTGGAATGGCAGGAGAATCCACTGATCAAAAGGATCCCGGAACTGATGAATGTTCTGGGCATGACAGCTGAACAGCAGATGATGACACCGGCCAAAAAACAGGAACAGGACAATATTGAAGGATATCTGCGGGGTGAAGAATCAAAATCAGAAGATCTGAAAGAATTTATGCTGAATCAGAAAAAACAGATGCAGGATCTGAAGGATAAAATATCAACAGCTGTGGATAAAAGATCAGAAGACCGGGCCCTTAAAAATTATGAAAAGCAGAAGGCTGCTGAAAAGGATGAATCATGACAACCAGGGCATCATTGCGTGTGGAAGAAGCTGTCATGAAATTCAAGGGCCAGCCAGCACTTTGGATAAAAGACAAGACCGGAAAGACAGCAGATCCATGGCAGGTGGTGGCCATGGAAGTGATCAAAGAACATCCCAAAGTTCTGCAGGTGTGGCCACCCAGATTTGGGAAGACCTGGGATATGGAAGCTGTCTGCTTAGAAGAAGTGGCCACAAATCCATATGAACGTGAAATGATTTTTGGTCCTGTCCAGAAGCAGGCAAACAATGCCCTGAAAGAACAACTGGAATTCATTGAAATATCTGAAATCCTGTCTGCCTGGATTGCGACCAGAAGGGGAAAAAGGCAGATCAGTGAAACAAAGTATGAATTCATAAACCGGTCCGGTGCTGAAACATTTGGAATCAGATCTAATTTTGATAGTGAAAACGCAACCATATTGCGTGGTGAAGAATGGGATGACATGGATCTGGAAATCTGGACAAACAGAGTGATTCAACGTGGTGGCCGGAAAAATGTTTCAGGTCTGCCGTTGCGGATCCGGCTGTCCGGGACCATTCAGTGGGGAAAGGGACCAGTATTTGAATATGACCATGATCCGGGATATGTGACAGTCCCGAAATTTGATATTTATGATGGTCTGGAATTTGATATTTATGACAAAGTGGCCATTGAAGAAATCCGGGACAAATTGACAGATGACCAGTGGCTGCGGATCTATCTGCTGAAATATACTGATGCAAAGAATTTTATCTGGGAAACACATTTGCGTGAATGTCTAATGAAGGCCCTGGAAATAGGATGGCAGGGTGTGGAATACCGGTCCATCCCATACAGGCCAAAAGGGACCGTATATCTGGGTCTGGACATGGGCCATTCAGGCGAAGGTAAACAGCATTCAGTTTATAGGATGGATTTGATTGAAGTCATTGGTGATGTGGGCCTGTGGCTGAATGGAAAGGAATGGGAATCCACCACAGATCCGGATCTGATTATGAAGGAAGCTGCAGACTGGTGGGAATATTATCAGGTCAGTGCCGGATATGGTGATGCCCTGAAAGCAAATGACATTGCAATGCTGAATGATATGCTGTTTGAACGTGGTCTAATAGATATAGACCGGTCAGAATATCCGGAAAATAAGCCAGCAAATTGGGATAAATGGGCATTTTCACCAAAGTGGAACACAGGCAAATTCAAATATCTTACTGGTGGCATCACCAGGGTGAAGATTGAAAATCAGAAATTCATCATTCCATATTTTGACCGGAAGGATGACCGGCATATTGCAAAAATGGCTTTCAGATTAAGGCAGGCCCTGCTGAACATCCGGGAAGTGGTGGGCAATGGATCATATCCCATCCTGGAAGCTATAAAAAAGGAAATAGGTGATGACCCCTTTGATGCCATCAATATGGCCTGGGGATGTGCAAATGACAAGATGCTGCTGGAACCGGATCTGTCCATGCTGGGTGTCCAGGGTGGACAGATTGTGACATCAGCCATGGCAGCATCGGTGATGTCAGATCTGGACCGGGGAAATGAACGGTATTCAGATTTTATACATTAAAAATGAAGGGTGGTAATATGGACAGAAATATAATTGAAAACAATTTTACCTATCATCCACCAAAGGGTGGGCAGCCGGATAAATATGAAAGCATCAGGTCCATGGCAAAAAATCTGGCCATATTAATAGATAAATCATGTCCGGATTCCAGGGAAAAATCACTGGCCATGACAAAACTTGAAGAATCTGTGATGTGGGCAAATGCATCCATTTCCCGGAATGAATGATGATACAGACTGCAGGAAATTATAAGTTTAAATTTGTGTGGTGGAAGGAAGTGATCAATGCCATTCTTCATATTATCATAGGTGCAGCAGTGGCACACACATTTCTTCCATATCTGCCGGTCTGGCTGATTGTGATTCTTCTGCTGCTGGCCGGTGCCATCCGGGAATACTGGCAAAATCAGCGTGGCAAGATCCAGCCACTTTGGATGTCCGGCATCGATGCAATAACCATTGCCCTGGGTGGCCTTATATGGTGGGCATTAATAATGCATTTTCAGATAAATGTGGATTTTTTATAAACCATTTAATTTAACCAGAAAGGGGAAAGACCATGGAATTTGATCTTTTCACAATCATTGCAACAATCCTGGGATTTTTGGTGGCCACTTTCGGTGCCAAATGGGGA
>Ga0180437_10006800_pt1 | contig 15113 bp, 17 predicted proteins | sample SS_ome_4_FD_132410 | JGI IMG/M metagenome (GOLD analysis project Ga0180437, IMG submission 132410) | Hypersaline lake sediment archaeal communities from the Salton Sea, California, USA - SS_3_D_1 metaG | ecosystem: Environmental > Aquatic > Non-marine Saline and Alkaline > Hypersaline >...
CATAGAATACAACGTGGGCGAATGGTTCAAAAAAGAAAATATGGACTACAGTGAAGTTCAAGGGCTTCAAGAATCGGTTCATGATTCAGTCAAGATGATGTCAGTTCTGCGAAAAGAAATCCAATCCCTTCGCGCAGATATTTGGCAATCATCCAGGCCATGGCCAGTGAAATGGTGGAACTATTTCTGGGAAAGGAAAAGGTGGCGTAATGGGCTTCATTAAGTTTACAAACACCGAAACAGGCCAAGTCTATGATTCTAGGGAACCAGTAGGATATAGAGTTCAGGGCCGGACGCAAAAAGCTGAAAATACAGGCAATGGTAGCACGGTTATGATTGAACAGCCCCCCTTGGAACATGAGCCAATTTATAGGCACCCAAAAGGGAAAGAAGACTGGATTTGTGATCCCCAATGGTGGATTGCAACAGAAAAATGGCCACCACAAGACATTTTCGATGAATGGCCAAAAGAAGTCCAGAATGACGTTTCAAGCTACCTTGAAAATAGAGGCATTGTAAAATACTGCAATGATACTCAAGAACCATGAAGGCCTGGTTCTAGGCCGAATAAAGATTGTAGAAGCTGAACTTGAAGAAATGCGCGGATTGATGTCTGAAGCTGATTCAACAACACTAATTCACTATATCGAACGCATGATGACAATTGTCGAATGTTTGAACCGAATGCTTAAAGATGTATATTCAGACCATGACAAAAATCCATTCACCCAGTGATGACCTTCTATTCCACGCCATTTGGCCAGTTGATAAGCATATTTCAAAGAAGAACCAGAAGACTGTCAGAAGGCGCCGCAATGGCACCTCATTCATCGCTAACAGGCCGGAAAACAACTGGTGGCTACATAATGCTATGATTAACCTAAAAGCCGCCACAAGGGATTTTGACGCCGATTTTCCACTTAAGGGGGATCTTCACTGTCAGTTCTTCTTTCATTATCCGAACACCAAGTCAGGGAAACGCTGGAAACAGGTGATTGACCTTTCAAATCTGTATCAGGGGCCTGAAGATGCCCTTCAAGAAGCTGGGATCATTGAAGATGATAAATTCATTGAATCCCATGACGGTTCCAGGCGCATTTATGGTGCTGAACAATTCCTAGTTGAAGTCTTTATTTATCCATTTGTAGAATAAGGCATGAATGAATACGTCATTTCCTTTCTAATATTTGTTTGTACCGGCCTTGTGGCGGTTCTGTGGTGGATCATAACCAAATACATTGAAGCCACAGAAGACTGGAAAAAGAAGGTTGCACAAAAAACAAGCAAAATAGACAACTTAGAAGCAAAGATCACTTCTGAAGTCTCTTCTGTGAAGACCTATATTGACACCAAGCTTACAGAACAAGAATCCAGAATTTCATCCAGAATGTCTTTTATTCGTGGTGAAATGGATAAGAATCAAACCACCATATACAAACAACTGAAAGTAAATGCTGATCAATTAAGCAAGTTAAGCCCCAAAGAACACATTGATCCAGGCCGCGTGAAGGTCATAGAACAAAAGGTCAATCGTGTTTATGATGTCATTAAGAATTTAAAGAAGGGATGACGCCCCGGAATACTGGCGCCACCCCATAGAACGTAATGGACGTTTAGAATAAGTCTGTTCAACCTATCTTTTTATCGGCGTCAGGATCTATTTCTTTAAGAATTGGGCGCAATCGAATGTTTAAAAACCCATCAGAACCAAATGATTCACTCACCTCAAATTCAAGTTCATTTGACTCCGTAAAAACGCGAATTTTGTCTAGGCCATATAGGCGAAGTAAAATGCTTATTTCTTTAGCAAAGCGTGTCTGTTCTTTGGTGTTTCCAAATGAAAGTGATTTAAGTTCTTTGAAAAGGTCTTTTTCTTCTTTGTTCATTCCGGTCCCCTTTAAACTGTAAAAAGAACACCAAGCCATTCTGTATGTTTAAGCCTTGCGCAGAGGCCACAAAACCCCTTGGTGGCGCTTCACTGATAGAAAGTAAGTAAAATATCAGCTTCACTTGCGGTCATTAACCAAACCGCTCAATTTACATATCGGACCAAAGGCCTAAAAACTTAAGCATCTATGTATCACAATGAGACTAACAGGCCGCCACCTAACACCCCAAGAATGACTCCAGTAGTGAACCAGTTCATTCTTTCGTTTTTTTTAATGGATTCACATTCTGAAACAGTCTTTAAGGTCTGGATCTTTTGATAAAGCATAAGGTTCTGATCCCACTGTTCCGAATAGTCTCTGTAATTTTCTTCGGGGACCAATACGCCGTAAAATGGGGCTGGCGTCCCTTTTTTCATCACAACATCTTCATCATTTATCACTTCGGCGCTTGTTGTTGCGGTCAACAAGATCATCAAGATCAGTTTCATTAACATCTTCATGAATCTTCATCCTTTCAAGGTCAACTTCAACCTTTGTGACTTTCTTTTCCAGCTTTGATTCTTTGGCGGCCCTTCGGTCAACCCACCAGGAAAGACCGATCAAGCCAAGCAAGAACACAGAAAACTTTGTGATGATTTCTTCTATGTTATTCATCAGAAGAAATCATCCTGCATAGATTCAATATATTTTTTCCAAGCAGATGAAATTGAATCAGCCCATTGATCCCCAATGTTCATTTGCTTTAAAATGGAATAGGCTTCTTCTTCAGTTGACGCTTCATTGTGAAGCCTTTCAAGTATTGCATCCTTCAGCTGTGGATTGCCTTCTGCATATTGGCCTATAGAAAAATCAACATCATCCCAGGCCGATTCGGCGGCCTTTTGAGCATTTTTCCCAGCCTTTGAAGCGTAAGCATTTCTTAAGGCCTTAGAGTCCATTTTGATCAAGGTCTTCATATTTACGTCACCTACAAGATGTTGTTGAAGCTTGGCGTCTTGCACCCATTCCAGAAAATAAGCAACGCCATCACGCTGTTTTTTATCAGGGATAAATGGAACAAGATCATCAGCAAAATCATCAGCCGATTTGCTTAAGCTAATATCATCTAAAATATCAGCCACATCGGTTTGATTTTCTAATTGATGTTTCTTCATATACTTTGCAAGTTGACTTTCTGCCTTTCGCATTTCTCTATCCATGCGGCCCTGGAAAAGCATTTCCATTTCGTCATTTGACAATTTATGTATTTTCACTTTTAAATCAGGACGTTCAGACTTTAACCTGTTGGCGGCCTTCATTAATCTCTTTTCGCTTGCGCGGCCCTCGTATAAAACACGCTCCAAACCCTCGTCACCAACAACTGGGAAAGTGACTTTTGATTTTTCTGGAATCAACTTCAAATAGTCATCCCTTGCAATTAAATCATTTCCAGTAATTATGTCCATTGGCTGTTTTGCGGCCTTCATGACGTTCTTCATGACCTGATGCTTAGAATCAAACATTGGCAAAATATCGTTTATTCCATCAGCATAAAGTGAACCCATGGTTTTTGTTGAGTCTAGTTGTTTATAGTCAGCTTTCACCAGTTTCCCACCAGGCGTTCTACCGTAAGTTTTATTTGACCGATTAATTTTATTAAACTCCAACGCCGCTTCTTTGTGATCAGGAATTGGCGTTAGACCATGCTCGCTGTAGTCTTGACTTTTTGTTCCGGGTTGAAATTCATCAGCCATTTCTTTTTTAATACGCCGCTCCCTAATTATTTCCAAAAGGTCATCTTCTGATTTATTAAAGGCTTTATTTTTTACTTGCGCTTGCTTTGATGAAATGAAATCCAGCGGCCCCATTTCATCAAGAAGCTGGGCTTCTGGATTTCTTGCCACCACAGGGCGCCCTGTTTTAATACTGAACATTTCAGCATCTTCACCAGTTGTTTTCTTTCGCCCACGCTTTTTCTTTCCTGGGAACTTTATTAACTGGCCTAGTTGTTGTTCTGGTTCAGATAAGATTTCAGCATCCCTTTTTATTGCGGATTGAAACAGTTCTTCAGCCTTATCTGGAACAGATTTGTATTGAAGAACCCCAGGATTTTTGGGGTTGATTTCAAGCCCTCGCCCACTCTTAAGGTCTATTATATCACCACCTTCAACAGCTGGCCTTTCACCTAAAGCTTTGAACCTTGATCCAGCCTCGATCACAGGGGCCTTGAATTCTTTTGATCCTTTAGATACGTCATAACCACGGCCCGAAGCCTTAAGCTTCACCGAAACAGGCTGATTTGGCGCCTTGATGTGGATAGACGAAACACCAGGCATTTTATCCAAAGAATATGAGTTTTTAGCAAAAACATTTGGCTGTTCAGAAGTAATGATCAACGTGTTCCCACGCTTTTCAACCCCTTGAATATTATCCTTAAATAAACGGTCTAAAAAGGTGGCCTTTAAAGCTTCAGGATCTTTCATTTGTTCTTTGAAAGCCTTTTCTGCGGCCCTTTCCTGTTCACGTTGAAGCTTCTCAAGTGTTTTTTGCTTCTCGGTTTTTAACTTAGTCACTGTGGATTCTTTTAAAGGCAATGTGGATTCAGCCTGATACATTTTTGATGGATCAACTTTTCTGGCCCTTGCTTTTTCCGTTGGAAACTGAAGAACCTTTCCACCTTTAGAAATGTCATCAACTGAACCCATCATTCCAGGCAACATCACCTTGCCAGTTTTAGCCATTCCAGCTAATGGAATTCCAGGTTCAAGAAGTGAAAGCCCAAGCGCGGCGGCGGTTCTTTTTCCCCCTTGTTCCATGCCTAATTTTTCAAGTATTTCTTCATATTGTGGTGTTTGTTGTGGATCACGCCCAAAAGCCCCCTTGGCGGCGCTAATCCCCCCCAAGACATCACCTTGTGACGCCTGTTCAAAGAAAGCCCTTGAAGGCCCCCCAATGAATGACTCCATCATTTCAAGGGGCGCTTGTTCAACTGGAAATTCACGGCCTGTGTCCCGGTGAATTCCCCTAGTTGGATCAAGATCCGCGCTTAAAAGATTTTTTTTTTGACCTGTTATTTCTTCAATGGTCATAGGCTTGCCGATGAATGAATTGATGTTGTTTATTTCACCCCTTCTGTTCAGCGCATTTATAGCCTTAGCCTTTTCAAGCTTGTTCATGTCCATGTTTCTTCTGATGTCTTCACGCACTAAAGGAATGTCTTCTTGTGCCACCTTCACTGGCTGTGAAGCTAAAGCAGTTAAGGCATAAACTTCAAACTGTCTGATCAAGTCTTTCTTCACCTGTGGTGGCAATGAAAGCTCTTGAATCTTTCTTGGCGTTGGAATCCCTTTAATTCTGATGACTTGGTTTAAAATATTCTTAGTCATCTTTGGTCCGTAAATATCCATTGTGGCGCCTAATACAGAACCCATCACAATTCCAGGGACGCCGCCAGTTACCGCACCAGTGACCATTCCCATTCCAGAACGTGTTCCGATTTCTTGGGCCGCATAACCTAAAGCAGTCCATAGATTTACGTTTCTTGAACCACGTAAAAATGTTTTGTCAAACTGGCCAACAACCTGCATTTGCTCAACAAGATTGATGAAGTCTTCATCAGTCATGGCGCCAAGCTTTTCAAACTGTTGACGTAAAGCTAAACCGCCACCACGTTCACCATTGTTTAAAATGCGAATCAATTGGTTCATTTTTTCAGCTGCGTTCATGCCATCGAAAATTTCAACACCTTCAGCCGCTTCTTTGGCATCTTTAAGGCGCTGTTGTTCAATTTGAAGCCTTCTTGACTCTTCAAGCTTTGAAATTCTTTGCGCATCTTCAGCGGTCTTTTGTGCCGAAGTCTTGGCCTTCTGGGCCGCCAGCCTGGCTTCAGCCACAGCATAGTCTTCATAAGAATCAAGATCCTTTACAAAGCGTTCTTTTCCCTCAAGTGTTTTTAAGTCTTTAAGCTGGTTTTTTACGTTCAAGAATTCAGCAACATCATCAGAGTAATTCATCTGAGTTTCAGCACCTAATCTTGAAAGCACATCACGCGCTTCAACATTCTTAGGGTTGTCTATAGTGTTCATTGTGGAAATAGCTCTGGACTTCTTTCCAAACATTCTTCTGGCATGGCTTAAAAGTTCAGCATGGGCCGCCACCTTTTCCATTTCTTCAGCATAGCCCGGATAAAACTTAAGACGCTCATCAAATTGTTGGCGAACATCTTTTAAGGCTAATGAAATAGGATCATCCCAAGTTCCAGCTTCGCGTTCCCAAGATCCAATTCTTTGATCTAAACGCTTGATGAATTTCTTCATGTTGTCTGGTGTTAGTGAAGGCCCTAGATTTGTAATGTCATCATAAAGAATCATCAAATCATCAGCAATTCCAGAATCAGCCGCCATGATTTTTCCATCAATGGCCAAGCCATCCAAATGATCCATCACTGTGTCATTTATGCCCTGAACATCAATGAATTCATCAGCTTCTTTACGCAATCTGTCCAGTGCGCGTTCTGAACCTAAACTCACTCGGCGTTGTAGTTTGTTTAAAGATTCTTCAACATTATCAACTAGATGAATAGGTGGCTGAACCTTGTTTAGTTGATCAACGCTGGTTCTATATTCAAAATCAAGGCGCTTCTTTTCTTGATCAAAAGCCCTGGAAATATTTTTATTTTCATCCCTAACTTCACCCAAGACTTGCTTCTTTGCTTCTCTGAATCTGTCTTGCGCTTCTTTGTAGGAAATTTCAGCATCCCGAAGTTCTTTTCTTATAGGCGTAATGATTTTATTGATTTGATCTTCAACTTCACCGAATGATTTGGCATTTTTTAAGACATCAGGATTCTTTAAAACTTCTCTGATGTATTTTCTTTCAACGCCCCCAAACACAGATAATGCGCCAACGCCCATGGATTCCATGCCTCGACTTACACCACGGCCCAAAGCCTTGGCACCAGAAGCCAATCCATGAAGGGCTGGTAAGCCAACATAACCAGCCACCGCACCAACACCAGCTGATTGCAAGCGTTCTGCAATTCCACCGTCTTCACCGGGATCAGCTACAAAGCCCTCAACGGCCCCTAACGTCCCCAGGGCCTTCGCTTGTTGTGAAGGCTTGCCTTCACCTGCAATTCCCCTCAAAGTCTTTTCTGCGCCATATTTAGCGCCACCACGGCTTGCTTTTAAGGCTTCACCAACTTGCTTTAAGCGTTTAGCACCTTCAAGCCCTTTTCCGGCCTGTGCGGCCTTGGCCATTCTGGCGCCTTTCATAACTTTACCGCCAGCCTGTGCGGCTTTTAGGATTCCGGTCCCTGGCACCATTACACCAGCGGCGGTTCCAGCTAAGGCATAGCCTGGGGCTTTCCCCTGGACATCCCTTTGGCGCTGTTCAAAGTCAGCCTTGGTTTCTTCATAAGTTTCTTTTTCAAAGCCTTCTGGCAATATGCCCAAAGCATCAGCAATTTCTTCAGCGGCTTGATATGTTCCAGCCTGAACCTGTGGGCCATAACCAAACAAAGCTGAATCCCCAAATCCAGAAAGCGCGGCTTCGGCTTTTTCGCCACCTGTAGGCTCGGCTTCAGCTGCGCGTTTTTCCATTACACGCTTTTCAAGAACTGCGCGTTCTAGTCTTTCTCTTTCGCTTTCAGCCATTACTTTTCCCCTAATTCGGCTTTGAGTTCATCTACACTCATTTGTTTTACATCACGTTTTTTTGAATTTGCATGGGCTTCAAACATTCCACCACCAGCTGGCGCCTGTGGCGTTCCATAGCTGGCAAGGTTCTGTTGAAAATTAGGATTTACATAGTTTGGAACTTCTTGTGGATTAATAGCAAAACTTTCAAGCCTTTGATCCATTAGCTGTGACATTTGCTGAAGCTTGGCCACCTGAATTTTCTTGGAATCCATGGCCTGTGGCACTAATGCCCTAAAGCGTTTTGCTTCTTGATCATTTATGGCGCCACCAGATTGCATTCTACCAATAGCCTCTTCCCATTGTGAAGCCGCCAATGTATAAGGGTTGTCACCAACTAAAGAAAACGTGTCTTCACCTTTAGATAAAGCATCGGCCATTCTTTGAACAGCCATTTTCCCCATTCTAATGTTGTCAAACCGCTTTCTTTCCTCACCCCCCATGCTTTCCAGTTTTTGTTGATATGTCTTAGGCGCGTCCTTATCTTTCTTGGCCCGAAGTGATCCTTGCCAATATTTAGACTGTTCATCAAGGCGCTTCTTTTGAAGATCCAATTTTCTTTCTTCAATTTCGCGGTTCCATTGCGTTTTATCTGACTCATTCTTCAGCTTGGCTTCATCCATTTTTTCTTTTGTATAACCAGCATAAGCCTTTTCACCAGCTTCACCACCAATGGCACCACCTTCAGCGCCACCAATTGCAGCGCCAAGAAGCATTGGAATACCTTGAATAAGGGCTTGCCTGGTATTGGCATCAGACCATTCCCAAGCTGATTTTTCTTGTTTCTTAGGGGCTTCAACCTTCTTTTCCACAGGCTTTTCAACAGCCACAGTTTCTTTTTTGTTTTCTTTTAGTTTTTTAGCAACAGAACTCAAATCCATTATTTTTTCCCCCCAGAACCTTGTTTTTTCACAGCATCAGCGTAGTCCCTGGCGGCGCTGGCTGTTCTTGCGCTTGATCTTTCAGTCACCCCAAGCTGGGCTTCTGTCAGCATTGAAGTCATTTGCCCCATGAGTTCATCTTTTTTCTGACCTATGTTGAATTGCTTTCTTGCCAGTTCATCCTGTTCAGCGCCCTTGATTGATGCTTCAGCGGCGCCAATGGCCCCTTGCCTTCTATTTACTTCATCAAGGAAAAGGTCACGTTCAGCGGATTGACGTTGTTGCTGTTGTTGCTTCATTAGCCCCAACATTTGGCCACCAGCTAAACCACCAGCCACACCGGAACCAGCTTGCGCGGCCCTTAGCCTTCTTTGTTGCATTTGTTCAGCCTGGCCCATGCCTTGAAGCCTTGCTTCTCTGGCGGCCTCAAAAGCCTTGGCACCGAAGCCCTTATCCATGATTTCTTTTCTTCTGCTTACAATATCAGCAACGTCAGCGGATCTTTCCTCACCAACACGCCCAAGGGAACCTTCAGCAAAAAGCTGTTTACCGCGCTCTAAGCCGCGACTCATGTCAATTTCTCTGTGTAGGCCGGATGATTCAGCATCACGCTGTTGTTCTTTATATTTCTGGGCTTCTTTAGGGTTTTCTAAATCTCTGAGGTTTTGAATCTGATCAAGTCTTTTTTGTGCGGCCCCGGCATCACCAACACCAACTTCAACAGCTGGTTCAGCGGCGGCCTTCTTTTTCTTTTCCCACGCGGCGGCGGCTTCTTGCGCAGCTTTTATGTCAATACCATACATATTTCATCCCCTAACGATATTTTCCCAGACTTCAAAACGGTCTGTTTTATGGATTAATTTTCTGTTCTTTTTTTGGCCGTTGATCTCTTTCGGCGGCCTATCGGTGTAAGTCTGGGATAATACCCTTTTCACGGTTCCCACACTCAAAGTCAATTTACGAAGCCAGGTGCGTTTCCTATATTCTGGCATAAAATAAATACCACGAACAATTAAAATGCTATCAAAAAGATAATGATATATCATGAATCCCACTATCTTTTGGCCCAGTTTCGCCAATCTAATTTTGCAGCGGTCTAGTTCTAAGTAAACCAACAGCTGCGCTTTCAATTCATTCATCGGCCCCGACTCAAGATGGATTAACCTATTCAAGTCTTCATCATGAACTTCAAGCCAATAGTCATGAAACAAAACAAAAAATGACTCATAAAAAGAGTCATCATATTCAATCACTTCAAGAACAGGACCGTCACCACCGCTTGGCTGGCGCCCACGTTCTTCATGTATAGTTTTTCCTGTGTCCATGCTGTGTCCCCATCCACAACACTTTCCGCGCCTGATCCCCCACGCACAACAAAGCGTTGTGAGGGGATTCTATCAAGCCTGTTGGTGATTTCAACTTCTTGACCAGCCGGAACTTCAAGTTCCACAGAAAAACCTTCAAAATTATCTGCAAAGCTAAGTTTCGTTAGCCCCAAAGATAACTGTTTAAAATTTCTCAACAAATGAATGCCTAAATAGTCAGCAATATTGACTAATGGATCAAGGTTCTTAAGCGGTCTATATTCCCTAAAAGTTGGAAACTTCATTCCTTGATTTCCTTTCTGAACGGCATGGCCAGCTGCAATTCCCATCCAGTGATGTCAACATTCTGAAGCATTTCTTCATTCTTCATTCTGAACCTAATTGACCGGGCTTTAATGGGGCCGATCTTCACTTTTCTATTTGGATCAGTGACATCACCATAAGACGCCACACCATAGGGGCTAACCCCATAGCCTTCAATCCCATCAGCAAAGTCTATTTCAAAGTTCCCAACAACAGCATCACGAACAAAGTCACGCTCAATTTCCATGTCTAATGAAAAGAGATTGTTGTCTGTTTCCTGTGTTCCAAACATTTTGAGCCATAAAAACTTCTTAAATATAGAAGGTTCATTGAAGTGATACCAAGCCGTGGAATATTCCCAAGACACAGGATCAAGGTTGTCATTGTAATCCCAATTGTCACCCCTATCATTGCGCCTGTTTAAGTAATTCGTCACCTGGCCCAGTTCTGTGGAATTTCTTCTTTCAGTCCACCACAAAGCATCTTCATAGACTGTGGCGCCACCATTCATGTTCATCTTATCCCAAAGAAGCCAGGCTTTTCTGTGCGTGTCCTGCGCTACCAATCCGCTGAAGTCATTAGCGAATGGATCAGAGCCTAAATAGTCACGCGCTGGAATATGAAGAATATATTCTTCATCAAGCCTGAAGTTCACAGCCACAGCTGTTTTTAAATGCAGTTCTTCATCTTCACTCAAGGTGATTCTTTCAAATAATGGCTCAATAGTCCCTGACAACTCTTCTGGTAATTGACCTGAAACAGTTGTGTAAACACCCCGGTCACTCAAGAAATAAAGAAGCCCCTTCACTTCTTGAATGGATTGTTGTGAAACGCATCCAATGTCTTTTGTGATTGTTTCCACTCTGATGTTGTTGTTTGGAATGTCACCAGAAATAATGTGGATTGCCCTTGATTCAAACACACACATCACTTCATTTGATTGCTTTATAGCCTTAATTTTGTCGCCATTCGGTGATTGAAATCTCAAGTTTAAAATGGCTGTGTAGAAGTGCTCTGGTTCACCTGGTGGCGTCCAATAAGCCAAGTTAGGATTTGAAAGATCACCAGACACAAACATCTGATTGTTATATGAGGCTAAATAGCGGCCTTTAGGTGGTAAATCCCTGCTAAACTCTGGAATGATCAATTCAATTCCAAGGGCTGAATCGGCTGTGTTGTCACTGTAAACCTGTTGGGCCGCAAATGAATTGTTTGGAATTTCAGCCACCAAGTATTTTATAGTTCCAGCGTTTCTTGTTCTGTAAATTCCGATTCTTAAATTGTTTGAAATTACTGAATTGTCTGTGACGGTAACAGCGGCCCCAGCCACAGTGATTGTTGTTGCTGTGATTGTGGTGACTTCACGCTCAACGTAAGAACCTGAAACAGTATCAAAGAAATAAGCTGTGTCCCCCACTCTCATTGTGTGTTGGCCACCGGAACCGTCATCAACTGTGATTGTATTCACAGGGCCTTGGGCGCCGGCTACAATTGCACAATTAGTGTTGAATCCTGAACCTTCTTGGATGTTATCAACCGTAACATCAACAATTTGATTTGCTGGATTTAATACAGCGGAGTTAGGTCCAATATTTCCTTCAGTGAGGTTTCCAACGGCGTCAATGTTGCTATAGACAACAGCATAAATATAAGCACCATTTGGAGCACCAGCACCATTAAGAACGCCAGTAAGTGAACTCCCTTGTGGTAAACCAGACTTATAAGCGTTTTGACCGTCATATTTAATTTGAGAATCGTATCCATTTGAAAAATATGCCACATTGTTGATTTGTTCAAAAGCGGTATTTTCAAAGTCTGTATCATTCTTAAAAGTGTTGTTGCCTGGAAAAAGAACAGCCGAAGGGGAGCTGATTTGTTCCCAGCTGTAAGCGGTCATGTCTAAATCACCACCAAATAAATTCACGCTTCTTGCTAAGTCTAAAAAGGCCGCTGGAATCGTGTCATCACCTGTGATTGTTGCTGAAAAATCAGTCAATGCATCAATTTGGCCTTTTAAATCAGCCAAATCCACAGGGGAAAGTTCATCAATTCCTTTTCCAAGGTCATAATTTAAAATTAGTGTTGTGCCTTCTGTAATTTGGCACCTGTAAACCGATGAAACAGTATCAAAGAATAATTCAAAGATGCAGCTTTCATCAGCACCAGAATAAGAAACTGTCATGGTTGAACTTATCAACTTGTTTAAATTTTCATCAACAGCAATTAAAATTTCATTTTCTCTGGCTGTGGCTGGATCAATGCGCTTGTAATTGTAAAGCCCAAAGCCCCCCTGGCTTTCAGCCCTTGACCTGAATCCTGACCTTTTCGTGATGTTGCCATCCTTACGATATTTCGCATTCATCATGTCTGATGCAAACTGAGGTTCACGAACAATGTCTGAACTCTTCAAGTCCAGACCAAAATGATTAATAAATTGCTTTATAGTGTTTCCCATTAATAGAAATTCCAATCATCCATGTCATCAATGAATTGCGTATCATTGATAGGAATGTTTTTCACATCATCATCAACTTCTTTAAAGATTTCCACAATTTCATCACGCATGGACATCAGTTCAGACGTTGCTTCTTGAGAGTCATAAGACGAATCCCTTTTGAACATTTGAAGCTTGCCATAGGAAACAAGATACCTTTCACACGTGTCAGGTAAATCACTTAAGTTGTAAGCGTCATATCCTGAAACTATGTAGTCACCAGCCGCCGCCGTTTCACCGTCTTCAAAAGTGAAGGCCTCAAGAATTACTTCACCTGTGTTTGGATCAATGTCAGTAAATGGGATTCTTCTCATCTTCTGATCACCAGACTTTGAGACAATGCAAAGATGATCTTCTTTTAAAAGTTCTTCACGTTCCAGTTCAGCTGTGATGTCTAAAAACAATGATGTAATTGTGTTTGTGTCTAAGGTTACTGTGGCAATCTTGGCCCTTCTTTTATCAAGGTCTGGCAATTTCTTAACATAGTTAATAGTCAAACCTTGAACAACATTTTTTGTAGGAATCGGATTCAACAGAAGTTGTCTGTTTCTTCTGATATACATGGCCGGCGTTGATGCCCGGTCAAAAATTCTTTCTGTAAGATTTGAAGGCCGAAGTCTTTTATTTCTTCTTGGATCACCACTTGATGAATACCACACCTTGGAAATTCTGTTCTGTAGAAGAATGTCTTCAGGTAAATCATAGGCTTCTTGACTGTAAACAACATCCATCTTCTTTTCAGCAATGAAAACGTCTTGATGTTGCCTGGCTATGGCTGATTGAAGGTCACTTTGGGCATCACGCAAGAAATCAACAATTTCTTCATCACTGATCCCAGTGTTTGGCGTGAATTCTTCATTTTCAGTTTCACGCCGGATTCTTTCTATAAGGTTTTCAACTCTTCTCATGATAAGGCCCGACTAAATCCTTGCAAGGCTGACTGAAGACCTGATCTTGAACCGCTTGCAAGTTCAGAAGCCGCCTTTTGTTCGCCCTTCATTTGGGCTTGCATTGAATCAATGATTGCTTTTCTTTTCCTGGCTTCAGCCCTGGCTTTTTGACCAAACAAGCCCTTCACGCCACCAGCAATTCCACCAATTACAGCGCCAACTGGGCCGCCAACTGTGGCACCAGCCGCCGCGCCTGAAGCTGCGCCGGAAATTGGATCTTCAGCTTGGGCCGCCGAAGCTGCATGGCCCACGCCAGCCGCCGCCGTTCCAGCCTTTGAAGCAACATCACCAACACCAGCCGCCGCCGCTTCTGTTGCGGCCTCAACCTTCGGTAATTCTGGCGCTGGTAAATCAGGCTTTTGGGCCGCCATTTGATCCATCATTTTCTTTTTCTTTAGAGCGTCCATGTCATCTTTATAACTAGTTGAAGCCATGGCTTCTGGTATTAAATTCATTGTGTCCCCCTTATCCTAGATTCAAGTCGAATGTTGCTAAGTAATTAGATCCATCAAAATCTAAATAAACAACATCAATCCAGTTGGCTTCACTGAATTGTGTTGGCTCTGTGCTTTGTGGCCATTTCACCGTGGCTGGCCATAAAACCCCACGCTTTGTTCCACCTTGCATCATCTTAATTCTATATGATGCCCCGGCCTTTGGGTTAATCATAGTCAAATCCACATCACCTGTGGCTGAACTTAAATCAAGGTTAATCTTGCGCCCCTGATCCCAGTCGATTTCTTGTGTTGTTCCAGCTGGCGCCAAGTCCTGTTGTGTATCACCTAAGTTTTTTGAAAGCTGTTGTTCTGTGATGGAATGATCAGAAAACGAATTACCATTCAGCTTGTTCCCATCACCGCCGCCAGTGTGTTGGTGATCATTGATCTTTTTCCAGGTGGCGTTCTTTACAACGGTTCCCCAGTTTTGTGTGGTATTTGTAGGGATGACTAATTCTAATCCCCCCGAAAAAGTCTCATAAGGCATCAGGCCCCCCAGTCCAAATTTTTAGCAATCATTAAAATTTCAGAATAATTTGAAGAATCTTTTAGTGCATTAATACCAGTAAAAGCGCCAAGCCTTAAGCACATGATCAGTCTATAGGCTTTGTAGTTTTCTTCATAGTTTTCACACTTAGGTTCTGAGTGGGTTACGTGACCTTCAATTTCTTTTATGTCATCATCCGTTGATGATGAATCCAAAACCTTTGAGTGAAAAGACTTTACTTCTTGGCACAACAAAGAATCATTTTCTGTAATGTATTTACTGGTAAAACTCTCAAGAACAGCCTGTTGTTGTGAATGTATCTCTGGAATATCTCTGGTGAACATCCACACCTTATGCTCATCTGTTATTGAGGGTAAATCGAAAAAGTCAGGCCAGGTTTCATCCATATCAGGATATACTTCAACATAACCACCAGGAGTATCAGTCCAGGCTGGACATGGTGCGAAGCTTTCAATTAGTTGTCTTGTTACATTTGGATAATTCATAAAATCACCACGTTGTTGAAATTGTTACTGTTCCTGTTCCGCCAGCCAATCCACTTGACCCAGAAACTGGATTAATTGTTTCTGAATTTGGCGCTGGTGCAAAGCC
>Ga0180437_10006801_pt1 | contig 15113 bp, 12 predicted proteins | sample SS_ome_4_FD_132410 | JGI IMG/M metagenome (GOLD analysis project Ga0180437, IMG submission 132410) | Hypersaline lake sediment archaeal communities from the Salton Sea, California, USA - SS_3_D_1 metaG | ecosystem: Environmental > Aquatic > Non-marine Saline and Alkaline > Hypersaline >...
ATCCGCGGGCTTTTGGAGGAGGGCCTGAGGACTTCGGCGGTCGACTACGCCGCGGCGCTGGCCCATCAGCGAGAGTTCCGCCGCCGCATCGGCAATCTCTTCAGCGGGTTCGACGCGCTGGTGATGCCGGCGACCGACACGACGGCGCCGCCGACGCTCGAAACTACCGGCCCGAAGACGTTTCAGGCCCCCTGGAGCTACGCCGGCGTGCCGGTGGTGTCGATCCCCTGCGGTCTTGCCGGAGACGGCCTGCCGGCTGCCATCCAACTCGTCGCCCCGCACCATGAAGACTTCGCTCTTCTGGCAATTGCCGGATGGTGTGAAAAGACCCTCGACTTCCGTACCCAGCCGCCGCTGTCCGGTTGAAGTCTCCCGAAGTGCGGATTCTTGTCCGAAGCAGGCGGGGGCAGTAGATTCGGCGGCCCGGGCACGGTACTAATGATAGGTGTGGAAGCCGCCTGCCTCCTGAGTGGCAAGCGGCGGCTAACCAGCGGAGTCGCCCGCGGGAGGCGAACCGCGCGGTTTTGTGAATCTGTAATGGAAAGGAGCAAGACATGCTGGCAACGATGTTGACGACCTGGGCTCTGGTCGTATCTTCTGCCGCGGCGCCGGGCGGCGAGTGGATCGAGCTGTTCGACGGCCGCACGCTCGACGGCTGGTCGGTCCACAGCGGCTTTGCCAAGTACCACGTGGAAGACGGGGTAGTCGTCGGCACTGCCGTCGAGGGCAGCCCCAATAGCTTTCTTTGCACCGACGAGAAGTTCGGCGACTTTATCCTCGAATTCGAGGTGAAAGTCGATCCGCGCTTGAACTCCGGCGTCCAGTTCCGCAGCCTGATCGCCCCGGAGGAGATGACGATGACGTCCGAGCGCGAGGGGAAGACGGTCGAGCGGAAGATCCCCAAGGACCGCGTGTACGGATACCAGGTCGAGATCACCACCAGCGGGGGCAACTCGGGCAACGTCTACGATGAGGCCCGGCGGGGCCGCTTCCTCGACGACTTCAGCAACAAGCCCGAGGCCCGCGCCGCCTTCAAGGACAACGAGTGGAACCGCTATCGCGTGGAGTGCAAGGGCGACTCGATCCGCACCTCGATCAACGGCGTCTCCTGCGCCGACTTCAAGGACTCGCTCACCGCGCGGGGCGTGATCGGGCTCCAGGTGCACGGCCTGGGCAAGAAGGACTTCCAGCCCTACGAGGTCCGCTGGCGAAACCTGCGGATCAAGAAGCTGGATTGAACGGTTGGGTGTCAGGGGCGGGCAGCGCCCGCGTGTCCAGCGTTCGCTCCAGCAGCGTCTGGTAGCGGCGGCGATAGTCCCAGGCGATCCAGCCCGTGTAGAGCATCCCGCCGAACGCCCCAAAAAAGGCCGCCAGCGCGAGCGTAAACGGCATCCACGGCTTCGGCTCCGCAGGGTCGGCCGCTCTCGCGCCGGGGGTCGACTGGCCGAGCGACTCGACCTCGTCGTACACGGCCAGTTGCTCCCCGCCCGCCGCCGAATCCGCAAAGGACGGCAACGGCCGCGGCGCCGCCGACGGGCCGCCCTCCGGCAGGTCGCCGTCGTTGGTCAGCGGCCGGGGCGAAAGCGGCTCGGCCGCCGCGCCCGAAGGCGAATCGGCCGACAAGAAAGGATCGATGGGGCGTTCTGCCGGCAGCTCGCTGGGCAAAGGCGATTCAGACTCTGCGGGCGCCGGCGGTTCGACGCGGGGAAGCGGCGCGGTTCCAACCCGCAGCCGGTAACTGCGAATCTCGCCGAGGTTGGGCGGGACCTCGCAGACGATTTCCCGGCCCGCCTGGAACGACTCCAGCGCGTGCGGCTCGATCTGGATGATGTACTCCATGCCGCCGTCGGCAAGCGGCTGCCAGCCGGCGTCCACAGCCATCGCCGCTGCCATCAGCACCATCGCGCTGCCCATCGAAATCCTCCCTCGGAGAGTGTCCCAATCAGGCTCTCTTGCATGGTAGCCTGGAACCAGGGCCCAGGTAAACCCTCCAACGGCTCTGGCTTGCCCTGCAGGGGGGGCTCCGGCACTGGAAACGACCGAAAGCGTGCATCGTGACCGGGAAATCGGCCCGGGCGCTAGACGCGGGGAGGCGGGTGCGCGATGTTACAATAGTCACGACCATGGGCCTGGATCGTCTTCAGGCTCACCGTAAATGGGAAACGTCGGGTAGCAGTTACAATGAGGCAAACTCTTGCCCCGAGAGCCAGCCGGCAAGGAGACGACCATGAGCAAGCGGAACGTATCGCGCCGGACGTTCATTCGAAATGCTTCAGCGGGCGCGGTGGCGGCCGGCGCGGCGGGAGCCGCCGCCGCTTACGGACGCGTCATCAAGAAAGCCGATACGCTGGCGGCGCTGGGCGGCAGCCCCGTGAGAACCGAGCCCTATCCCGACTGGCCGCAGGTCACGCCGGATATCGAACGGTCGCTCGTCTCCGCCCTTCACTCCGGGAGGTGGACCCGAGCTCTGGGTGAGGGGCGACACGGCACCGGGCAGGTCGGAGCCTTCGAACGACGGTTCGCCGAGTTGATCGGGGTGAAACACTGTCTGGCCACGGGTTCGTGTACCCAATCGCTGCATACGGCCCTGCACTCGGTCGGCGTCGAGGCGGGCGACGAAGTTCTCGTGACCCCCTGCACTTACATCGCGTCAATCCAGGCAGTCCTCCTTTGCAGCGCGCTGCCCGTGTTTGTCGACGTCGATATCGACACGTTCCAGATGGATCCCGGCAAGATCGAGCCGCTGGTCAATGCGAACACGCGGGCGGTCGAGCCGGTCCATATCGGCGGAATACCCTGCGACATGGACAAGCTTACGGCCGTCGCCAAGAAGCGCGGCCTGAAGATGGTCGAAGACGCCGCTCAGGCCCACCTCGCCGAGTTCAAAGGCAAGAAGTGCGGTACGTTCGGGGAACTGGGCTGCTTCAGTTTCCAGACCAGTAAAGTGATGGCTTGCGGCGAGGGAGGCGCGATCGTCGGCGATGACGAGGGGCTGATCGAGAAATGCTACACGTTCCACAACATCGGCGTGTCGACCGCCCGTGAGGGTTTCGCCATCGGCACGAAATACCGAATGAACGAGCTTGAAGCCGCCGTTTTGATCCCCCAGTTTGCAACGCTTGCAGAACAGACAAGAGCGAGAAACAAGAGCGCCGCCTATCTCGCCGCCAGGCTGGAGGAGATCCCCGGAATCGTGCCCCAAAGGCTTTACGAGGGAGTCACCCGGGCGGCCTATTACATTTACGGGTTCAGATACCGGAAGGAGCACTTCAACGATGCCCCGAAGGAGAAATTCCTGAGGGCGCTCAAGGCCGAAGGCGTTCGATTCACGACCATGTACTTCGATCAGTTGAACAAGCAGCCGTTCATCGAGAACACGTTGCGCTCCCGCACGTTTGAGAAGATCTTCTCGAAAGAGCGACTCCAGGGGTATCGCGAGCAAAACCACTGCCCTCGCAACGACCAACTGTCCGCCGAAGGCGTGTGGCTTCCCCAATATGCGTTTCTCGGCGGCAGGCAACTGATGGACGATATTGCGGACGCCATCGTGAAGATCCACGACAACAAGGATCAACTCGCCAAGTTGTGAGGACGCCGCCGCCGACGGGAGCGACGGCCGCGGGAAGCAGCGAAAAAGTCCGTCAGCGGCTCACGGCCCGCCGGCCGCGGCAGATGGCTTCGCACCCGGCTCGCCTTCCTTTTGGCCGAGCGACTCCAGCTCGCCGTGGAACATGTTGAGCAGGGCGTGCAGAAAGACGACGACCATCGGCCCGACGAAAATGCCGATCGGCCCCAGCGCCTGCACGCCGCCGATCACGCTCAACAGCGCCAACAGGGGGTGCAGATTAGAGCGGCCGTGCAGCACCAGCGGCTTGATCACGTTGTCGGCCGCGGCCACGATGGCCCCGCAATAGACGGCCAGCCCGATCGCCGCCACGGGCCGCTGGTCGATGAAATAGAGCCAGAGACACACCGGCACCCAGATGATCGTCGTGCCCACGAACGGCACCATGGCAAAGAGCATCGCCATCACGGTCAGCAAGAACACGGCCTTCACTCCGGCGAAGTAGAACCCGATCCCCGCCAAAGACCCTTGCACCAGCGCCGAGAGCAGGGTGGCCAGCACGACGGCCCGGCTGATCTGGGTGAACTCGTTGATCAACTGCGTTTCATAACGGTCGTCCAGCGGTGACAGCGCCATCACCTTGCCGACCATCCACGGCCCGTCCGCCAGAAAGTAATAGAGCGAGAGGACCATCACGGCGATGCCGAGGATGAGATTCCCGGTGAAGCGGGCGGAAGACAGGGCGACCGGGCCGAGCCATTCCCGTACCCGCATGCGAATGGTTCTCTCGATGTCCTCGGCGGACAATTCGAGCCCTACCCGCTGGCCGACCGCGACGATCTGGTCGGCCAGGGCCGCTACGTCGACCATAGCGTCGGCCAGCGAGGCGTCGTCGCGGGGGGGCCGGTCGCCGGCGACCTCGACCGGCGCGGGGGTCCGCGGGGACCGCCGGAGCTGTGCTGCCCCGCCGGGACCGTCGTGGAACCGCTCGTAGACCCGCACGCCTTCGACGGCCGCCTGGAAGACAATCCCCAAAAGGGGCAGCAGGACGATCAAGACGATGCCCGCCGTCGTCAAACCGGCAGCCAGGCGCTCCCGGCCGCCGCATTTCCCCACGCACCACGTGTGAAGCGGGCGAAAGATGACCACCAGGAGGACGGCCAGGAACATCGGCAACAGGAAGTCGGCCATCACCTTGTAAAAGAGGACGGCGATCACCAGAAGGATGGCCAGCAACACTGCGAACGAGGCAATTCGTGACATGGCAGCCGCTCCCGGGTAACTGCGAGGACCTATCGGGCGCGGGCCATTGTAGCAGGGACGAGGGTCGAGGGGCGAGGGACGAGGGGGCAACCATCGCCGCCGAACCTGAACTCCAAACCTTACCCCATACTCTGAACCCTGAACCCCGAACCCTCCTTGAACCCCCTGCCCCGTCCAATCACAATGGCTTGCGTGGCACGGTTGCCCACTACCCACCACTCGAACTGCCCGGGGGAGTTTGACGCGTGAACGACAAGCGGCCCGACGCCGCACGGTGGCTGAAGCTGGCGCTGAAGCTCGTCATCGTGCTTGTACTGGTTTGGGCCGTCCGCCGGACCCTCGTCGAGGCGTGGGAGCAGCTCGGGGAACACCCCTGGCGGGTTCTGCCCGCGTGGCTCGTCGCCTCCGGGTGCCTCTACCTGGCGGGACTGCTGCCGGCCGGGCTCTTCTGGCACCGCGTGCTCGTCACGCTCGGTCAGGATGCCTATCGCGGGGAGACCCTGCGGGCCTATTACATCGGCCATCTCGGAAAATACGTGCCCGGCAAGGCGATGGTCGTCGTGCTCCGCGCCGGATTGATCCGCGGCCATCGGGTGCAGACCGGCGTGGCGGCCGTGAGCGTTTTCTTCGAGACCCTGACGATGATGGCCTCCGGGGCCTTCTGGGCCGCCGCCATCCTGGCCGTCTGGTTCCGCACCCACCCGCCGCTGTTGTTTCTCTCGATCGGGCTGATGGTCGTGGCGGGTCTGCCGACGCTGCCTCCGGTTTTCCGGCGACTCGTCCGCCTGGCGGGCGTGGGGAGATCCGATCCCGCCGTCGCCGAGCGACTGGACCGCCTCGGTTACGGAACCCTCCTGCTGGGTTGGGTCGCCAACACGCTGGCTTGGGTCCTGCTCGGGCTGAGCTTCTGGGCCGTCCTGGAAGCGATGGAAATTCCCCATCTTGCCCCCCTGCTGGACGTACCCCGATACACGGCCAGCGTCGCGCTGGCGATGGTTGCCGGCTTCCTTTCGCTCATTCCGGGGGGGGCGGTCGTCCGGGAGCTCATCCTCACCGCGCTGATGGTCCCCTGTTTCACCCTTCGCGCCCCTGAAGTCCCCGCCGAAGTGGCCGCGCTGGTGAGCGCGGTTCTCCTGCGGCTGGTGTGGTTGGTGTCGGACTTGGTGATATCGGGTATCCTGTACTTCGCAGGCGGCCGAAAGTCGACTCCCGCGTGAGGACGATTCCCAAGGAATCGGCGCGACCTTCGGCCACAACCAGACAGGGAGCAGACCATTGGAATGATGGAATAATGGAATAATGGAATGATGGGAGACGTCGCTGTCGAATCCCATCATTCCAATATTCCATCACCCCAACACTCCACAACGTGCGCGCACGGCGCGGGGATGTACCAGGGCAAGACTCTAATATGTAACGGTGCCGGGCCATGCTGTCGGTTGTCATCCCCGTCTTCAACGAACAGGAGAGCCTCGAGACCTTGCACCGGGAGCTCGATCGGGTGGCCGCCGAACGAGGGTACGATCTCGACGTGCTCTTGGTCGACGATGGCTCGACGGACGGCTCTTGGGAGGTGATCCGGCGGCTGGCCGAGGGCGACCGCCGCGTGCGGGGGATCCGCTTTCGCCGCAACTTCGGCAAGGCCGCCGCACTGAGCGCCGGCTTCGAGTCCGCCCGCGGCCGGCTCATCATGACCCTCGACGCCGATTTGCAGGACGACCCGGCCGAGATCCCGAATTTTCTCGCCAGGATGGAGGAGAACCTCGACGTGGTGGCCGGCTGGAAGAAGGTCCGCCACGACCCCGGGCACAAGGTGATCCCCTCGCGGGTGTTCAACTGGATGGTCAGCCGCATGACCGGCGTGGTGCTGCACGACCACAACTGCGGGATGAAGTGCTACCGGCGGGAGATCTTTGACGAAGTGCGGCTTTACGGCGAGCTGCACCGCTTCGTGCCCGTGCTGGCCGCCGCCCGCGGCTTTCGCGTCGGAGAGCTGGTGATCCAACATCGGCCGCGGAAGTTCGGGCGGTCGAAGTACGGGCTGAGCCGCATCGTCAAGGGCTTCCTGGATCTTCTGACGGTGAAGTTTCTCACCGGCTTCGGGCAGCGGCCACAGCACCTGTTGGGCACGGTCGGCCTGGTGTCGTTTCTGTTGGGCGCGCTGGGGCTGGTTTATCTCGCCGCGCGTTGGATCTCGTCGCGACTTCTCGTGGCGGCGGGCATGGACGTGCTGCTGTTCCACCTCCACGAGCACCCGACCGTGGCATTCTACTCCGCCGCGCTGCTGCTTTTGGGCGGCCAGTTGATGTCGACGGGCTTTTTGGCCGAGTTGATCATCGCCTACCAGGGCAGCCACACCCCGACCTATTCGATTGCCGAACGCGCCGGGGAGGACAGGCTGGCGGCCCGCGGCCACGCCGATCAAGACCCGCAGGAGACCGACGCATGAGCGATGCGGGCGCCGACGGCAACCTGCGGCTGCGACGCGGCGTCTACGCCCTGCTGGTCGCGCTTTCCGTGGGCAGCATGCTGGGCCGCATCCTGGCGGTCGACTCCGTCGACCAGCAGGCCCTGGAGCAATCGCGGGTTCGCAGCGTGTTCGGCGGCCACGCGTCGCTCGAAGACTACCTCGATTGGAAGTGGCGGGACCTGGAAAACCACGGCTTCCGCGGCGAGCGGCTGGAGGCCGAGTTCCAGCGAGCGCGACGGTTGAAGGCCGAGCAGCTTGCCGACGCCCGGCTCGCCCGCCCTTTCCTCAGCGCCAACGACCGCAGCCGCTGGTGCATGATCCGCGCGCTGGTCGAGCCCCGGATGCGCGTGCCCGGGGCTCCCTACGCCATCGACCGCGTGATCGCCGAGCCGGGCTGGGACACCATCGACATGGTGAAGCACGACGGGCACCTTTATTCAAGCAAGCCGCCCTTGTTTCCCACGCTGCTGGCCGGCCAGTATTGGCTGATCCATCGGCTCACGGGCCTGTCGCTCGGCCGGCACCCCTACGTCGTCGGCCGCATCATGCTGGTCTCGGTCAACGTGCTGCCGCTTGTGCTCTACTTCTGGCTTTTGGCGCTGTTGGCCGAGCGGTTCGGCGCGAGCGACTGGGGGCGGATCTTCGTGATGGCGGCGGCGGCCTTCGGCACGTTCTTGACCACGTTCGCCGTCGTGCTCAACAACCACCTGCCGGCGGCCGTCTCGGTGGCAATAGCCCTCTACGCCGCCGTTCGCATCTGGTTCGATGGTGAGCGGCGGCTGTGGTATTTCGCCGTGGCGGGCATCTTTGCGGCGTTCTGCGTGGCCAACGAGCTGCCGGCGGCGGCCTTTTTTGCGGCCCTCTCGCTGGCGGTCCTCTGGAAGGCGCCCAAAGAGACCCTCGTCGCCTACGTGCCGGCGGCGCTGCTGGTGGCGGCGGGCTTTTTCGCCACCAACTGGATCGCCCACCAAAGCCTCCGCCCGCCCTACATGCACCGCAGCGAAACCAATCCGGCCGACGACTGGTACACTTACGAGTACGAGCACAAAGGCCAAATCGTCCAGAGCTACTGGCAGAACCGCGTGGGGGTCGACCGCGGTGAGCCTTCGCCGGCCGTCTACGCCCTGCACGCGCTGGTCGGCCACCACGGCGTCTTCTCGCTCACGCCCGTCTGGCTGTTGAGCGTCGCCGGGCTGGGCATCTGGCTCTGGAGGCCCCGCGACGCGCGGCTCCGCGAGCTGGCCATCCTGATCGCCGCCGTGTCGCTCGTCTGCCTGGTCTTCTACCTGACGCGGCCGCAGGACGACCGCAACTATGGCGGCATGACGAGCGGGTTGCGCTGGATGTTCTGGTTCGCGCCGATGTGGCTGGTCGCCATGCTCCCGGCCGCCGACGCAATGGCCGGCCGCCGCTGGACGCGGGCGCTGGCGATGGTGCTGCTGGTGCTCTCCGTGCTGTCGGCCTCCTATCCCACCTGGAATCCCTGGACCCACCCCTGGCTGCTCAACTTCCTCCACTACCTGGGCTGGGTTGTCGTGTAGGGGGAAATGCCCCGCCCACCGGCCGCAAGTCGACACACCAGGGTCAATCGGCCTCCTTCAGGCCGTGTTCGCGGAGAAAGGCCACGATTGCTTCTAAGACGGCTTCCGGCTGCTCGGGGATCAGCGCGTGCCCCGCCTGCGGGATCAGGACAAGCTTGACCTGCTCTGGGAACCGGTCGCACCAGGCGTGGACGTTGGCAAGGGGCACGAGAACATCGTCTTCGCCGTGCACCCAGAGAATGGGTGTTGCGCGGCCGCGCCAGACTTCCTCCAATGGGGTTCGCAGCGCAAAGAACTGTCGTCGCACCGCACGGAGACTGTGCCGGTACACCAGGTGCGGGGGCGGCTCGTTTCCCGGCGCATAGAGAGTGGCTTTCGTCGAGCCGACCCTCCACCCACGGGGCATGAAGCGCATATTGCAGATCGCGTACCGCATAAGCCCGGACTTTCTCACGCCGATCGCTCCGCCGCCGGCCAGCAGCACCACGGATCGCACCAAGTGCGGATGGTCTGCCGCCAAGGTTCGGGCAACCCGCGCCCCAAACGCCCTGCCCACGACGTGCGCCTTGCCGCCAACGAGGTTGTCCAGTGCGCTGATCACATGAGCGACGTCGGCGGCAAAATCATGCATCGAGGCGCGAGGAAACACCGGGCTGATGCTCTGGCCCATCCCGCGCAGCTCCACCGCTACGGTACGGTAGCCCCGCTCGTTCAACGATGCGGCGAGCTCGTTGTAGTCGCTGGCAGCGCGGGCAAACGCCGGCAGAAGTATCACGGTTTCTCCGCGGCCGCTGACGTGGTAGTTGATGACGACATGGTCGCGCTTCGCCAAGAGGCTCTCGCCGATGGCCGGCCGGGGGATGCGGGTAGGGACTTCTGATCGTCGATTCATGGCGGTTGATTCCAGGGGCAGGTGTCCAGTGGCAGCAGCGACGCGGGGGGCTGTGTGGACGGGAAAGTCATTCTGGATCGATCTGAAAGCGGCTGCAATAGGCGGCAAAACGCCCGCCGAGCGACTCGCGATCGAGCCCGAAATCCTCCAGACGATAGCGATGCTGGCCGTGCTTGTAGCGCGGGTTCGCCGCCAAATAGCCGTCCACCCTGTCTTTCATGTCCACGGGCAGGCGGTAGCCGAAATGATCGTAGATCTGTCGCACCGTGATCCAAGGGTTGTCCAGAAGGTCCCGGAAACGGACGTGCAGGAAGCGGGAATGGTCTGCGGCATCGCATGCGTTCAGGCCGCGGTCGAGGAGCTGCTCGACGATCTCGACGTCCCGCCGCCCGACCTCGGCCATGTCCACCCTCTTGTAGCTCATACCGTCCAGCGCCGCCGTCAAGCTGCAAAGGGACGGCACCGCCTTGATTGGATCGCGATGCGTCTGAACGACGCAGGCGTCCGGCAACACCGCCAAGAGCGCTTCTAGCCCAAAAAGATGAGACGGGCACTTCAACAGCCAGTGCGGGGCGGAACATTTCCACTGGAGCAGCAGCAACTGCCGGCGGTACTCGCAGTACGCGGCCCGGACTTCGTCCTCGCCGATCGAGTAAAGCCATGCCCGATAGCCCGGGAGCCGGCCACGGAAAAACGGATTTACGAAGGTATTCAGGAGCAGCCCCAGGCATTCGTCCGGGCCGCGGGGATTCATTTCGTGGATCGCCCGTAGCGTCGGCACTGCCCGATTGAGTTGGGCAACCGTGCGCGCTGCCTTCGCGATCCGCGGGTCGCGATGGCGCGTTTCGGAATCGGGTGGAGGAGAGGGCGACATCGATTCCCAGAACAACAGGGGCCGAAACGACGAATCCAGCGCGAGGAGGTTATAGAGAAGTGTCGTTCCGGTGCGCGGCAGCCCGACGACAAACAACGGCCGACGAATCTCGCCGGCAAGAATCTCGGGGTGGCGATTCAGGTCGTGATGAATCCGCAGGCGGTTGGCGACATGGTGCACCAGCAGAGCGCGGGCAATGAGCCGCCCCACCGTGGTCAATTCGGGATCGTTCTCGTAAGAGTCGACCAGCAGGCAAAGTGGCACGCGAAAGCGTTCGTCGCCCAGGTCGTCGAGGCTGGTCTGCCGGCGTGCCGCCTGGAGAATTCGCTCTTCCGACAGAATCACTCTGGCGAGATTCCATCCGCGGAGTCTTTCCCCTACCCAGTTGGCGATCTTGATCGCACGTCGCACGTCGGGCGTTTGAATGAAGTCGTTCGGTGAAGATCGGCCCATGTCCAGCACCCCCCCGAGATGGGATCAATCCTGCGGCCGATTCTATCCCGAATTTCCCGCCTTATCAACTTGCCCCTCTTTGCCGCCCCTTGCCAATCTCTCGCACGACCAGCCCGGTCTGCCGGGACCCTGGGCGAGGTGTATCGCAGTGAGCCGGAAAAAGCTGGAAGAGCAGCCGGAAAAGGGGACACCCATAACCGCCGGGGAGTCAACGCTTGGGTTTTGGGGCTTTTCCAAAATAACAACGACACGCCAACGGAGAGAGCCTAGCCGGGGGTCTGCGACCGTTTCACCAACCGTAGGCAGTTGCCTTCAGGGTCGGAGGGGAACAGACTCATTTTCCCTCGGGAAAAGCGGGACCGTTGCCGAGTTATCCTTCGGCCGCCCCGGAATCGATTCGCTCTAGCTCTTCCGCTCGCTCGGCGACCAGCTTTTCGAAGCTCTTCCTCTTGATCTGCAGGAATCGGAGCCAGCCTTGGGGATCGATGAACGGGCTTGGCGATCAGCCGGAGATCCGGACGAACGGATTGGTGCGTTTCTCCTCGCCGACGGTGGTCGGCGGTCCGTGCCCCGACAACAGCACCGTATCATCCGGCAGGTCGAACAAGCGGGAGCGGATTCCCTCGAGCAGTTGCCGAAAATCGCCGCCGGGGAAGTCGGTGCGTCCTATGCTGCCGGCAAAAATCACGTCGCCGAAGAAGACGATCGCCGGGTTGTGGCCGCGGCAGAGGTAGACCACGTGTCCGGGGGTATGGCCCGGCACGTCCCGGGTTTCAAGCTCGAAGCCGGCGGCGGCGTAAAGCTCGCCGTCGGCAAGCGTGACGTCGGCCGGGGGGCTGACCACCGGCATCCCGAAGTCGGCCGATAGGTTTCGCCGGGCGTCGGTGAGCTTGTCGGCGTCGCCGGCGCCGACCACCAGGGGGCAGTCGGGCCACCGCCGCTTCAGCGCCTCGTTGCCACCGATGTGGTCGCTGTGACCGTGCGTGTTCAAAATCGCCGCAGGTGTCAGCCCGTGCTCGTCCAGGTAGTGGAGGATCTTCTCCGGTTCGAGGCCGGGGTCGATGACGAGGCAGTCGGATTTCCCCTCTATGTGAGCGATATACGTATTCTCTTCAAAGGGGGATGACACCACGCTGACGATTCTCAGTTCGGACGATTCCACAAACTCGTCTCCTCAGGCCGGTGGAAATTGGGTAAACTATAGCGCTTTTTGGAGGCGGCAGCGACCCTGGCGCTTGCGTAGGCCGTTTGCCGGCGTCGAATCATTGTAATTCTGTCTACAGCAAACCTCGATAACGACCAAGAGGACGGGAACCTCTGGGTCGGGGTAGGCGGGGTCTTTTTCTGATAAATGCTGCTTTGTTCACGGTTTCCGGCAGTGCCGGCAGCGGGTGACCGCCCGCCGATCGCTGCTTCGGCACGACAGTTGCAAAGCCAAAGAGAGGGAAAGGCGTGGCGTGGCGGCAAGCGACCTCGTCGGTCGGACGGATCCAGATCCATTGGAAGGTAACGCCCGAGTCGTCCGCCGACTCTGGCCCACAAACAAGGGAGTGTTTGGCATGAATCTGAAGCGACCGCTTGGTCGGGGTATGCTTCCTGTGGCGCTTGTCTGGGCCATTTTAGCGGGCGGTGCGGCCGCACAGAACTACTACGACCAGGTCCGGCCGCCGGTCTCCGGTCAGCCGAACGGCTACATCCAGCCGCATCCTTTTCAGCCGGCGGAGGCGGAGAGATCGATTCCGCTGCAGGCCACCCAGAATGCCTATCCTCCGCAGCCGACTCGCGTGGCGCAGAACCCGCCGCCGGCCGAGGGCGGCCCGCGGCCGGAATACGTCACCCAGCAGCCCGGCGAACACCCGCTGATGCCGGCCATCCGCTGGGCCCGTGACGGCCTGCGGGATGTCGGCAGAATCAAAGACTACTCGGCCGTGCTGGTCAAGCGGGAGCTGGTCGGGAGCAAGCTTAACGGTCCCGAATACATTTTCACGAAGGTCCGCCACGAGCCGCTCAGCGCGTACTGCTACTTTCTCGAGCCGGAGAACCTCCGCGGCCAGGAGGTGATCTGGATCGAAGGGCAGAACAACGGCAAGATGTGGGCGCATGGGACGGGATTCAAAAAGGTCTTCGGCACCGTCTCGCTGGACCCCAACGGGCCGATCGCCATGCAGGGCCAGCGCTACCCGATCACCGAGATCGGCATGGAAATTCTCGTCCAGCGGATGCTCGAAGTGGCCGAGCGGGAGACGCAGTATGGCGAGTGCGAGGTGCAATTCTTCCCGGGAGCGAAAATCAACGGGCGGACCTGCACGTGCATCCAGGTGATGCACCCCGTGCCGCGGAGGAACTTCATCTTCCACCTGGCAAGGATCTTCATCGACGACGAGATGAATCTGCCGATTCGCTATGAGGCCTACGGCTGGCCCGACCGCCCCGGCGGGAAACCCGTGCTCGAAGAAGAATACACCTACCTGAACATCAAGATCAACAACGGCTTCACCGACGCCGACTTCGACATCCGGAACCCGAACTACGGCTTCATGCCGGGTGGCGCCCAATAGCAAGCGACCTGCCGTCTTTGCCCGCTGAACACGAAGCCTCGCGGCCGCGACGAGCCTGGCCTTTGGCCGTGCTGCGGCGGATTTTCGTGTGGCTGTTGATCTTCTACGTCACGGTTGCGGCGCTGGCCATGCTCTTTGAAGACTCGCTGATCTACTTCCCGTCGCCGTATCCCGACGGCGACTGGGAACCGGGCGGGCTCGACTTCGAGGACGCCTACTTCCCCTCGGCCGACGGAACCCGCCTGCACGGCTGGTACGTCGCCCATTCCGATCCCCGCGCGGTGGTGCTTTTTTGCCACGGCAACGCGGGCAATCTCAGCCATCGTGCGGCGACGGCGGAGATCCTCAACCGCCTGGTCGGCGTGTCGCTGCTAGTGTTCGACTATCGCGGCTACGGCCGCAGCGACGGGGCCCCCAACGAGGCCGGCATCCTCGCCGACGCCCGCGCCGCCCGCGCCTGGCTCGCCCGCCGGGCCGGCATCGCCGAGTCGGAGATCGTGCTCATGGGCGAATCGGTCGGCGGCGCGGTGGCGGTGGACCTTGCCGCCGCGGAAGGCGCCCGGGCGATCGTCCTTGAAAGCACTTTCACGTCGATCCCCGACGTGGCGGCGCACCATTATCCCTGGTTTCCGGTCCGCTACGTGCTCCGCACGCGGTTCGACTCGCTGGCCAAGATCCCCCGCTACCGCGGCCCGCTCTTGCAGAGCCACGGCGACGCCGACACGATCGTGCCGTACGCCCTCGGCCGCCAATTGTTCGAGGCTGCCAACGAGCCGAAGCGCTTCCTCACCATCCCCGGCGGCGATCACAACGACCCCTTGGGCCGCGCTTACTACGACGAGCTGATCGATTTCCTCGACGAGCTTCCCTAGCATCGCAGGGTCCACCGCACACGGCCGCTTTCGTCGGCCCGAGGTTCGTCGGAAACCTGCCGCGGAGCATTTTCTTGCAGTCGGCATTGCAATTGCACTGCTGACATCCGGGCTGCCGAACCGTGTCGGGCAATTCCACTCAGAACCCCGCAAATGCCCGGATTCAAGGCAGATCTGCCCGGCCCGTCGGCGTGCCGGCGATCCGCGGGGCGTGCCCGTGAGAAATCGCGTAGCGCCCGGCTACGAAGCGGCTGTGAAAAGGCTTCACTCCATGAGAAGGAGGAGCGACATGTGGAAGACAAGAACCGTTTTGTCGAGTGCGGCAATCCTGGCGAGCTTGCTGCCGGCGTGTGCCTACGCCCAGCGGGGGCTGGGTGACCCGGCCGGTGTGGTCAGGCAGGGCCTCACGCCGGAGCTGGTGACCCTCTCGGGCAAGATCGCGGCCATCGAGACCCAGCCGTGCCAGAAGACGACCGGCGGTGGCGTCCTGGGCACCCATCTGGTGCTCAGCGCCAAAGGCGGTGAGAAGTGGGACGTCGACCTCGGCTGGGCGCCGGCCGTCGCGTTCCTGGTCGAACAGCTTTCGGTCGGCCGGAAAGTGAGCGTCACCGCCTTCCGAACGGAC
>Ga0180437_10006803_pt1 | contig 15112 bp, 20 predicted proteins | sample SS_ome_4_FD_132410 | JGI IMG/M metagenome (GOLD analysis project Ga0180437, IMG submission 132410) | Hypersaline lake sediment archaeal communities from the Salton Sea, California, USA - SS_3_D_1 metaG | ecosystem: Environmental > Aquatic > Non-marine Saline and Alkaline > Hypersaline >...
TTGAAACTAAAGAATCCTAACGGAAGTCAATACGACATTCATAACAAGCTTATGAATGACAAATGGTTTCAATTGTCCATATCGGCTGATTCTGCTAATTGGGCAGGGCAAGCATATGATGAATTGCTTGCAATGGATGAAACCTACATTGATCAATCCAAATTGAAACAATTGATTGAATACTGGAAAGCATGGCATTTGAATGATATGCGTCCCGGCTGTATTCATCAAAAGGAATGGGATGGAAATAAAAAACTTAAAATCATTACCGTTAAAACAAATACTTGGAAAGTCAAAGATGAATTGCTTTCCAAGATAATTGAGCTATTGAAAATGGATACCAGTACAAAGAAGGGAATGATTGAATTTCAATCTAAATTGAGAAGATATGACCATACCCATGCCATGTTTGTTAAATTGATTGAAAAGATTCAAAAGGCACTTAAAAACAATGAAATGTATGTGCCTAATCAGGATTCATGGGAAAAATCATGGTTTGATAATAAAGTGATTGAATATGATCAAACCGATGCAATTGCCCGTTGGACAAAACCAACTGATCATCCAGATGGAATCCTTGGCAAACGATGTGATGAATGCCAATATACCTATGGTTCCAAATGGTTGATTGAACCATTGCCTGATGAAGTTAAAGACTTCTTTATGAATCTGCATCAATTCATTGCAATGGATAAACAAGTAAATGAAATCGATGAATGGATGATGAACAATGGAGTTAAAGTCCATTCAATCATACAAGTTGATATGAATCCTCATATGCCTGATTCAAAAAGTATGGATCATTGGGAATATAGATTTGATTGTGAAAGCAAGTCAGATCGTTTCTGGTATTCAACCGGATACGGACATAGGTTAGGACATGGGGAATACAATGAAGGAATGAAATTATCATTCAAATTGAATAAGTATAAAAAAGAGATTCACAAGTTATATGGCAATGAAGTTAAGATCAATACCTATTCACCAATCAGAGAAGATGAATATGCTGGATTGCCTAAACCTCCAATGCCAAGGGATGTATTCTATCAATTGTTTGAAGATATTTCCTATGTAAGATTTTTTGATGATGCAATGGATTTTGGAAGTGAATCTGGATATGATTGCAATGATGATGATCAAAGGCGTGAAGTCAATCGAATCTGGTATAACATTCGGGAATTGAAAATCAAATTAGAAATGTTGCTTGGCTATGACAAAGTGGATGATTTCATTGAAACATTTTGTCAGTAATCAATAATCAATTGTCAAATAAGTGAAAGGAGACAATCAATGAAATTCTACGTTATCTATTCATTCGATATTTTGGCTGATATGAGTGTCAAAGCATTGCAACCAATCAATGTAAAGGCATGGGAATTGACTGAAACGGATGATTCCTATGATTACGATTACCTTGGCCCTGAATATGAGAATGGCAAGCATCGTAAGTATTGCCGATTAATGAGCAAAGAAGCATTTGTTCGATTCATTGAAGATCAAGGTCTTTATATGCAAAATATTGATACAATGGGATCAATCACTGAATATGGTCATTTGCCAGCATTCAGTTTTGATTCCGAACCTGATGAACATTATATTATCAATCAAAATGCATACGTTACTCCATTGCCTGATATTAAATCTAACAAGGTAATGAATGAAAAGAATTGGAAACTACTCAAAAAAGCCCTTCTGAATCTATTTGATCCCAGCGAAAACAATCATTGGGATCAAACCTATCGCAATTTACACTTCCAACGATTGAAACGAATCGTAACATTCAATAAGAAAAAATACATTCGTGTTGAATGGGATCAAGTTATCCATGAAAATGCAATCATGCGTGATGACTATGCATCCCCATTACGTGAATTGCCATTCTATATGCGATTCGCCAAAGGTGAATTGCGAAGTAAATGGAATGAGAAGTTTTTCTTCTATAACCCAATTGACGAATAAATGAAAGGAGTCAATCAATGGCAAAACAAGAATGGGCAATTATTGGCAAGTATAAAGGCAAAAGTGAAGAAGTTGATTCAACCGATAGCAAACAAGATGCTGAATATTTGCGAAAAGAATATCAAATGGCATTTGGCAATGATTGGATCATTACAATCAAAAAGAAAAGAGGCTAATTATGGAACACATCCGAAACATTATGCCATTGGTTGAACAAGCAATTGCAATCCGTAAACAAATTGCTAATTTGATTCTTAACCTACCAGATAACAATCGAATCAATCGAATCAGTTCAAATGCTTTCACGTTAAATTCTTCTGAATTGCTGAATGAAAATTACAACCTATCCCCACTATACCATGATTTCAAACGACAGTACCGAATGATTGCCAATGCTTTACTATCAATCCCTATTGAGAATACAGAACAATGGTTAAAAGCTATTTGCAATCGTGGCTATTTTCAAGCTGGACCTACTAAAGTCACGTTACATCCAATGGTCATTGAAAATATAAGGAGGGCATTCAATGGGGAATGAAAAAGTATTTGACGTTTACTGTATAGAAATTACTTTTGAAATACCTGAATGGTTTCCACAAGATCGATTCGACTACACTAAATCAGATAAAGCTTGCTGGAATATAGTTTATGGCAATAAAGCGGAAGATCAATTCTTCAAACGATTCCCTGAATGCAGAGTGATTCAAAAGAATGCATGGGTAACATTCAGATTTGAAGGTGCCTGTAGTGGGGATCATTTGCACCATTGGATTCGATATATCAAACAAAAAATGTATAAATTCTTCAAACGATATAAGGAATGGGATTCTGAATATGAATCAAAGTGGGTCAATACTATTTCATTAAAATGAAAGGAGTTAAATGCAAACATTCTTACCATATCCTGATTTAGAAGAATCAATCGTTTGTCTTGATTCAAAACGATTAGGCAAACAACGGGTTGAAGCAATGCAAATCCTTAACATTCTAACAGGCAAACAGAAAACCAAAGGATGGGTCAATCATCCAGCAGTTTTAATGTGGAAAGGTTTTGAAAATGCATTGCGTTATTATATGAATCTGGCAATTGTATGGTGGATCTTACGTGGTTATAATAATACAATGCTGATGCAACCTATAAATGAATCAAATGTAGAATTACCAACATGGTTTGGCAATCCAGAATTCCATGATTCACATAAATCAAATCTATTACGAAAAGATGAATCATTCTATAAGCAATACAATTGGCAAGTTAAGCCTGATTTACCGTACTATTGGCCTGTTAAACGTTAATCGAATCAATGAAAGGAGATTAACAATGGAAGAACATTTGATTGAAACAATTGGTTATCGTGGATTGAACATTAAAATTTACTATGACTTTGATCCAATGGACCCTTGCAAGGATTGGGATATGCTGGGATCAATGGCTTGCTGGCATTCCCGATACAATTTGGGGCATGAACAGCCCAAATGCGAACCAGATGATTTCATGGTTGAATTGGCAATGGAATTTGATCCAACTGTTGAAGATCGAATTGATTATTGGGAAAGCCAAGAAGGTTGGGTTCGATTGATAAATAAACATGTCACTAAAGAAGGTGGATACAATCATGATAGCATTCAGGCGGCAAGCAATGAATGCAACAAGCTGATTGACTCCATTATTCAAAAAGCACTGGATAAATATTATATTATTCTTCCACTTTTCCTGTATGATCATTCAGGAATCACAATGAATACCAGTGGATTCAATTGTCCATGGGATTCCGGTCAGGTGGGAATCATTTATATTTCTAAAAAGAAAGCAAAAGAAGAATTTAAATGGATTCTAATGACAAAGAAACGAAAGGAAAAAATCATTCAAGCATTAAGAAGTGAAATTAAAGCCTATGATGATTATCTTACAGGTAATGTTTATGGTTATGTTGTAGAAGATCAAATGGGTAATCACATTGATTCATGCTGGGGATTCTTTGGCGATGATCATACTAAGAGTGGTTTGCTTGAATACTCTCAAAATGCGGCTGATTGCCATTTGGAAAGAGAACGCATTGAATGCATGAAAGCTTATCAGAAGGAATGGGGCGATATTAGTCAATTGGCTTATTGCTAAGTTAACCGTTAATCAAATGAATGAAAGGAGATTAACTATGTATTCTTACACTTCCCGATTGATCAATGTAGAAGCAATTGAAGATTATCTGTCTAAAGGAAAAGACAAAACCAATCGACCGGCACCTTCAGGCAATGGGCATTGCAACAATACCCGTATTCTCAAATGGAATGAGATGAATGCCACGATCTATGGAATCAAATTGCATAACACTATCATTGTCCGGTATCATACCAATGGAAACATTATATTGGATACGGATGGATGGAAAACAGTAACCACAAGGGATAGAATCAATTACTATACTCCCGAATCAATCAGTGTATGGCAAGAAAGATTCATTTGGTATGTATCCTATCAAGGCAAACAATATCTGTTTGAAGATGGAATGAAGTTTCATCCACAAGGATTAATCACATTGAATGATAATGAAGTTAAACCTTATTCACCAGATGAAATTAAAGCTAAAAAGAAGTTAAAGGCAAAAGTGGATAAATATTGCAAAGCATTCATTGAAAAATTCATTAAACAGGAAATCGCACAACCTGACGGTGGTGATTGCTGGTTATGCTGTATGAAAGACAGTAATTCAAATAAAGCATGGGGTGATTCGGATTCAAGTCATTTGCTTAATCATATTGAAGAAAAGTATTACGTTCCATCATTGCTTAACAATGCCATTGAAGAAGATTCCCTTGGATTAGCACCAATGGATAGGCATAACATTGCATGGTGCTGGAAAGTTGATGGATGGGAAACCTATCATCCATTTGCAATGGATCTGACAAAGGACCGATTGGTTAAAACAATCAAACGTTATATCAACAAACGTATTGGCCTTGGCATTACTTAAAATTAAATAGGGATAGGGGATTCATTTCCTCTATCCCTATTTCTATTTGGAGGATTATAAATGAGATTAGCTACCATATTTAATCATGATGAATTAGAAGCATTGCAATGGCAAATTATGGTTGAATGCTGGAAAAACGTAATGCAATCCAATTCTAAAAGATCAAAGTATTGTCAACAATTCAGCAATGAAGAAAGAAAAATAATCTATCATTATTATAAATCAGTCTTTTCTCCTTGGTTCTATAAAGGTGGAACACCTAATGAAAGGGAAATGACAATCAATCATTACCATTTGATTAAACGTGCTGTTCATTTCTTTGCAACTGTTTAATAAGGAGATTGAATCATGGGAATCACTTTAGAGGAAGCAAAAGCATTGCAATATGGGGATATTTTATATCATACAGAATTGGAAAACAGCAATGGTTCCCCAAAACGATTCAGGGTATCAGGTCAAGTTAAGACATTGAAACGAACTCCTGATTTCATTAAGGTGCCATTGAAACATGGATTGTATGATCATGCTTATTTGATAAACAATGAATGCACAAAATATGTTGATGGGAATTGGTTAATTCCAATGCAGGAAGTAGAATTGAATGAAGAAAAAGCATTGGAAATCAAAGTATTCAACAGATTGGATGATGAACGTGATGAAGATATAGAGAATGGAATTGATGGTCTATAAATGAGAAAGGAGTAATCAATGAAAAAGGAAATTACCTGTGCAATGTGTGGTAATCATGAAATGGCAAAGAACGTAATTTACAATGGTAAAAAAATTTGTACTGATTGCTATATATTTATCGATACTAAATTAAGCCGCAACATTCATTACATTTGGATGATTCAATTTGCATTGGATAAACTGGAAGATATGATTAACAAAACGCAAAATGAAATCATCATGAATGTTGCCAAAGAATATGAAGATCTTCCATATCATCAATACAAATTGGATAATGATTCCAGAGAAAAAAGAATCAAACAATCAAAAGAATTCCTTAATCAATACTATGAGATTCATACTTATCTTAAACAAATGTACAAAATATTTAGACATCAGGATATGATTAGTTCAGCAGAAGCAATCGTTGATGCCATTAAAAAAGGAGGCATTTTTCTATAATGAAAGTAAAACGCCAAACATACTATCAAAAGAAAAAGAATCCCAAAAAACGTGGCAGGAAACCGGGACAGGGTAATTCCTATTGCAAGTTACCTTTTTGCAGTTATTGTGGAATTCACATTCATTCAGGCAATAGAATTGCATGGGATTTAAGAACAGGTAAACCTAAATCAGTATGCCGGGATTGCAATCGTGATCTTGGAGTCATTAAATCCTATCGAAATAAATCCGATGAAGAAATCATTGAACGTATTAAATGGCATGAACATCAAATCCAATTATTGAATGTTGCCTTAACAGGATAATTAATTAATCAATAACAAGGAAAGGAATCCCAAATTATGCCAAAAGTATACTTCGTTAAGAAAGCCAGAAAGGACAATCCAGTTGTTAAAAAGGGTGAATCATATTATTGGTGGAAACATGCATTCGGACCAAAGAAATTCAGTAAAGAACGTCCGAAAGCATCTCAATTGACACAATCAAGTTATCTATCACAATTATATGCATTACAGGAAGGATTGCATGAACGATTCACCGATTTTGATTCCCTTAATGATGAAGTAACAGCATTGATTGATGATTTAAATGAATTAGGTCAGGAATGTCAGGACTCATTGGATAGTATGCCTGAACATCTTCAAGATTCATCTTCATCTGGTGAATTGCTTCAAGAAAGAATTGACGCAATTGAATCAGCCGTAAGTGAAATGGAATCAATTGACATACCAGAAGAACCGGAAGATTGGGCTGATGAAAATGATGATTGGAATAAAATGGATGAATCAGCAAGGAATGAATTTAAAAAAGAATGGTATAGTGAAAAGATTAACGAAGTGATCCAATCAATTGAAGATTCATGGCCTGATTCATAACATGTAACAAACAGGGTCAATCCAATATTATAAATAATTGAAATTACAACGATTCTTTTTACTTGACAGGCATCATTCAAGTATAATATTATGGTGTCTCATTCTTCGCAGTTCCCAACGGCAAACAATTCAAATAAAAGAGAGGGGGTCAATCATGGCAACAAAGAACTTGGGTCATTATGTTGGTGAAGTTGAAGACATTGATCTTGATTCTGATGAATTCAATCAATTGGAATTAGTTCATCAAACGGCAATTAAAATTGAACATGAAAGAAAACTATTAAAAGAAAGGATGGAATATCTGGACAATGAAATGTCTAAGATTCGTGAAGCACTTAAAGAACATTTAAAATCAAATGAAGTTGATTGGGCATGGATGTGGGATAAAAAACGTACTAACGTTAAATGGAAAGCAGAATTCATAAAAGCTTGTGGTACAAAAAAGGCTGAAGAAATAGTCAATCAATACAAATCCAAAATCTATCCTCAAGTTGGGATTAAATACATTGATCCCATTCCTGATAGCATCAAGCAAGTCAAGATAAATCCAAGAAACATTCCCATTGTAAAACACAAACTTAAACTGGCTTAAACCAATTGCAATGGATTCCTATGTTCGCATTCCATTATGGAAAGCCTATCTTTATACACTGATTCAACGAATCAGATTATATAAACGATTGAATAGTAACAAAGTCAATCTAAACCTTAACCGAAAAGAAGTTGTCCTTTTAAATAAGGTTTTTCGGGAAAATCTATCAAAGGGGGTGATGCGAAAACCAAAAGCATTCAGATATGATGAATTACTTCAATCTATTTTAGTGGATAACATTGCATCTTCCACAGAGGATGAAGTTAATCTGGCATTCAAGTTATTATGGATTTCAACTATTAAACCAAAGGAGTTAATAATGGAAATTAAAGAACTGAAACTACATGCCAAAGAAGTTGGATTGAAACCTCTCGTTATGGCAAAAATGGATGAAACAGAATTAATTACAACATTCCTTAAAGCCATTGATCCACAAAAGGAATACAGTCCTGAATTCGTTGCATTCTATCATGAAATTCCTGATAAATACTTTGATATGGTTGATGGGGAAACAACAGCAGATGAAACCGTTGCAGATGATCTTAGCGAATTGATTGACGTGATCAATCAAACAGATGATTTGGATGAACTTAAAGAAATCTGCAAAGATGATGATTTCAAACATTTGTTTGAATCCCTTAAATTGGGACGTTATAAATCCGTTAAATCCCTTAATAAAGCAATGCTGGATTGTCTAACTCCCGATGCCGCTGAAGAAGCAGAAGCAGAGGATGAATTGGATGATGAAACCAGAGAACTGATGATTGAAGCAATCAATGAAATCGATGATGACGATGACGATGCATTGATTGAATTCATTTCCGATGAAGACGTTGAAGCATATTTCCAAGATAAGCTGGATATTGGTGATGAAATTGATGTTGTTGGATTGAAAGCACAAATGCTTGAAATCCTTGGTGCTAACGTAGAAGAAGAAGAACAGGAAGAACAAAAACCAATGACTCTCAAAGAACGTATGGCAGCAAAGAAAGCAGAAAAAGAAGGAAAAGCTAAACCGGCAGCTAAAGCAACCGGCAAAAAACTTACGGCTGATGACATTGACTTTGATCCTGAAGATTTTGATTCCAATGAAGTCTATGCTCTTGCTGAACAATTGGGATTGGCGCAATTGCGTAAATTCGCCAAAAACATTGGTATTTCTGCTCCAGCTAAAACCAGCAAAGATGAATTGCTTGAATTGGTTGCCAATGCTCTTGTTGAATTGAGTGAAGGTGAAACCAATGGTGAAGAAGAAGAAGTGGAAGTATCCATTAACAAAGCGTTGGTTGAAGACACCATTGCCGCCGATGACAAAGAAACATTGATTGCCATGTGTGAAGCAATGGGAATTAAACTCAATGCCATTCAAAAGAAATCCAGCAAAGTTATGGGGAATAAACTGATGGAAGTTGTCCCTGATGCACCGCAGGATGATGATTCCGGTAAAAAGACAGTTGGTAAACGTACATTGAAATCTACTCCCAAAGATGCACCGGCTGCTGAATCCCAATCCATTTATCAAGCCATTGAACAAATGGTTCTGGATGGTGTTGCTGAAAATGAAATTATTAAATCTGTTAAACATTGGTATGTAGAAAAAGGTCATCCTCTTGTTCGGGTCAAACAACGGGTAAAGGCTATGATCGCTATTGTTGAAGGTGACTATGACATTAAGAAGAAGTGACAATGGCATTTGAATGAAATGAATCATTAACCTCATTCAGTGTCCTGACAAATAGTGCTACCAAGCATAGGGTTTGGTAGCACTATTATTCACATAGGGAGTCAATTAATGACGTTTTATTTTCCAATGCCTGAAAAAGCAACGAAATCCAAAGTTATCTATGATTGTGAAAAATGCGGTATTTATAAGAATACCAAATTGCAGAATCCTAAAATGGAACCCTACATTGGAAATAAATACGATGGATTAGTAATCGTTGGTGATCATCCCTCTATTGAAGATGATAGCAAAGGTGTTCCATTCATGAATACTCTTGCAACCAAATTAAGATCTGAAGCTATCCGCAATGGAGTCAATCTTGTAAATGATGCTGCATTAACCTATGCCGCTTGCTGTTATAAAAAGAAAGTAACCGATACCCAATACAAATGTTGTCAAAACTATTTATATCCCCGATTGGCTGAATTAAAACCTAAGTTAATCATTGCTTGTGGAGAAAATGCATTCAAATCGGTAATGGGTCTTAAAAATAAAATTGGAGCAACAAAGATCCGAAATCGAATTGTTCCAAATTATCAATTCAATTGTATTGTATTCCCAATACTCAATCCGAATGATGCTGGATCATATAATTATCGCTTTGCTCTTGAACAAGATCTCAAACGAATCTTTGGACTTTGGAAAAAAAGTTATCATAAAAGAACATACGTTAATGGTTTATTAAAGAAACGTAAAATTCTGGAAAACATTCACATTCAAGAAATCAATACATTCAATGGCGTAAAGGAAGCATTCAAACAAATCAATCAGCTAAAGGAGGTGGCATTCGACTATGAAACAACTAACGTATCTCCGTATGATATCTTTTTTGAAGCTACTCACATTACTTTTGCCAATCATAATACTGCTTGGGTTATTCATGAATCTGCTTGGGCCAATGACCTCTCTGTTTGGGAATATCTTGCCGACCAAATGAGAAAAGTATTAACAAATAAATCAATTCTAAAAGTCATTCAAAACAGTAAATTTGAAGATCTTGTATCACGTAATCTATTTGGCATTAAATATATTGAAAACATGTTTTGTACAATGCTGGCAACGCATGTGGTAGATGAACGCAGGGGTTGCACTTCATTGGATTTTCAAAACCTAATGCGATTCGGAATTCCACCTTATTCAGATACCGTAAAAGCATTCCTTCAATTCAAAGATAAAGATGATTTACAAAACCGAATTAGAGAAGCACCCCATGATGATTTGATTACTTATGCTGGGCTTGACGGCATTACCACTTATCATAATTATTTAGTATTGAATAATGAATTATTGCCTAATGTTTATCCCAAAGCATATGATAACTATCGATTTTTGTTAAAAGGACATTGGGCATTTGCCAATATGACACAACGGGGCATTCCTATTGGAGAAAAGGAATTCAGTGAATTTGAAGCTACGTTAGATAAGGAAATGGAAAAGGTAGTTAAGGAGATTATTTCAATTCCCGAATTCATTCAATACAATGAATTTCTTGCCGAACAGAATGAAGTCGTTAAAAAATCCAAAGGGGATGATACAATTAAAACCATGTTGCTCAATACAAAACCAAAGAAAGGAAATAAAAAAGACAATGATCGAACTATTGAAACTAATAGACATAGCAATTCCCCCTCTAAAAAAAGTACAAAGTCTGGTGGGAGAAAAATTTCATTTAACTAAAGAAAAAAATGTAGTTACAGTCAAGTTTGAAAATTGGATGACGTATACAATCAAAGATTTTTCTGATGATGAAAATAAAGCTTTAGTACCGGGATACTACAGTCATTCAATGGAATTTAAAAAGTTAACCAAAGAAGTTCATTTATTAATGGAGGAAATGAGAAAAGAAGAAGAACCAATTGATGAAAACCATTCAATTAAAATAATGGCAGAGTTATTTGAGAAAATAACCTTTGCAATTGGGCTATTTGTTAACATTGCATTGAATTGCGTTGAAGATTTTGAAACATTTGACAGTGATATGACCGGAAGATTCACAGAAATCAGAAATGATGCTGGTAATCCTGTACCTGTCGATAAAATGAATTTATCTGAACGTGCCGATAATATGATGCAAACATATGATTTTTGTTTTAAAGCTTTCCAAATATTTGAATACAGTTTTTTAATTGGTGGACAAGTATGGGCTAAAAAAGCTATTGATTTTATAGAATCAGAAGCAGAGATTAAAACAAATGTTAATGAACTATTAGAAAAATTAAATGATCCAAATGTAGAAGTCAAAATCTTTGCTATGAATAATAAAGGTCAAAGGATAGAGGTATCTAAACATGAATTTGAAAAACTTCTATCTTCAATTGATAATGACAATGATGATCCATTTGATCTTAGGAATATGCCTACGATTGGAGAAGCATAATGCTTGCACCATTGCAAAAACCTGTTTCAATCAATCTGGATGATTGGCAATTCAATATTAAATCATCCAAACAGATGCAGGAATTTCTATATGAATTCCTTGGATTGGAACCATTAAAAGCTGCCAATGATAAAGGCAATTACAGTACAGATGAACAAACCATTACATATTATGCTGAAAATTTGGGAGTTAAATTCTGTGCTTTATTGATTGCCTATCGCAAGTTAAGTAAAGCCAAAGGTACATATCTTGCGGATATATTCAGAAACATTGATCATGAATTCTTTTATCTTCATCCTGAATTCTGGTTAAATACGGCTGAAACATATCGATCAAGTAGTACCAATCCAAATTTTCAAAACATACCAAAGCATGGACAAATCATTGCAGAGATTGCATGGAAATTAATTCGTAAGTTATTTGTAGCAAAGCATCCTCATTCAAAATGGTTATTAGCTGAAGTTGATTATGATGGTGCTGAAACAAAGGTAGCTGGAATGCTGGGCAATGATCCTCAAATGATAGAGGATTTAAATAATGATCTTGATATGCATTCCCATTGGGCAATTGAATTGTTTGGTTTAAAAGGATTATCCTATAAAGAAGTTAAAGCTAAATATGATGAAACGTATCGATTCCTTGCAAAGAATAACTTTACCTTTGCTAATTTCTTTGGTGCTGGTAATAGTTCAATTGCTGAAGAATTTCGTAAATCAGAATTCTATAAAGAATACGTTGAAGGATTCTGGAAACAAAACCTTGATAGAAATGGATCTTTTGAAAATTATTTCATTGAGTTTTCTGAAGACCATATTGCCAAGTGTCAAAATGCGTTTTATGATAGGTACTCTGTTTATAAATTATGGCAAGACAATCTTGTTAAACTCTATTACCGTACAGGTTTCGTTGAAAACCCATTTGGATTTCGTAGACGTTATCCATTAAAGCGTAACGAAATAATCAATTATCCAATACAATCTACTTCTTTCCTTTTATTACTTGATTCAATCATTCGTATCGAAGAAGCATTAGAAAAGAATAATATGGAAAGTCATTTAATAGGTCAGATTCACGATTCGGGAATGTCAAATGTGGTTAAATGGGAAGCATATGATTACATTGAATTATGTGATGAAATGATGCTCCATAAACCTCATTTGCCTTGGACGCAGAAAGTCAAAATGGATACCGATTGGACTTTCGGTAGAAATTGGTTAGACATGTTCCGCGTCAACGATTATAAATACGTCACTTAAAGAAAGGAGAAAAACGAATGGATCTAACACATTATCTTTTAGCTGGCTATGGAATGCTGTTCATTGAAACAAATGAAATTAAACGGGCAATCAGGTCAATCAAAGCAAATGGTTTTGATCTTGTTTACTGGAACATTAATAGAGGTATAATCGTTAATGAAGTCAATTATAATGAAGATCAAGAATGTGATCAACTCTCTATTATTGAAGCAGCAATCAATAAACCACGTACTGTTTTCATTCTTGAACGTTACGACCAATTCTTGGATAATAATCTTATTACCCAAATGCTTTTGGATGCGTACAAACTACTTAAAGCCAATCAAACATGTATGGTGATAGTTGGTACAGATTCCAAACAGATCCCCATTGATATCAAAGAATTCATTCCTGTCCTTGATTTTGAATTACCCAGCCGTGATGAAATCGTAACGATTGCCACTGGTATTCAAGAAGCAGTTATTGAATCAGCTAATGATATGCTGAACAGTGGTAAATGGACAAAAGAAGAATTCAATGCTTCCAATTATAGTGTTACCTCCGAAATCACTGATGCTTGTCAGGGAATGAGCTACGAAGAAATTGAAAACGTACTTGCCTATTCTGCTGTTAAACATCGCAAATTTGATCTCATGACAATCCTTGAACGTAAACGTTATATCATTCGACAAACAGGATTCATGGATTTCTTTCAACCCGAACCAATTGAATCATTAGGTGGTTTGGAAGAATTTAAAAACTACTGGAAAAAACGAATTGAACCATTTAAAAATCCTGATTCAGTCAAACCTAAAGTTCGATCTGTTCTATTAGTTGGTTTTCAAGGTACTGGCAAATCCCTTGCAGTTAAATGTCTTTCTTCATTATTGGAATGGCCGGGAATTGTATTGGATGTTGGTGGATTGAAAGGGGGTATCGTTGGAGAAACTGAAGCTAAGACCAGACGTGCCACAAAGATCATTGATGGATTCGGCAAAGCGGTTATCTGCATTGACGAAATTGAAAAGGCATTTGGTGGAACTGGAAGGGGAATGGCGCATGAAACCAGTGAAGGGATATTGGGACATTTTCTTACGTGGATGCAGGAAAGAAGATCCGATGCCGTCATTGTTGCCACCGCAAATAACTTAGATATATTGCCGCCTGAATTCCTTCGATTGGGACGCTGGGATACAATCTTCTTTGTTGATTTACCCAATCCTACTGAAGTTAAACAGATCATTAATATTAAGAATAAACAATTCAAAAGTGATTTACCCAATGATGATCAATTCTGTGAAAATCTTTGGAAAGAAAAATGGTCCGGTGCTGAAATTGAACAATTGGCTAAAGACAGTCATTATGAAAGCAGTATAATGGCAGCATTGCAACAAATTCCAGTATTGGCACAATACAGAGAAAAGGAACTTCAATCAATCAAAGAAAAAGCCAAGATATACAGACATGCCAATACGTCTTACATTCCGAAAAAAAGTAAATCACTTAAAGTTAAAGGTAAACGAGCAATGACACTCCAATAATTCAAACAACAGAAAGGAGATTAACAATGAGTCACGTTGCTACCATTGAAGTCGAAATACAAAATCTAAAGTGTCTAAAAAGTGCAGTTAAACGATTAGGATTGGTATGGAAAGAGAATCAAAAGAATTATAAATGGTTTGGTCGGCATGTTGGTGATTATCCCATGCCTGATGGAATGACAACAGATGATCTTGGCAAATGTATTCATGCAATCGGTGTTCCCGGTGCAGAATATGAAGTTGGTGTAATCAGAGATCCAATGAATAAAAAGAATTATAAACTCATTTGGGATTTTTGGGATAAAAGACTACTCAATAAGCTTGGACCGAATGCATGGAAATTGTCTCAAGCGGTTGCCATTGAACAAGGTAAGTATGCTGCCAAATTAAAAGGTTTTACATGTAAAGAAGAAGTAATGGATGATCGTGTTCGATTAGTTGTTTATGCATAAATCAATTATTCAATAAGGAGACTATCAATGGCACAGAAAAAGATTATAATGGATGTAATGAATGACACGGCTGAAATCAAAGTTACAACTGAAGGATATATAGGAATGAAATGTGTTGAGGAATCTGAATTTCTTAAAGCGGCTGTTGGTCAATTGATGGAGCAAACACTTTTGCCGATTGCTTTTGAGAAATCCAAAGAAGGGGTTGAAAACCGTGTCTATAAACCAATTTGTGGTTAGTTTTGTTCCTGAAAA
>Ga0180437_10006804_pt1 | contig 15109 bp, 12 predicted proteins | sample SS_ome_4_FD_132410 | JGI IMG/M metagenome (GOLD analysis project Ga0180437, IMG submission 132410) | Hypersaline lake sediment archaeal communities from the Salton Sea, California, USA - SS_3_D_1 metaG | ecosystem: Environmental > Aquatic > Non-marine Saline and Alkaline > Hypersaline >...
CGGGCATTCACCAGCCGAGGCTCCAGTCCGGCGGCCTCGACCTCATCGATAATCCAGTACCAGTTGGCAGTTGTCTCCACCGCTACCGGCGAGCCATGGCTGAACTGCTGGAGGGCCTCCCACACCTCCCCTCGGTAGTGTGGTATGCGGCCTTCATAGAGGATACGGCCGACCTGATCCTCCACTGACACAAAGCTGTATCGCTTATGTGCGTCCAATGCGATATACTCCATACTGCTACGCCTCCTCTTAGGTTAATTGTTTTTGACAGCCCCATCATACACGATGGGGCTTAGAGGCGCAGTGTTTTCATCTAATCAGATATCGCGAAGCTGGCCATGGGGAATCCACACCGTCGGAAGAGTTCCCGTGCGCTGCAGCCGGTTCATGCCTCGAGCGTCAAGACAAGATCCAGTCTCACACGCGTCGAGAAATGCAATGATAGAACCACGTTTGTTGAGAATTCGTCCCTCCTGTATCAAATCACCAGTCTCCGTGAGACTGACGTAAATGTGTCTCGATTGTGAACATTGAAAGCGATATACTGCATTTGCTACACCTCCTTGCTTGTGTATTGCTCTCGGGGCAATTATACCCGATCGCACCGGTAGAGGTGTAGCGCCTTCATATTATCAATATCTTCCTTGATTAGATCATGACCACGGCTCTGATCGATCGGCTAGTCCACCAGAGCCACCTGCTGATCTTTGACGGAGAGATCCACAGAGTGAAGAATTTGCTCATGCGGTGATGACTAAAATTCCCCACCCGGGGCCTGGGGAATTTTCTTTGCTACAATGAGGTTTTATTACTTGTAATAAATAGGCAAGCTGATTTACCGGAGGCTGGAATTTGCAGCAGAACGTGGACTTGATCTCCTTCAAAATTGGTACTCTTGTACTAACTAAAGAGTACTAAAATAGGTACTCCGGTAGCTTGTGTTCTGGAATTTATCTGATTTAATATTTATTCAGTAAAAATTTAACATTGAAGAGAGGTGATGCAAATGTGGATTTGACTAGTTTGGGCGGAATTTAAAAGAGTAAAAGAGTTGGCTGGACAATTAAAGCTAAGAAGTGAAGGAGGATTTTTATGAGTACTCAACAGAAACGTATGATTGTGCTTGCAATATTTTTAGGAGCGATATTGATGCTTCCAGTCGTTGCAAGTGCAGGTGGGCAGCAGGTAGTTACTGAAGAAAAAAAGGCCGTTGAGGGATTTGATTGGAGGCGCTTCGAGGGGGAAACGATTAGTATATTGGTCGGTCGCTCCCCGATTTTCGACGATGTCACGCAACACATTGATGAGTTCGAGTCTTTAACGGGAATTAGAGCTATAATAGATGATATCCCATATGACCAAGCGAACACAAAGAAAATTCTGGAACTGCGACAAAAATCCTCAACATATGATGTTGCTACAGCTTGGTGTCATAATGAAAAGCGACTTTTTATTGAAAACGGTTGGTATGAGCCACTAAACAGATACATAAATGATCCAACGATGACCAATTCCGATTATGATTGGGAGGATTTCGGCGCAGCCGGGCTCTCCTGGGTGCTAACCGACGATGGTGAGATCTACGCTATACCCGGTAAGTTAGACCTATGGGGCTTGTTTGCCAGAACCAGTATTCTTAAAAAACATGGCTTAGCGATGCCTAAGGCTATGGATGAACTACTTACTGATATAAGGAAAGTGCACAATCCACCTACTATCGCAGGTTTCACGTCTCGAGGGTTGAAAGGGCAAAATGCTATGCAGTTTGCATGGCTCTTCCATGCCTACGGTGGAGAGTACTTCGACACCGATGGAAAGCTGACCACTTACGGACCGGCAGCTGTTGATGCAGCTCTGGCCTATGCTGAATTGATGAAGCACGGCCCTCCTGGGGTTACTGGGTTCGATTGGAACGAAGTTCGAATGTCCTTTGCCCATGGTGAAGCGGCTTTCGTTGCTGAAGGTTTTGGTGGTGCCACAACATGGATAGATAATCCGGAAGTGTCCGAGGTAGTTGGGGATGCGACGTATGGTTTTCTGCCAGGTCAGGAAGGGCCTGTGTTGATCACTTCCATGATAGGCTGGTTTATGATGCCCTATTCCAGGAACAAGGGACCAGCGTGGTACTTCATGCAGTGGGCAAGTAGCAAGGAAATATGCCTGAGACAACTTGCTGACATGGGAATTACCTGGACGCGAATGTCTATCTACGATGATCCGCGATATACATCCTCGGACAAGTTCAATCCTGCTTGGAATGAAGCGGTAAAGCGTAGTCTCACTATGGAAACGATTCCGGCTCTGCCACAAATTGACGCTGTTGGAGAATGGCGGGATGCTTTTGGAATCATTATCAACGAAGCTGTCACCAATCAAAATCGTGATTATTTAGCCAGGAGATTTAAAGAAGAGACAGAAAGATTTCAAGCTATGCAGGAGAAATAAAGAGAGGAAGCTAATGATTAAAAATGCTAGGCACTTTTATTTCTGCAACATCGATGATGTGCGTCCTTTTTTAGCCGATAAGCTGGTTGATCATCTGGGGCCTCCGGTTGGAAAAGGAATCCTCAAGATAATTCTACCCGACGAAGCAACTGGAGGACCTGTACAATTCGGTATTGACTGGATTCGCCTTCCTCGAGGGGGTGGGGTTCTTGAACACCATCACAAGACCGATGGAACTCGGGATGTGTACTATGTTTTGAAGGGCTCCATAAAGTTTAGAGTTGGGAAAGATGACAAGGAAGATGAATACGAGGAATACGTGTTGGATACGGGAAGTATAGTATTTTTTGACCAAAAGGTGATGCATGGATTTGAGGTCGTATCTCCTGAAGCCGAGTACTTGGCTATAGGAATTCCTGAGCGAAACCATCCGCGTACTGGTGATATTTTGAAGGTGATGGCCGACGCTGGTATCAGGATTGATGATGAAGGTAATATGACCTTCTCCGAATTGATTAGACCTACGGGTCATCCGGATCGTAAGTAATTTGTTTAATCTGTCGAGTATGTAGCAGCCAAAGCCCTGCAGAGCACTGTTGTGATGTAAAGTAAGCGTGCAGGGCAGGCTGCACCAAATTTTTTCTCATATTATATCATGGCTTGGGCATTAAAGATATTTAGATGGAATCAAGGCGGTATAATGGTTAGTATGTGAGAACGACCTATTTATGTTAAAATAGACATGGTGATCTAAAAGAATTAATGGCAAACATAAAATTGGGGTTGAAGCTTAGAAAACAATTACGGCCGTTGTTTCTGCTTTTTTTAGCAATTATTTTTCTACTCCCTACATTTTTTATTTTGTACTGGCTGGTTACCAAGGCAGTGGAAACTACTGCAGAAATTAACACGTACCCCCCAACGCTAATTCCTCAGACCTTTACCCTCGAACATATCGAGTTGGTAATTAAGAAACAGAATATTTTTAGATACGCAATGAACAGTATTATCATTTCCGGTAGCACAACCTTAATAGGTATAATTGCGGGAATGCCTGCAGCGTATGGATTGGTTCATTTAGGTAAACAATCCAGTTGGGGATTGTGGATACTCATAACAAGGATGCTGCCGGGGCTCCTTGCTCTTATTGGTTGGTATAACCTGTTCTCAAAGCTACATCTTTTAAATACTTACGCCTCCATCGTACTTACTCATTTAATTTATGCGATACCGCTTATAATTTGGATTATGATCGGGTACTTTGAAGAGCAAGATCCGGACTTGGAGGCGGCAGCTCTAGTCGATGGTTGTACTAAATTTAGAGCTTTCATCCTGGTTGGTGTTCCCTTGGCTGGACCAGGCATGACGGTATCGGCAATCTTGGTTTTTGTCTACTCTTGGAATGACTTTATCCGAGGTCTGATTTTCGCTGGGCCTGACAAACGTCCACTTACAATGGCTGTATATCGAGCCATGTCTTTAGAATCGTTACATTGGGGAGAGATGATGGCAGCCGCGTTATTTGTAATATTCCCGATCGCTATCATTACTATCTTTTTACAAAAATACATCATAGCTGGGTTAACCCAAGGTGGTATAAAGGGATAAGAAATTGAAAATTTCTATGAGTAAGAGTGATTATCGGCATCACTGCAAGGGAAAAAATATAGAGGTGGATTGTAAGAGTTGAGTTCCGTATCGGACTGGATGAATAAAAAGTTATATTACCTCCTGCTGTTACCTAGTTTAATCATAATACTTGTGATATTCGTATTTCCAATTATCTATACAACTCTGATAAGTTTTCATGAGTTTAACTTAGTATCGACTGAAAAACCCGTCTTTGTTGGATTAGACAATTATAAAAAAGTCATCCTCTCGCCTCGATTTCGACATGCTGTTTTAGTTACTTTTTATAACCTTTCTCTTGTAATTACTTCTACTATACTTTTAGGATTTATCACCGCGCTCATATTTCATCAAAGTTTTCCAGCTCGATCAGTTGCTCGCACCTTTGCGGTAATACCGATGATGGCCACGCCCGCTGCAATTGGTTTGATAATGATGACCATGTATCATCCAACCCTGGGGGTGGCAAACTATTTTCTTTCTTTTATCGGAATACCGCCTCAGTTGTGGTCTTACGGACCTAAATCTGTAATTCCGGCAATATCCTTGATACAGATATGGCGCTATACTCCTCTAGCCATGCTGTTTATGTTGGGTGGTTTAGCTTCTATTCCAGAGGAGCCCTATGAAGCAGCGACTGTTGATGGAGCAACTTGGTGGCAAAAGGTTAGATATATTACATTGCCATTGCTACGCCCCCACATCTTCGTTGCAGCGATGATCTTAATGATCGATGTTATGAAGCAATTTGAGATTATCTTTGTAATGACCAAAGGTGGACCAGGAACTGCATCTGAAACAATCAATATACTCTTATATTTACAAGCATTTTCCTATTTTTATATCGGTGAAGCTTCAGCGTTAGGGCTGGTATTCGTAGCGATAATGATGGCAATGATTCTCATACTCCTAAGATATCGCCGTCGGAAATTCTAATCCTCAAGCAGAGTTCCACGGGTATATCAATTGCGTTCCGCGGAGAATCATACTGTGTGGTTCAGTGTGGTCATTGTGAGTGTAAGAATTGAGCTACAAGAGAGCATTAGAGGCTATAAACCTTGAATTTACCAATTGTATACCCAACTTTGAGCATATTGCTAATCCAAAGTTTGAAGCAAAACTGACCGGCATTGATCCCTATCAGCACCCTCAAAAATCTCGCTTGAAAGCCCTAAAACTTCTGGATGTAGACATGATTACAAGATTACCACTGACAGATAAACCGTTGGAAGCAGAATTCGATAAAGTCGAGTCGTCCAGAATCGATGAAAAAGGAAGGAAAAAAGTTCGTTGGGATGCTGGGGGATCCTGGGATTGGCGACATGGATATATTTTTTCTTCTATCGAGCAGATTCTTCATTTTAGTCCTTTCACCTATTTCCTAAAAAGTGAGCAAGAGGAGTTGTTTGAAGATATAATGCATTTACAAAGGCATCTACATCTTCCTATAGAAGAAATGGCTCGTAAGCTTAATGATCACCAGAAAAAAATGCAGCAACTAGCCGGTCGAAGTACCCTAATCCCCGGCCACTTATACCGTACCTTATTGATGTGGCCGCTGATGCTATTTGGCCACCAGCGATTTGCAGAACTTGCATATCTTCATCAGAGAAAATTTAAAATGATCTGGGACGAATTTGCACAAATTTCTTTGAAGATTATGAAAGCTTATGCACTGACCGGTATTAAGGCCATGATAAGTCATGATGATATTTGTATTACCAGGGGGCCCTTATTTAATCCTGAATGGTATCGAAAAAATCTCTATCCTTACTATGAGGAAATTTGGGCACCGCTAAAAGAGAGGGATATAAAGATCATTTTTGTTTCAGATGGAAATCTGGATGAGGTTTTAGATGATATTTTTAGTGCAGGAGCTGATGGTGTCCTCTTCGAACCTTATACAGACTTAGAGAAATTATCGAAAAAACACAAGAATAAAATACTGATTGGTAATATTGACTCTCGAGTGCTTCTTTTTGGAGACAGACAGGATATAAGAACTGAAGTGAAAAGATGCACCAACTTTGGGAAAGACTGTCCTGGTTTTTTTTACTCCGTTTCCAATGTAATAACTTGGAATATCCCTATCGAAAATATTTTATATTATTTTGAATGTTGCAGGAAATTGGGGAGGAGATAATAGCTATTATGATTTTCGGGAATAATAGATTCAAGTACGAAGTGGTAGACGACTGGTTGCAGCTTCCTGAAAAATTGAAGATCATCGATGTTTGTGGAGTTGCTGTAGATTCTCAGGATCGTGTCTATCTGTTCAGCAGAACTGATCAGCCCGTACTTATTTTCGACCGAGAAGGTAAGTATTTAAATTCGTGGGGAGAGGGGATATTTACGAGTCCACATTCACTTCGTGTGGGTCCAGATGATTCTGTCTATTGTGTGGACGATGGAAATCATACAGTACGAAAATTCACCTTCGACGGTCGTTTACAAATGATTCTGGGTAATAAAGATCGGCCATCGGATACGGGCGGTTCTAATGAAGATTATAGGACGGTGAAACGAGGAGGTGAGCCTTTCAATAGTCCCACAGATATAGCCTTTGCCCCTTCAGGAGAAATTTATATCTCAGATGGATACGGTAATGCAAGGGTGCACAAATTTTCTCCAGCCGGGAAACTGCTTTTTTCGTGGGGTGAGCCCGGTACTGACCCCGGGCAATTTAATGTTCCTCATAGTGTTTGTGTTGATAGGCATGGTATCGTATATGTGGCCGACCGTGAGAACAACCGCATTCAGCTTTTTACCCAAAACGGAGAATTCAAAGAGCAGTGGACAAATGTAAATCGTCCGGCAGGACTTTTTATAGATGTAGATAATTTTTTATATGTTGCTGAACTTGGGTATCGCTACGGTTTATGGCCGTGGATGCGACCACCCACTCCTAAGAGCCCTCTACCGTGTGTTAGTATATGGAGTTTAGATGGGAAGCTTCAGACTCGCTGGGGAGGAGTGGAGAGCTGTTTGTCAGGGAATTTCGCTAGCCCTCATATGCTGTGTACGGACTCTAGGAGTGATTTGTACGTGGGTGAGGTTGTCTATACAGTGGCTGGCAGCAAAGGCCTTTTACCCATTGACTGCCACGCACTGCAGAAATTTGTAAGAACAGGTACGTAGTTATTAGAAATATGACAGCACGAGAAAGACTGCTCTCAGCCCTGCGACTCAAGAGAATCGACAGAGTTCCTGTATCCCCTGATATTTCTATTATTTATCCTGCAATGTATTCGGGCAAGCCTTTCTGGGAAGTGTTGTTATATGAAAATCCTCCGGTTTGGAAAATTATTGCTGATCTAGGGGAAGAATATGGTTTTGACGTCATGTTGCAAGTGCCAATGGATAAAAGCAGTACCGAACAGGAAATAGAATCGACAAAAATCATTGAAAAAAATGAGGACTGTCAGCTAGTGGAGCACATTTATTACACACCCTACGGGCAATTGACGCAAACGGTACAATATCCCATATCGGAAGCACCATGGAGAACTGTAGCTTTGGTGAAAGATGTCGAGGAGGATATGAAAAAAATCCTTGCGCTATTTCAAAATCCGCAGGGCAAAGGAATCGCAAACATAGAAAAAGCAAAAAAGTACATTGGGGATAGAGGTTTGGTAGGAGATTATATCGGAGTGCCTTCCTACTACTGGTGTTTGGTTAGGGGCAGTATACAGGATGCTATTATGGATTACTATGATTATCCTGCTGTGATGAGAAGGTTTACTAAATCTTATCTAGAGTATGGTTTGGAGTATATACAGAGTAGTTGTGAACGAGCTAGGCCAGACTACTTCATGTTTGGAGGTTCGTACGCGTCGATGTCAGTCATTTCTCCTGATTTCTATAAAGAACACAATCTATTATTTGTGCAGAAGGCGACCGATATGTTGAATAGATTAGGCATTCCAAGCTGTCTGCATATGTGTGGCAGATCAAATGAAATGATTGAAGTATTTGCTAATGAAACTAATCTAAATATGCTTGAGCCTTTAGAAGGTGAACCGGGTGGAAATGTGGTATTGAGTGAAGTGAAAAGAAAGTATGGCCACAAATTGTGTTTAAAAGGAAATATCAATACCTTTGATATACTTGAGAGATCGACACCCCTGAAGGTGACAGAAGAGGTTCGTCGATGTATTAACGATGCTGCTGCAGGTGGTGGTTTCATTTTATCTACCGGCGACCAAGTTACCCGAGACACGCCGGAGGAGAATTTTGTAGCTTTGATCAGCGCCGCTCACCATTATGGGCGATACACCCATCATTAGTAGTTAAACCTGGTTGATAATGGTGCCTCACCATAATTGGTAAATGAATTACCTTTCAAGATGTTTGGTTCAGTACTTTGGATGGTACAGGGGTACTAAGAATATATAGAGGAAAATAGTATTTAAATCAGTACCGACGTAACTTGTGAATGTCATCACCTCTACCTATATTTTGATAAAATAAGTTGGGTTTCTATTTACGTTGAAGAAGAAAGTATCCTGGACTAATAGGGACAAAGGCAGTGGATAAGAACCTAGTGAAGGAAAAACTCAGAAAAGGCAAAGTATGTATAGGTGTATGGCATGAAATCGGACATCCCGATATCGCGGAGATACAGGCGATGACAGGATGGGACTTCATGCTTTACGATACAGAGCATTCTCCTATTGAGCTAACCCAGGTACAGTCCTGTATCCAGGTGGCCGCTCGTTTTGCGACGACACCTTTGATCAGGGTAGCCTGGAATGATCCAGTCTTGATAAAGAAAGCCTTGGATATAGGGGCTCATGGATTGCTGATACCTTGGGTGAATAGTGAAGCGGAGGCTCAACGGGCGGTGGAGTCATGCCGTTACCCACTAGAGGGAATCCGAGGATTCGGTCCACGCAGGGCTTCAATGTATGGAACAAACACAGATGATTATTTTGAGCGATTTGCTAAAGAAGAGATACTGTTAATCGTGCAGATCGAGACGCAGAGAGCTTTGGAAAATATAGATGGGATTCTTTCCGTGGAAGGAGTTGATGTTGCTTTCGTAGGACCGATGGATCTGAGTATCTCGCTGGGCATTCGCCAGCAATTCGATAATCCCCAATTCAAAGAAGCTGTTCAACTTGTATTGCGAAAATGCAAAGAGTACCATGTAATCCCTGCTATGGATGGTGGTGGTACAGCGGAGAGGACAAAGCAGCGCATTGATATGGGTTTCCGTTTATTGCCGCTGGCTTCCGATGTCGATTTCTTAGTAGAGGCGGAACAAACGGCGTACCAGTCAATTAAGGATTTAATTTCCTGACAGCAATATTTCAAACCTTAATAAATATGGGGGAATGATTCAGAAGGACACCCAATCGGGGCTCCTTCAGTTTAATCGTCCAAGGACATCAGAAACGTGAAAATAGTCGTCGGTGTAATTGGATACAATATCACGAGAATGTTAATACGATCTCTGGTGAGTTTACCATACCTATTCCCTAATCTAGGTTGTGATATTCGACTAAAGACAATCTGTGGTAGAAACGAAGAAACACTGGCGAATATTGCGGTTCCATGGCACTTCGAAAAAACTACCAGCGAATGGAGAGAGTTGATAGAGGATCCGGAGATCAATCTGATTGTTAACGGAGCGCCGAACTACCTGCATGCTGAGCCTTGTATTTCAGCTATTGAAGTGGGTAAACATGTTTTTTGTGAGAAACCAATGGCCTCTACTTTACAGGAATCAAAGCAGATGGCCAAAGCTGCAAGAAACTCTCGATCAAAGGCCATGATGGGTTTCAACTATCGTTTTGTACCAGCAATTATCCTTGCCAAAAAGATAATTTCAGAGGGCAAACTGGGAAATGTCTACCACAGCCGTTTTCAGTATTGCGATGAAGCGTATGTAGGATCATCAGTTCCTTTTTGTTGGAGAATGGATAAGAATCTATCCGGACGGGGAATACTTGGCGATCTTGGATCTCATGCTGTAGACTTAGCAAGATTTCTTGTTGCTGACCCAGTAAGTATATCGGGATTCACGAAGATATTTGTTCAAGAACGGATTGACCCGGTCTCCAACAAGACAAGAGAGGTAACAGCACCTGATGCGGTATTAGCCATACTTCAATATTCAGGCGGGTCGGTGGGAACACTCGAAGCCTCGTCCTTTCGCACAGGACGCAAAAACTACGCTGCCTTTGAAATAAACGCTGAAAAGGGAGCGGTAATGTGGAATCTTGAAAGGGTGAATGAGCTTTGTGTGTACTTGGATGACGACAGAAGGAAAGGTATAGCTGGATTTAGTAGAGTGAATGTCGGTGTGGATCACCCCTCCCTTGTAAGGTGGTCCCAAGACTATCCTGTCGGTGTAGACTACTCCTATATTCTCGAGATGCTTCATCTTGTGAAAGCAATCAAAGACGATGCACCGGTTACACCTGGAGGAGCGGATTTTGAAGATGGCTTGAAATGTGAAATTATTTCTGAGAGCATTGAAGAGTCTTCAAATAACTTATGTAAGCATACGGGGATTTCTTATTCGACTTAAGCACACCAGTATGTACCTAGTTACAATTTAATACAAAAAAGGAAAAAGTAATGTTAATTGGTGTTGGAGAAGCAGGATATCAAGGGCTGCCTTTTGAGGAGCGTTGCCGGACTACTCAGGAGTTGGGTTTTACCTACATGGAAATCGGAATCGGTGATACAGTTGTTGGACAAATTCCTCTTGATTCTAACGAAAAAATGGTACGCTCGTTCGTTGATTGTATCGAACAATACAATCTTAAAACTCCTCTTGTCTGTGTTGATAACGACTTTACAGTAGCAAATCGATACGATCTGCAAAAAAGAGTGGATCGGGTTTGTCGGGAGATTTCGTTGAGTAAAAAATTCAATGCTACTCATATAAGACTATTTACAGGATTTACGCGGATTGAAGATATGACTGAACAGATGTGGGAAAACCTCTTTATAGCATTTGATGAGGTAAATCGCGCTGCCACGAGACACGGGATTCAAATCGCGGTTGAAACACACGCCGATCTAGAGGAAGCAGATGGAGGGTATTACCACTACCAGAGCAGTTCCACGGATTGGAATGCTCTGAATCGCCTATTAGAGGAATTACCCAAAGAGATAGGGATTAATTTTGATTCAGGTAATCTGAGAGTGTTTGCACAAAGTTCTTTGCTCGAATACGTCGATCTGTTGAATCCGAGGGTCAATTACTGTCATCTTAAGGATTGGATTGAGAATCCCGACGGTAGCTGGTCCGCTGCGGCTATCGGAGATTCCGATTTTGATTGGAAGCCAGTTATCGACAGACTTGTCTATAATGGGCTTTACATCATCGAATATGAACCTATCCATGATTTAAGAGAGGGCATTCAAAGGAGCGTTGCCTATCTAAAATCAATCGGCAAGGATCTACAGTTCAAATGATTAAGAAATTTCCATGATATTGTAACGAATCAAAGGACGAAAGTGAGGTAATGACTTCCAAAGAGAGAATACTAAATGCACTCCAATATGATACTGTTGATTACATTCCCTGCTCGTTTATGCAGTTTTATAGTCTGTATGGAAAATGCGCAACGGAGCAGCAATTCATTGAACGACAACTCTCGATGGACTTGGATCCCTTTGTCCACGTGGGGCATCTGAACCACTCTTTTCATCCAGATGTTTCTTACCGAGAATGGGCAGAACACAAGAATGGAAAGAAGATCTATTGTCGTCGGATAGATACTCCCAAGGGCGCACTAACGGGTCGGGTAGTGCAAGTTGAAGGGTGGCCTCAGGACAATGATTTTCCCCTTTTTGATGATAGGATCGTTCCTCGGGCGCAGGAGGTACTGGTTAAACCAGAGCAGGATCTCGATAAACTGCCTTACATTTTCGATGGATTCAAAGATGACGATATTGAAAACTTGAGAGAATCGGCAAAAGAGGCAAAACGCCTAGCAGAAAACTACAGTCTAGTCCAAATGGGGGGCTGGAAAGGATCACGTGGTCCAGGAGATTATACTCAATTAGGAGTTATGGGTGTAGATGCCCTTTCATGGTTGTCAGGATTTGAGAACGTAATGGCTCTGGCTCTGTTAAAACCTGAAGTGATAGAAGAGTATGCGAAATTGATCCATGAATGGAACATGAAACAGATTGAAATTTACCTTGATGTCACAGAGGCTGATATCCTACAGAAAAGAGCTTGGTATGAGACTACTGAGTTTTGGACACCCCAAACATATAGGCAAATCATTGCTCCTTTTCTTAAAAAAGAAGTAGAAGCTGTCCATCAAGCTGGGAAAAAATTTGCTTATATTATCACCAGTGCATTTCGTCCTATTCTTGATGATATCTTACACGCTGATATCGATGTTCTGGTTGGAATTGATCCTGTAGAAGGTAAAGGAACAGATATGAGGCTAACAAAGGAAAAGTTCACGAAAAAGAGGAAAGCACTTTGGGGAGGCATAAATGCATTCATTACTCTTGAGACGGGATCCGAGCAGCAAATTAAGGAGTCTACCAAACAAGCTTTAGCGGTTTTAGGAGAAGGAGGGGGATTTGTTTTGTCACCTGTTGACAATGTGTATGAAGACGATCAAAAAGTTTGGCAAAATATTGATGTGTTCATAAATACTTGGAAGAGATATAGATGATAGAGCGTTAAGAACCCGATGTATGATGAGAATTCCAAACAATCATGGCCGTGACAAGAAATAGGAACCGTTCAAGCTTGAGAAGCCGTCGATCCAGAACGGCTTTGGAAAAGAATTTACTTACATTTCTTTTCTCCACTGTTATTTGAATCATTTCGAGTAGCTCTACAGCGAGCGCGGCAAAAAGAGTTTTGTTGCGCTGCGGTAGCCGAGAGAGGAGTTCTTGAAGCAACTCTTTCGGCACCCGCGATGCTTGAGCCTCAGTCACGAAGTCCCCAAGCAGGGCGATCCCCGTGCCGGCACTCTCTAAGAAACTCACGTACAGGGGATAAAACCACTCGCCGAAACCGAGAATTCCCGCCAGGGAGAGAATCAGCTCATCCCGCACGTAGGGCTGCATCTTCGATCCGAGTTTTTCCAGCAGCAGGGGAATGGCCTCGACATCCCTCGCCAGTTCCAGGGCCGTGGCCCCGTGGATGATCACCCGGGGATTGGCGGTTTCCCGAAGCTTTGCCCGTATTTTCCCGTAGCTCTCCCGGTCCCGCAGCTTGGCCAGGGCCACCATGGCTTTGCCCTGGAGGAAGAAGTCCTGCGTGTCCAGGCTGCTCCGCAGCGCCGGGATCCCCTCTCTCAAGCCCCTGCTGCCCACGATATCGGCAGCCAGGTAGGCCGTGGTGAAGGCGTGATTCTTCACCTCGGATACGAGGGCTTGCACGGCCGAATCGTTCAGCGGCACGTCGCCCAGGGCCCGGAGCGCCTCGCTTCGGATCGTAAAGCGGGGCGAGCGCAGCTTCGCGAGGATGTCACTCAAGGGCAGTCCGGATTGCATCTCTCCCATGGCCTTGAGGGTTTGCTTCTCTTCGGCCACGCTTTTCACCCGCCGGAGCCGGTGGGTCAAACTGATCGCCCGCAGATCCCTGGGGGAGAAGATCGCCGCCATGGCGTCCCGGATCGGATAAGCCCCCAGATTCTCCAAAGAGTTCAAGAACAGCAGCACGACCAGGGACAGGGCAGCTATGGCGCCGAAGTAGATCTGGAACACCCGGCTCTGATCCGGTCCGGTAAGCCAGACCTCCAGGCTCTGGAGAATCACCCCTCCGAGGACCGATCCCAGAGCCCCGGCTACCCCCAGGGTCATGTAGAAAATCACCCCCAGGTCGAGCCGATCCTCCGGTTTTATGGCGCCGAGGAAGTAGGTTTGTCCGGCGTTCATGATGCCGAACTGTCCCAGGTTGAAGAACAGCAGAACCGAACAGGCGAAGATCCAGACGGGCCAGGTTCCTGAGACCGGGAGGGAAACGACCATGGGGATCAGCACGAGGGTGAACACGGCAAAGAAGAGAAAGAACAGCGGTTTGGCTCCGATCTTGTCGATGAGAAATCCGCTGGCCAGGGCCATGAGAACCGCTCCTGCGCTGCCGAACACGAGGAAGAATAGAATCACGTTATCCGGCTGCTGATAGACCCGCTTGAAATAGACGACCAGGAAGGGCACCACCATGTAGATCAGAAGCATCGTGAAGAAGTACAGGATGATGAACTTTCGGAATGTCCCTTGAGAGAAAGCATCCCTGAAGCCCCGGAACAGATTGCGCTCCCTGACCCGTTCGGAGCGCACCGGCTCGGGAAAGCGGAAGACGATCGAGGCCGCGATCAGCCCGGCACCGATACCCACCAGGATGAACAGGGAGTAGACGTACAGCGGCGCACTGCGTCCAAGCACGAAGGCCATGGCCACGGACAGGGCCAGTGTGATTGAGTGCTGGATCGCCTGTATCCGTGCGATGAAGGAGCCCCTATCTTTTTCCGCGGCAACCTCCCCCAAGATCGGATTGTAGGCCGCGATGGCGATTCCCCTGGCAGCGTTGTATCCAAGCACGCTGAAGATGATCAGGATGTAGGCCACCTGCAGATAGCCCCTAGCGGCGAAAAAAGGCGATCCCAGGATCGGGAGCATCAACAGGTAGCGGATCGTCCAGAACCTTCCCATCAGGGGGACCACACCCCATTTCGCCGCTACCCTGCGCCCGACGAACAGGAACAGGTAAGCGCTGTACATGAAGGAGGACAGCAGCCCCACCAGGAAGTTGCCCGCTCCCACGCGCAGAACGTACAGGGTGATGATGTTTCCGCTTAGCAGGGTAAAGGAAGCGACGTTCAGGACTGCAAACATTACGAATAGCCCTCTGGCTCTGCCGAGCTCTCCGGGGCTCAAGGTTTGTTTTCTCATCTGACTGGAAATCCTAATACAGCCGGCGATCCGAGTGCAACCTGCCTCACCGGTTTTCCGTGCTGCGGCGCAAGCAGCGGGAATGTTCGTACAGCTGCTCCAGGCTCATCGACTTCAAGAATACCATGCCTCTGGTGGCTCGAATTAAAGC
>Ga0180437_10006805_pt1 | contig 15108 bp, 27 predicted proteins | sample SS_ome_4_FD_132410 | JGI IMG/M metagenome (GOLD analysis project Ga0180437, IMG submission 132410) | Hypersaline lake sediment archaeal communities from the Salton Sea, California, USA - SS_3_D_1 metaG | ecosystem: Environmental > Aquatic > Non-marine Saline and Alkaline > Hypersaline >...
CATAAAAGGATATTGAGGAGCATGATCCCTATACCATCGAGCATATTCTGAAAAGGACATTTTGCTGAAATCCTCATCCATTTATTCCTTCTTTCGTCCAGGTGAACTTTCGGATCGGGTTCCTTTATCGAATATAAGAACATAATTAAGGGTCTATGACCATTGTATAACGATTGTGCTCCGTCATTTCTACGAAGTCCCTCTCCGTACTACTTCGAGAAACTTCTTCATCTATTTCCGTCGTTTCTATAAAATCCGCCCCCACCTCTACAGTCTCTTCTCCTGAAGGTGGTCTTGAAAAACCACGTTCCACTTCTTCAGGAGTAAAAGGTCTAGGTACTGCGGATTCTCTCGATCTGCTTAGGCTAGATACGATACAGATACATACAAAAAATGCGACTTCGGTAATAATCGTTGCTTTAAGATGAGTGGGAGACTGCTCATAAATGTATAATGCTGTGGATATGATAAAAAGAAATAGTGAAAGTGTACAAAGTGCTGGTAACAAATGTTTCATGATATCACGCTCCGGTCGATGTGCGGATCCCATAAGGTGATACTGCAAGAGCGGATAATAAAACCTAAAAGAAAGGTATGAATTTAGGGACAATTATATGCAGAGCTGTGCAGGATACAAATATGCCAAGGCCTAAAAGGTGCGGAGTTAACTCTCTATAATTCACGGAGTCTTCTCCTAAGCGCCCCTAGAACCCATAAATTCTGAAGTCTCCCAGAGTAATAGTGTACTGTTCCTTCTTACCAGTGGCTATATACCTGATAATGACCTCAGTGGCCACGCTGACCGCCAGAAGTATAACGTTGCGTGCAAGGGGATACTCACAGATATCAGCCCCTTTAGAATCACCATCGAGATGATACTGCTCATTCCATATGGCCTCGGCATAGTTCTGAAACAGACCCACATGCAGGCAGTCTATACCATTCTTCCGGCAATAATCGGTAACTATGCCTCGACTCTGGGCATTATCGAAGCCATCAACAACAAGACTGCCCTTGGTAAGCAATGAAGACACCGTCTTCTCAGTTAGCCTCAGCTTCTGGGCCTCTATCTGTACAGACATGTTGTTAAAAACGATGCTCCTCAGAGCCTGCACCTTAAGCGACCCAACATCCCTCCTCGAATAAATTTGGGTCTGGCGATTGTGGTCCTCAACGCGATCGTCATCTATCACCGTTATCCTGGTGAAACCCTGACGAACCATGTTATCTATAAGGTTTGACCCTATAGCACCGGCACCGCAAACAACTATGGAATAGGACCCAATCTTCTTCATCAGGTCCTCACCACGAAAATTTATCTCGTGTTCAAGCGTCCTCATCAATATCCTCTTCTTCTGAATCATCAGACGAGTCTTTGTTCATATCGCTTTTTTCCAAAATAGACCCTGAATTCCCCCAGGCAAGCCTTATCTTACCTCTCCAAGGATATAGGGGACATAAGACACTCGTACATTCACGAGGATGGGATTCAAAGCCCATGCATTCCGTACACATGGCCTTTATTGCTCGACCACGATTCAACTCAGTCGTAATAGTGCCACCATTGACTGCCCTGATAGTATGCACAGCTTTTTGCATCTTCATGATCCTCTCAAAATATCATTACAGATCTTCGATATAGACCTAAGAGCCCCCTCATACTTGCCCCGATCCACAATAGAACCTTCGAGAGAACCAAAATGCAAGGTCAGACATTCAAGCAGCAGTGATTTTATGGCCCTATCGTCGGGTACAGCCGGTAAATCGGATTTATGATAAGCCTCTTCCAGATGACGCTCTTTGTCCCTAAAATACTGCTCCACCCTGCTTAGCTCCCAACCGCCATTACGTATGTCCTTAAGTTGTTCTTTGCTCCTCTGAAGGTCCAGAGTACCCTCAATAAGAATCTGCTCCACCTCATTTATAAGCCGGACCAGATTATAGGCATATTTAACGTCGTACCCGAATCTCTCTACAACAGCATCTCTCTTACCTGATGGCTTCTTGTTGCGAATCTTGTTGAGTTGCTGATAAGCATAACTCTTGAATCTTTGATAGCATCCTTTATGAAGAAAAAGATGCCTGTTCTCCCTGACCAGGTTCCCAATAGGGCTATATCGGACGATACAGTTATCGGGAACGAATAAGGAATCTATCATATTCGGGTTGTTTTTCATGCAGAGATCGAAAAACTTCACGATAGAGTAAATCGTGAAATCACAGGGCTTACCGCTCGAAGTATCCTCGAATCCATGCTGCTGGTATGTCTCAAACCCCTTATGGTTCTCACCGAATCCGTGTATGTATCCCTTCAAATGAGGGAATATGTCCTCTTTTGAAGGTATGGTGAACCCATAGAAATCATAGTCGCTCTCGTCGGTAGACACCCCATAGCTCTGACTACCCATAATAACCAGATACTGCGTGTTGTCGATAATCCACTTCGGGCATTTCAGGCTATTGAAAATCCTTGAATGGTTCATTTAGAGGTCACCCACCCCATATAAAGAGACCTATTGAGGAAAGATGGTATCTTTCTATAACAGATATATTTCCCCTTCCGATAGAATATCCAACAGCTCTGCACCCCTGAACATATCACGCCACATATCAAAGGCCTGCCTTCTGCCCTGACCCAGGCCTTCATAGTTGTGATGTCCTCATCACTGAGAAATGGCTCACCAAAAGGATGGGTGTGATAAAACCCAAGGACCTTTTTGGAAACGGCTTCGTTCCAATCAAAATTAACTGATGTGGTAGATCCAAACGAATGATACACCCGTTTGCCCAGGAGAAAAGGCCCTACTCTTTTTCCTTCAATGAACCAGCATTCCTCAATCATCGTCACCATCCAAGTTGAACACCTCGAAGTAAGCGTTGGTCAGGTGACCCTCTTTCAGAACCGGGATAAGACTCTTAAGGTCAAAGTTCCTGTCGCCACCACTAAGACATATCCCGGCCGAAAGAACACCGAATCCGTCATTCTTCTGTACGAAAGACGTGTATTTGCGGCCATCGACATTATAGGTTACGCTGAAGTGGTCTGACCGCTCCTTATAGGATACAAATTCACCCCCACCATGCTCCACGGCATCTACAAGGCGGTCTTTTACGGACCGAACTCTTTTCTTTTCCTCCAGCTTCAACTTCATGGCATAAGCTGATTTTTCAGCGAAAGATAGCCCCTTGTATTGGAGTTTATCTACTCCAGTCCCTTTTTCGAGCTCCATCCTCAAGTATTCAGTGAGGGTCAGGTCTACTCTGGTGTTCAGGTCATGGAACCATATCCGGCATCCATCAAACCGACCAACTATATGGTCGAAAATATCCACGGAATCATTCGGGAGTAGAACCTGATAAACCTCCTGTAAATCGATAGGAACCCTTGTAACGGGCACACCCAACCAGTAGTTCCCCTCACGCTGAAAAAGAATGAGATAAACCCTTTGCAGCTTCTTGAGGTAGGAATCGATTTCCCCCATGTGGGCTTCCCGGCTGACGCGGGCGTTATGGAAATCGAGCGGTTTGAAGCTGTACCAGCCAGGCTTGGTCTGTGGTATTTGGAACTGATAGGTTACACCGCTGAGACGGGTAACTATCTTTCTGTTGTAGAAGACGGGAGAGATGACCTCCTGATTTGTGAGGTCACTCTCCTTCTTCCCGAGGTTCTCTATCAGATCCAGAATCGACATCTCTATAGAACTTCTTTGATAAAAGAACTATCATCCCTATAAGAACATGGAACCCAAAGACTACTACTGCTATCCCCAACAGGACCCTCTCGTTCATTAGACCTCTGCATACTCAGCAAAAGGTCTGCGAACCGGGAGAGGTGTGTCCATAATCTCATAGAGCAGGTCGAGTTTGCTGTTCTTGGTCAGAAGAGGCAGCAAACCAGGAAGACCATAGTAATCCTTCCCATCCGGCTGATAGGTATCAAACGCAATTTGGCTCTGTCTCAGTCTCATAGAAAGATTTCTGGACTCAGAGCTCGGGATGTACAGAATCACCACATTGGGTGTAATTCCCATCTCCTTTTCATAGCGCTTGAAGACATCAGAGAAGAGAGGGCCCTCATTCTCACCCTCATCCGTAATGATGATGATCTGCTCCACCCGGATCTTGTCCCTGAGCAACTTCTCAAGGGCACACCCGACGGAGGTCCAGCCGTGAGCCCGGATCCGTGAGAAAGCCGCTTCCCAGTCAGAAAGATCCTTCCCCTTTGCCCTGACCTCCATGGCCATGTTATCAAAAGCCATGACATAGAGGTCCGACTCCGTTACTCCTGAGACCATGGCTGCCAGACGAGTACCTACCTCGATGGCACTGCTCATTGACGAGCTCTTATCGACGAAGATAGCTGTAGGAATCTTGATGACTCCGCGCTTCTTGATTTGCTTATCAGCTACTTCATCGAGCTTCTTGGCCAGGGTCTCATCCTTGACCTGGGCCTTAGCGGCCTTAGACTTCAGAGCCGTGACCTTGGAGCTCTTAGCGGCCCTAGTGAGCTTCTTATCAATGAGAGCAGAGATATCCTGGTTCTCCCTGGCACCACGAGCCTCAAGAGATGCCATGTTCGTGATAAGCTCCTGGGAGCTCATGGCATTGATGAGCGCTACCATAACCGAGGGGGTCATCTGCTTGATGAGTCCCACGGCAATACGATAGGGTACCTTGTTCTGGACAATGAGCTTAGCCGCATCCTCAGGGGACTTGGCCTCGATAATCTTCTTGTAGATACCGAGTTTGCTGTCCTCTGGGTACTTCCTCTCGAAGAGCACTTCATTGTGCCTCTCGGGGGGCCTGCGATGAATGCTGGCATAGAGCCCCTTCAGGGCACGGGCATTGCTCATGACCCTTGAGTCGAATCGATCGTTATCCTCCTCAAGCCACTTCAAGTACTGAGTAATCTCAGTCTTGAGAGCAGAGGGGATGTTTCGGTCCATACCGACATGGATAAGCTCAATCTTGTGCTTATCGATAATCTTACGGCCCTTCTTGATCTTCTCGCCGGTCTTGATCCGCTGCTTTACCTTCTTACCCTTGAGGAACCCCTTAATCTTGTCCTTCATGAACAGAGGGCTCTGACGGAACAGTGCGAGGCCAGTCTCCCGGTTCTCGATAAACGGGTCGTTCAGGAGCATGGCCGTGAACACTTCCTTATGGTCACGGATGTCACCCTTCTTGAAGTACCAACTGGCCAGCTTTGGATAGAAAGCCGGATCATTGGTCCTCAATACCTCATGAATCTCCTTGACCTTATTCGTGTCTCTGTGGGGGCAGGACATGAATGAGTTGAGGAGCTGCAGCCGGGTATCCTGTTCCTGACTGGGAGCAGTTGCGGCTGCGGAGGTCTGACTGGTGGTCCTGGTACGGGTGGTCCGAGTCCTGTTCATGGTTTTCTCTCTTCAGGTTTTAGCACTATGATAGTAGCCCTGCAATCCTGGGTGAGGGTAGGCCCCCTTAAGAACTTTGATAAGTCTTTCGAGGGCACTTTCCCTGCTCATCCGAACGTGGCTTTCGGACGGACTGTCATGTTCCCGTTGTCGTGGGGTTCCACCACGTAATCAGAAAACTCACCCAGACCGACATCGAAGTACTGGGCAAGAGCAGTACGAACGATACCGGTTCCGATAGTGGCCGCAGTGGGTGGGACGTTTCCTGGGATACCGAGGGCCTCATACTTCTCCTCGGGAAAGAGGTCCACGAACTCGATGTCTTTCGACTCTCCGTTGTACCGAACGTGTACGACACTCATCATTTCCTCCCGTGTAGAGGTACAGCTATTTGATGATACTCGGTTCTTGTTCGTTTATAAAGTTACAGACTCAAAAAAGAAGGGGGCCCGGAATCGCTCCGGGCCCCCTTATGACTAAGAAAAGACGGTGGAGCAGTGCCTTATAGGATAAAGTCTCCTTGCGGCATCAGATTCGTACCGTATGTAATCGCTAATCTTTTCATATACTCCACCGTAAGTAAAAAAGAGATTGTGCTAGTCGCGGATGCAGAGTTTGGTACACGAAGATGGGTTTGAACCATCGACTGTCAGGTTAAGAGCCTGATGCCCTACCACTGGGCGATTCGCATGTATGCATCTACAGTTGGGGCACAATCTCCTTTATTTTGTTTCAGTTACTTATATAAGAAAAGGTCACTCTAGTCATCATGCTGTTTTTTACTGAGCTATCCCCCCGCTGGATGCTCTTTAAAGCACCGAGCGGGGGGATGACGATTTGAACGTCAGACCATCAGTTCCGATAACTGAAGCTCTATCCATGTAAGCATGCGTAGTTAGGGAGTGGCCCTTTCTTGTTCTCTTTTTTAGAATGAGGCTGCATTAGTCGATAATGCAGGTTTGGTCGCTAAAGAGGGATTTGAACCCTCGACATTCAACTAGTAAGGTTGATGCCCTACCACTGGGCTACTTAGCATGTATGCATCACCCGTTGGGATGCAGCCTCATTGCGCTAATAATATACATTTTGCCGGGCAAAGTCAAGAAGAAAATTTCTTTTTTTATAAGATACTGATTTATTTGCTCTTTATAGCTTTGTTCAGGGCTTCCGCTGCATCCATGAGATCTTTTTTATTCATGCTTTGACCTCTAGGGCTTCCTGCAATACCCCCGTGACCACCGGCTTCTGGTCCCCATAAATCCTGTACAATTTTTTGGCATGATACCCCAGGTATAGGTCTTTCTAATGATATGGTTACAGACCCGTGTTTTGTGTTCATGGCGGCAACACCCTTATAGACTTTTTTATCATGGTTATAAAGGTGGTTAACAAACTGGTCAGCCTTTCTAACTATTACATCACCTACGATTTTAATGAAGCTGTCTTTCTCTAACTGACTGTTTTGTTTTTTTAAATCCCGGCCTTTTCCGATGAGTTCCGCGTCTTTTGCTTCTATTTTAGACAGTAACTCTCCAGCCTTCAAAATATCAGATGTTACATCAGATACTTTATCTCGTGGTTTTCTCTCCATAGCTTCTTCTCTAGCCCACCATGCATGAATTTTATCGATGTCTTCTTCAGAGAGATTCAAATCATTAAGACGGTGAGGACCATTAACATCTACAAAGCCTGAAATTTCACGGAGTCCATCAGATACTAGATTACTCTTTCCTAATAAATCCAGGCATGCAATTATCGTATCTAGATCGAGGTGAGATACCAATATGGTACCCGATGAAAGAGGTGAAGGTTTAAGGGTTGAAACGGCCGGTTTCCCCTTATATTTACCCGTGTGATGGGCGAGAGTCCTTTCTGTGCCCCCTTTTACTTCTGATCCGTACTCGGCCTCTACTGTAACCTCAGCATCGATATCTTTTGCCAGATCCCATGTGGGGGCTAGGATCACCTTCACAGATCCGGCTATAAGACCTTTGTACCAGCCTTCAACGATATCTCTCTCTGAAATAGTTCTCATACAATTAGACCCTTTTTTAAGGTTTAAAAGTACAAGAGGTATTAATACTTAATTATGTATAACTCCTTAGTTATCGACACTTATATTTATCGATACAGCGGTAATGATGAAGGAGGAATTATGGGGTTTTCTCGTATCGTAATGATACTCATCGAATGTTCCTTCTCGGCTCAAAGCAGACTCTAGCTCTCTCTTCAGTTCGTCCGTCATGTCGATTGTTTCGTACCCTTCGTTATAGCTCGTCTCTTTTTGTAAAAGATATGGTGTGGCTCTCTACTCCCGCATTCAAGAAGAAAGCCTAAAGGTGTAGCTCAGACCTAGGGACCTCAGTGGTTAATGTGAGGCCGTTTTCAGACACCCTGATGAGAACGGTCTCTCCTCTATCCTCAAGAACATCCACCCACGAGCTGTGACTGACCGTTATCTCCAGTGATTCATTGCCGCTTTTATATATAGTCCGTGTAAGGGGCTTTCTTAATCTCATATCTTCTTTTTCCCGTCTATAATAGTATCTTGTATAATGTTATGCTCGTTGATAAACCATGCGTATAACTGTTGAGGGCCAGCATCCCCGTTCACTAAACATTCCTCAAGCAGGGCAATAGCATCAGGGACATTTGAGGGGCTCAAGAGTCGGACTTGTCGAGCGAGTTCCGATAGCTCAAGAGACGCATCCATCCTCATTTCAGCCGCAGCAGCACCTGACAGCCCCTCCAGGCGATCAGAAATTTGAGAAATGGAATCCTGCGTCATTTCTTTCTCCTTGACGACACCTCTTTGCGGCACTGTTCAAGAAACGCTTTACTTACCTTTGAACTCCGGACCTTTACCAGTTTCAACATGTATACTGCCTCACAATTTGGGCAGTACATCGCTTTGCTAATCAACCCGCTTGAGACTTCTTCCAAATTATTACCGCAATTCTTACAAGCGGCATCCATTATCGTTGGAACAGCATGAAGACTGAATCCATCGAAAAGCATAGTTACTCCTCAGGGTATGTATATAAACATCTTCTTTCGATTTAAAGTTGGGAAGCTGTAATCGAGAACTTTCAGCCTAGTAGAACGCCTTATTGCACTTTCAATTTGTTCCGGAAGATCCTCTATGATGGCCGTAGGAGCACCCTTTTTGATAGCATCAGCCGTTAAGACAAATACTAGTTCTGTAAATTTCATTCCACCACTATTATCTAAAACCCGAGCATATGCTAAATCCTCAAGGTTGATTATCTCTGATGGTCCCATGATTGTAGTTCCTTTTGTTTGAATCAAAGATATCCCTCGTTATCCCTTGCCCATTCCTCTTGTGTAGTCTCTATAGCCTCTGAACCGTCCAAATGACTCAGGTTCGGATTATTGTCTTTTACTATTAGTTTACTGTCATTGATAATGACGTTTACTCCCCACTGGCCTGCATCCCTGTAATAGTAAGCTCCTTGTTCATTTATCCCGTTTAAAGCCAGGGCTACCCCAGAAATCGACACATATTTAGGTAGGTTGCGATAGAGGCCCTTGCTGTAGATAAAACCGCGCACATCCGGTAGTATAAGTCCTTCTATGCTTTTTCCAGCTTCCACCCTACTTCTTATCTCACTGCTTGAAATAGCCATCTGTATAGGGGGATCGAATACTTCTACATTCAGAAATTCGTCACGTGGGTTGCTGTAAGGTGGCCTCGTAACGAGAATAAAGGAGCACAACTTCTCCAGCTCTCTGTAGTTCACAAATCCCCTGATTTTTGACGCCCAATCCCATCCTATAACCCACTTTATCTTTTTATTTGGGTATTTTCTCTTGAAATGGGAGACTGTTTCATATGCACACTCGAACTCATTATCTATATCAGCCATCGATACAGACATACCGGAATACTTGAATGTCTTAGAGCACATGTGTGCCCTGTCTTGAGCACTTGTCAGATGCCTGTCTTTCCAAGGAGCCAGATAACTGGGTATCACTACCACCTCATCAGCTAGGCGCTCAAGTATCTGCCTGGCTACCCATAGATGACCTATATGAGGTGGGTCAAAAGAACCGGCATACAGAGCCATAGTGATGTTTTTAGACTCGACAGCTTGGTCCATATTAATCATAGAAATCCCTCACATAGCCTTCAAGTTGTGGAGCATCCTGTATTAACTTCACGGTTATTTTAACATTGAACTTGTAGGCTATCTCTGAAACCAGTTTCATGACTATACCGTTATACTTACGCCCATATAGTTCAAATACCCATTGATTGCGGCCAGCTTCACGGAGCTCGTTGTTAAACCATAGAATGCCTATAAAATGACGCCTCCTCTTAAACATCCCGAAAAAAGCTCTTTTCGGTTTATCATCCGGATCATCATAAATAATGCCTATGGAGTCATCTTCGACTAGACTCTTCCGTTCAATTCCGGCAGTAGATGCAAGAGTAAAACCCCGCGACAATAAAAACCTTCCCGCTCTTATGGAAACACCCTCTTGGTATTCAATGCCTGGGGTATCATTCATAATCTGATTATTATTCTCCATTTCTTACCTGACGCACATATGCTGCACTTTCCATCAGGCCCGCATGTACACCGCTCTATTCTTAAATTAGAAATAAGTTCAAAAAGTGCCCCAACCAAAAATATGAATAAGAGACCCATAACACATCCAAAAAGAATGTGCATAAGAGTACTCAACATTTCAAACCCCTATGATTGTTTTTAGAAGTCTCTCTGTATCAGTAGTCGGAAAACGGACATCAAACTCCCACTGGTCATAGAATATCTGAACAAGCTGAAATAGGGCGAAAAACACAGAGAATGTGATCAGCCCTATATGGACAGCTAAATGGTCCATTTGTATTTCCAGGTAAATCATCGGAAACCACCAGAGTACCGTGAAAAGGAAAGAATAGAATCTCAATTTCCTATTACGGTATAATGGCATGACCCTGATGAAAAACCGGTCTCGGGTACGTATCACGGTTTTCATACACTCACCCACTCCTTCGATCCAAATAAGCACGCGCCATTGCATAACCTTGATCGCTCAGTAGAAGCATACTATTATACTTACTCATAATTTCAAACATGGGACCTCTCCACAAATAACCCTGTGCTTCCGTTTCATGAAGCAGCGCTTCAATTTTTGAGGCTAGGGCGTGTACATTCCTGTCATTATAAATAGTAAAATGGTAGCTATCTAAAATCTGTCTTAAATCATCGATGAAATCAGTGCTATTAAGGTCTATACACATATTTTCGTCAAAAAATATATTCAATCTGCCTTCACTTCGATCTGATACTACCCTGTACATGGTAGTACACCCCTCAAACAGTACAGGCTCCATATGGAAGTCCACAGCTAACACTTTCAAAATGGTATCCCCGCTTTTTCAAAGATATGCCGGGCAACATCATTCAAAGGTATGGATGAAAAGATTTCCTTACCCGGATAATCTCTCTTCAGTTCCTCTAATGCTCTTGTGGCCTCTCCATGACCAGGATTCGATGAGTGTATCTCATATACTGATACCCAGTCAGAGCTCACGGCTATCGTTATTGTAACCCCCTCGAACCGCCCCTCCATTATTTCTACGTCATTATCCTGGAAGAGATATGAGGAAGGTGATTTCTCGTACTTCATTGGGCACCGTATTTCGGGTGTTCTTCATATTTGTGGAGTGTTTCACCCTCTTCAACAAGGTCATCCGGATCCAAGTTGTGGAAATTACACTCTCTTATGGCTCTTCGGGTCTCTAAATGTACTTCTATTGCTCGTTCTAAGTACTTAGCAAATACCTCTTCTTTAATAGTCCCCTCAAGATTATTCATCCCTATCTCTATAAGGGCCTGCTCAACTACGGCATTGGTTATCTCCGCCTGGGTGAATTTCTCCCGAACACATTTCTCCATGATATTAAGGACAGGAGCCCTGTTTTCAATTACAATATCTGTATTGCAGTAGTTCTCTTTGACGGCCATGAGACGTGATTCCATGACCTCATAGGCCTCCTCAGCCGAATCAGGCGGGAATATCTCTATAACCCTATCCGACCGTCCGGGCCTGTTGATGATGGTATGGTGGACCCCGGAAGTGTCGTTCACCGTATAAATGATGACCATGTTCAAGTTCTTATTAACATCATCGATGCAATCCAGAAATGCACCCGTCTTCGAGTTCTTCTCACGCATGCCGCAGGCCTCAAGGTCCTCGATCATCACCACAAGAGGCTGGAACATGCGTATAAGAAAAAATTTGTTGCGTATCATAGAGGCACTACTGAAATCATCAGGGGTCATATAAAAGACCATGTACTCGGTGAGATGCTGTTCTATATATCTGAGGATGGATGACTTACCGGTGCCCTGGCGTCCGACGAAAGCGTAAGTCCGTTTCCGGCCACTTTTCAACACAAAACGTATCTCGTCCAGGAACTTATCGGCATCAAACTGATTGAGATGCTCTGTTATTTTTCTACGGGGCTCACCTAAGAGCACCCCCTCCCCTTCGCTCTGTCCGAATTTGATGATGTTATTCTTGTAATTGAGACTATTCACGTAGTCAAAAATTATAGACTCCCGTATAGTCGCATGGATCTCTGAGTTTAAGGACTTTCCAAGTATGAAGGAAGCATTGATATAAGTGTTCCCAAGAGGGCCAGCTACGATAGACATGTCCCAGATATATGTTTCCCCATTATATTGGAAAATGGCACTGACCTGTTTGACCTCATCAGTGTCTACCGACTCTATCTCCTCCATTTTGATGAAATCAACATACTTGAGAATCTTAAGTCGTGTTGTGCTGGGACTGTGTAGGAACCATAGAGCTATGCTGGAGTTCAGCTCTGAGGGACAATGGGGGACATCCCCATAAACAGGGTCATCCTCTGAGATATTCAATAGCTCAGATATTTTTATCATCCTCTTTCGATAGAGGTCATCATCATCTGGACGGATATTTCTGATGTAGTTATTGAGCTTACTATATAACTCGGAACCAAAAAGACCCACAGTAAGACCGTACTGGGCAATTTTGATGATGCTCTTAATACGCCTGCTCTTAATCAGGTTCCCCGTTGCCCCAATAGCTAAGATTCCGGTCAGTCGCTTTAACAGGACCTCCGGGTCATTCTGATACTCATGAGCCAGGAAATTCAGGGGATGGTAGAGGATGTTCTTCCTGCTGATGTTAATGATATTTTTTCTGTCTTCGACAGGTTCATTGGTTTGTAATTGGTGATACTTTCTCATGAATTCCCTTGATACGAATAAGTTTCATCAGCCATCTGGGAAGCTGAAGCGTGATAATACCCTTTTTTTGACACTTCCAGCACGGCTGAAATATCCCATTCCATAACTGAAGTACTGCAGGTTCCTGACCGCAAACAGGGCAGGGCATATTATGCTTTGCCCATGGCCCGCCATCAGTAATAATGTCTACTTCCAGAAGCGAGCTCATTTTTCTTCCCCATCATGACGGTCACCAGGACCCGGAACCAGGCCACCGAATAATGACACCGGTATGCCACTCGCCCAACAGGAGCTACACACCGTTACTGTGTTATCGCTGCGGGGAGTAGATATGATATATTCCTGACCACGTTTTAAGGACAGAGACAGGTTACCATCTGAAATCACGGTATCTTCCAGGCAAATCCCCCTGAACGTCCTCATTTATTCTTTCCTTTCCGGATTGAACGCATTTTTAAGATGCGATAAGGATGAGTTGAGCTCGTTTTTAACGCGCTCTATTTCTTCTTCCTTTTTCTTAATAAGCTCTTCCTCACCAGCATCGGCCTTAAAGACGCCACCCGTGATTCCGAAGAATGCAGGGTTGTTGGAAAGGTCTGTAGCCATAATAGCTCCTTCGTTTTAAGTGGTTCCTGGTCTACGTAGCCTTGAAAGTACCTTTTTTGCTGCACTGTAACGGCCGTGAATGGTATCGCGATCTACAATGCATTGCTCAGAACGAATCAGCCCCTTATATCCTACCAAACGCCCCAAATTTGGGCACGACACTAGGACGAGCGGGTGGCATCTTTCCTAATTCGACGTCCCAGAATGCTCGTAGACGTTCTGCTCCTATATAGGGGCTATCGCACCGTGAATCACCCCCTCTATCGCCGCCAACACAGTGTATCTCACCACTCTCATGGATCATGAGCTTTACCTCAACCCACCCAGAACCGTAAGACTCACAGGGGGTATCATCCTTTTCCCAGTGAATGAACCGTTTGATAAAATCATAAACTCTATCGACGATTCTCATGACCATTCGATCCGTGAAACTGGGCTCGATAGGATTCATCTCAAGGAATTTGTACACATCAGTCTTATTGGGCATCTTACAGACAGATGCACCAGCGGATTTTTTGGCACACTCCTCGATCACCAACCCCTGAGATGCCTCAACAGCCTTCTTTGCACACTCCTTGAAAGCCAGGCCCATTATCTCCGGATTTGTGTGTATACCGTTTTCTTTCCAATACTCCTCAAAATCAAATTTCATTTTTGGTCCTCATCTTTTATTGTAGTGGTTGGTAATGGATTACCACAGTGCCAGCAAAAGGAATAGTAACTCCTAACGATTTTTCCACACCTGCTGCATTTTATCTTGGTAGTCTCTTTGCTTAGGAAAGGAGATGAAATCCCATAGGCCCCCATAATCTTTTCAACAATGGCTTCGTCCCTCTCGGTTCGAATTACACCCCGTAGTCCTAACTGTTTCCAGATTTCTCTTAGGACCTTCTCCACCTTTATCCCTTCATCGGCTTCCCGTAGAGATTCTGATATGCCCTCTTGAAGAGCACACTCGGATATAAGTCCACGCGAGTACCCCGGTAGGTTTTACTCCTTGAATAGCTGATATTCAGGTATCTTCGGGCCCTGGTACAGGCCACATAGAAGAGCCTGGACTCCTCATCAATGTCCGTGGAGAACTTATGGGGCCAGGTATCAAACTCCACCCCCACCACGAACACCCGGTCGAACTCCAACCCCTTACTGGCATGGGCGGTCATGAGCTTCACACCCTTACCGGTGTCCCTTTCAAGGAACGTACTGGCCAGTATGAGCTCATCAACCGTTTTATACTGCTGTACCGCTTCCAGGAGGGCTGTAAGCATGTTCAGGTCCGAGTCCTTAGTCAGGGCCTGCCGGTATCCTGTCCGGTCCAGGACCTCGGTTATGGCCCTGTGGGGTACCATTCCTATGATATCCTTGAGGAGCTTGAGAAAGTCTTCTATAACGGGCATCTCAAGGGCCATGTATTCGAGGTAGGTCCTGCCTTCCAGATAGAGCTTCTCCTGTTTAGCCTCCCCAAAACCCCTTTTAGGCACGTTCACGATGCGTGCGGTCGATTCCAGGTCTGATGGGTTCGCAGAGGCCTTAAGGTACGCCAGCATGTCTCTGACGACTCTTCTCTGGAAGAAGGGCTTGTCCCCGATAACCTGATAGGATATACCCATACGGGCCAGGGTCTGTTCAAAGAACAGGGACCGGGAGTTCACGCGGTAGAGGATGGCAGTTTCCTCATGGTTATCCATTAGGGATATGCCCGTGGCTATCTTGTTGGCTTCATCCTCCAGGCTATCCCAGGCGGACATGGAGATGTTGCCCTTGTTAGAGGACTTTGCCACCATGGGCTTACCGTATTGTAGGAACCCATTGGCCTGTTTGATAATATCCGGGCAGGA
>Ga0180437_10006806_pt1 | contig 15106 bp, 16 predicted proteins | sample SS_ome_4_FD_132410 | JGI IMG/M metagenome (GOLD analysis project Ga0180437, IMG submission 132410) | Hypersaline lake sediment archaeal communities from the Salton Sea, California, USA - SS_3_D_1 metaG | ecosystem: Environmental > Aquatic > Non-marine Saline and Alkaline > Hypersaline >...
AAGGCATCCACCCTATGCTCTTCCTCCCTTGACTCACGCCAGACAGAACACAAAACCTATTCACTTGTTAACGTGCGAAAATGATCTCCGTTTAGGAGTGTGGTAATTATACAACAGGGCTTTTGGGATGTCAAATAAGCCCTGCAAGCCATTGGTATTTATTGGTAGTCAAAGCCAACATTTTCAGTCCCCGAGGACAGGATCTGTCAAAATATCACTGTCGGCTACATTCGTTTTCCCCGACGAAAGAAGATCACGGAATCCAAGGAATGAATCGGGTGGTATACATAATACGGTTGGAGGTCGCGAGGCGCGTGCCAAATCGAGGCATTAATTTTCTGGTAGCAAGCCTTATTCTTGCCGCCCGAAATCCCTGAAAAACGCTTGACGGTGCAGGCCGTACTGATGTTATATGTGGTAATATCCTTCAGAGACTACGCTATTAGATCAGGAGGGAGCTATGGGACAAAAGGGAATCTTCGCCTGGGCGGCAATTCTGGCACTAGTATTGATGGCGGCCTCCCCGGCAGTCGGCGTGCTAGCCGCGGAAGGCAGCACAAACACCACTAGCTCTGAGGAGACGTCATCGGTTCAGTACGACCTCTCGATCAACACCACGAAAGGAGGCTCGGTAACCAAGCCCGGTGAGGGAGTGTTTCCCTATGACGAAGGAGTGGCAGCCGATCTGGTGGCGGCCCCGGATGCTGGCTACCGGTTTGTCGAATGGACTGGCGATGTAGGCACCATTGCTGATGTCGACGCTGCATCAACCAACATCACCATGAACGGCAACTACTCCATAACGCCCAGCTTCGTGGGTGTCGGGGCCGGTGATGTGGGTATCAAGGCCGGCGACTGGATTAAGATTACGTATATGATTACTGGTCTGCCTGCTGGGCAGCGGTATGCGGAGTGGTTGAAATTGGAGTTTCTCAGCGTCGAGGGCACAAACGCGACTGCGCGGGCTACGCTGGGCATATCTGACGGAACTGAACAAACCGGCTCCGGGCCTCTAGATGTTGTGTCTGGCGGCGGAATCCCTGAGCTCCCAGGAATCGTTGTTTCCGCCAACCTGACAACAGGAGACTCAGTTCCCATAGCTGGTTATGGTAACGCAACGATAGAAGGCGAAGCTACGGGGATTTATGCGGGAGCAGAGAGAACGGTAGTCTATGCAAGCCTCTCGCAGAATGAAACCCAGCTTACCTACTACTGGGACAAACTGACCGGGGTTATGGTGGGCAAATCCTCAATTTCTCCCAGCATTACGGCCACTGCCAGGGCCACAGAGACAAATATGTGGGGAGCTACGACAGCGGGGTGGCCCCGGTGGCCCTGGATAGTAGTGGGGGTAGCAGCGGTGGCGGCAGGCCTGGCGATTTTATTCACGCGTAGAAGGAGGACCGGTCAGGCCAGAGTAAGCTGAGTTGAACTCCCGTCATATTGCGGACCCTGCAGAGCAACTCCCGGCAAGCCAGCCTAAGTGAGGAGGATTGCCCTTATCGGGTGGCCTTCTTTCCTTTTGCGACCCGAGGTTTGACTCTAGAGCCAGAGACAAGAACGTTCTTGGCCATCTGTTCATACAGATCAGGCCGGTTTGTGATGCTCTTCTTTCTGATTTCAACCATATTCGCTTCGGGATTCAGGTACCCAAGGCACTCGCACTTAACTGTCTCAAGTAGACTGGCAAGGGCATGCTTGTCCTTTTCCGACAGCGGTGACAGGACTTTCTGGACAAGCTCCCAGCCCGCCGGAGTTGCCGGCCCAAGGGCATTCTCCCCCTTGCTGGTCAAAGTCACCTTAACTGCTCTGCGATCTTTCCTGTCTCTTGTCCTTCTGACCAGGCCAGCTTTGACCATGCGGTCGACCAGCATACTGACGCTATTTGGGCTACGCTCCATAAGAGATGCCAGGTCAACTGGCCTGAGCGGACCACCGCTGCCTTTCACAGCTGCAAGCACTGTGAATTGTTCCGTGGTAAGCCCGTATTCCCCGAATACTGAATCTTCGCACCGAGCAAGTGTGTCAGCCGTTCGATGCAGCAGAAGCCACAATCTCATAAGCGTATTCCCCAATTCAGAATTCATCGCCATATTTGGCCTCTCCTTATCATCTTAATTGAACCTTTGCTTGTTTGCGTACCTTCCAGTATAGCATCGTGCACTAGTTCACACCAATGAATCGCAAGGCAGGGGGGTGTTTGCCTGTAATTTGATTCACTATCTCCAGTCCTCAAGGGCAGAACCTGTCAATATGCCGTTGCGAGCACCGCGAAGGTGCACGGGTCTCTCCACCTTCACCAGGCTAGGTTGAAAGGTATTGACGCAGTCGCTTCGCCAAATCGGGGCGGTTCGTGACATCGCTTCTTCTCATTTCTTTTGTATCCCCTTCGGGGTCCAAATACTGAAGTGCCCTGTTTCTCACTGTTTCGTGTAGACCGACAAAGGTACGCTTGTCCTCGTATGACAGCGGTGACGTGATTTCCCGGATCAACTCGAGCCCTGCCACAGTTGCCGGTTTAAACGCAGCCTCCCCTTTGTTGGTGACATTGACGCGTACCGTCCTGCGGTCACCCCTGTCTCTTCCCCTTCGCACCAGGCCAGCCTTGACCATGCGGTCGACTATCATACTGACACTATTCGCGCTGCGTCCTAGCCCCCGGGCCAGGTCAGTCACTCTCACGGAACCACCGAGTACTTCCATAACAGCGAGGACTCCGTACTGCTCTGCAGTAAGCCCGTACCTGCCGAATACTTTGTCCTCACAGTTCCTTAGCACGTCACGGGTTCGGTGCGTTATGAACCATAATTTCAGAACCAGGTTGTCTGTCTTGGCATTTGACGTCATATGTGGCCTCCTTAATTATCTCATGATAACTTTGTCCCTTTAGACATGGTACATTATAGAAGTTTTTGCCACTTGTGACAAGCCAACATGACTCAATAATAGCCGCCCCAATCTATACAGCTGCACACTGCGTGAACTATCGTTCACTCAACCAAATACAAAACCCTTGTGACACCGACCTGAAGAGCCCCCAATAGCGCATGAGGCCCTATTCCAGCGGCATGTTATCTATCAATCTCGTTTTACCTATCCTGACCGCCAGGGAAGCCACTGCCGGGCGGTCGAGCAAATTCAACTCCTCCAGCGTCTCGGCATCAGCGATGCTGACGTAATCAACGCGGGCCAGAGGTTCTTTCTGAATAAGAAGGGCCATTCGTCGGCGAATCCCTTCCGCGTCCTTCTTCCCTCCTCTTCTCAGTTGCTGCGCTAAGGTAAGAGCCTTGAACAATACTGTGGCGGCTTGGCGCTCCTTAGGGTTGAGGTAAATATTACGACTGCTCATGGCCAGACCATCGCTCTCCCTGATCGTAGGCACAATCACAACTTCCAGGTTCATATTGAGGTCAGCCACCATTTTCTTGATGGCCATAACCTGTTGGGCATCTTTCTGCCCGAAGTAAGCCCTGGTTGGCTGGACAATATTGAATAACTTGGCGACTATAGTGGCCACGCCCCTGAAGTGCCCCGGACGAGATTCTCCCTCAAGTCTCTCGGTTACCTTCTCAACATCCACCCAGCTACTGAACCCAGGTGGGTACACCTCATCGTCAAGCGGGACAAAAACGATATCCGTTCCCTCTTTGCGCAACAGCTCCAGGTCCCGGTCGAGGTCTCGCGGGTAGGCGCCAAAATCCTCCCTAGGGCCGAACTGAGTGGGATTAACGTAAATGCTGACAATAACGGCGGCATTCTCTCTCCTGGCCTGCCTGACCAGAGCCAGATGGCCTTCATGGAGATAGCCCATGGTGGGAACGAAGCCCACCGTGCCGCTGAGTTTCTGCCTTAATGCCCTTATCTCGGCAATCGTCCTTACTACCTGCATACCAGTAATGGTTTGATTCTTCCCGCAGTTTCCCCCTTACGATAAGGGGGAACGAAGGGGGGCTACTTGACTGCCTTCCGGAAAAACTTGCATGCCATGCGTACCGCTAGCCTTCAGATTCTAGCTGTTTGATGAGGCTTTCATCCATAGTATAGCTTTGTTCCACAGTGGGGAAGCCACCAGATTTGACCTCTGCTATATAGCTGGAGACCGCAGTCTTGATCTCTCCGGCCAACCTGGCATACTGTTTAGCATGCTTGGGCACAAACTCAGTATAAAGCCCAAGAAGATCACTAATCACCTGGACCTGGCCGTCACAATCAGACCCCGCCCCGATACCAATCGTCGGGATAGCCAGTTTCTGAGTAATCAGCCTGGAGAGAGCTGCCGGAGTGCATTCCAGAACGATAGCAAAGGCGCCAGCTTCCTCCAGTATGTGGGCATCCTTGAGCAGCTTCCTGGCTTCGTCGAGTCCTTTACCGCGCACCTTAAACCCTCCCAGTTGATGTATGGATTGGGGCGTGAGTCCAATATGCCCCACAACTGGAATGCCGCAGTCAACAAGACGCCTGACTGTCTCTGCCACGACCTCACCCCCCTCCAGTTTCACCGCTTGCGCGCCGCCTTCCTGAATAAACCTGGCGGCATTATGTGAAGCGTCGGACACGTTGATATGATAGGTCATAAACGGCATATCGCCTATTACTAGGGCATTGTTAGCTCCTCTCACGACAGCTTTGGTATGATGAATCATCTCGTCCATAGTCACCGGGATGGTTGACTCATAGCCTAACATCACCATGCCCAAGCTATCCCCGACCAATATCAAAGGCACACCAGCTTCATCAATCATCTTGGCAGTCACGTAGTCATAAGCAGTGAGCATGGGTATCTTTTCTTTCTTTTGCTTCATCTCTTTTATATCAGTAATCGTGACTCGCATAGCCCTACTCCTTAGAAATCAAAAGTCAAAGACAAAAAAGCAAAGTGACATTTCAAAATGCAAAACTTTTTGAGTCTTGGTCTGTATTTTTGCATTTTGCATCTTGATCTTTTATTTCTATTTCCCATCTAGCGAGAGGAGCCAGAGGCAAAGGTTCAACGACTCTGTTTTGATTATCCACACGAACTATCCTGGGGGTCATATCGACTGCCTCATCGTCGGGAACCTGACAATACGAGAGAATGATCACTATGTCGCCCTTGGCCACCAGCCTGGCGGCAGCACCATTGATGCCAATAATCCCCGAATTTGCCTCGCCTTCAATAGCGTAGGTGCTGAACCTGGCTCCATTATTCACGTTTAGCACTTCCACCCTTTCGAACGGCAAGATGTCACTGGCCTCCATGAGAGACCGATCAATAGCGATACTGCCTTCGTAGTCTAAGTCGACTTGAGTAACCCGGGCTCGATGGATTTTACTTTTCAGCATGGTTCTCATTTTTACCTCCCTTTCTGTCATTCTCAGCGCAGCCAAGAATCTCCACGATTTCTGGAGCCCTGCCGCAGTTTCCCCCCGCCGAGATTCTTCAGTCGCTCTGCTCCCTCAGAATGACAATGCGCCAAATGGGGGCGCCCAAATAGCATTCTCATTTCTTCTGCCTTTTGTTCATTGACCCTGCCTTTGGCCACACCGATGGGAATAGTCTGAAGCCCTAACTCTCTGTAGGTAGTGAGCAGAGAGGAGTGCTCGGCATCAAGAGCCTTCAAGTGCTTCTCTATGGTGCCCAAGTCCCCGCGGGCAACAGGGCCGGTGAGGCAGTTGGGCAAGCCAATACTATCGATGTTGTTCAGCGTCCCTCTGAGCAAGGGCAGCAGGGCCCTGGTCGCCTCCTTTGACGATACTCCAAAGTCCTTCCATAGGTCCAGCGCCAACTTAACCAAGGTCACCAGGTAATTGCAGGCGAAAACTGCGGCCGCGTGATACAGCACCTTGTTCCCGGGCTTGAGCTCCACCCAGTTACCATTCAGGATAGAGCTTAACTCCTTCAGCGTCGATAACAGCGGCTCTTCGGCTTCCAGACCGAAGGTAGAGCCCGGCAAGTTTGCTATGGCCTGGTCAATATCGGCAAAAGTCTGCAGAGGATGAAAAGACCCAACGGCCGCCCCGAGTTTCTTCGCTGGTTCCAGAATCTCCACCGAATGAGCACCGCTGCAATGCAGGACGCTCTGTCCCTTATGCCAGTGAACTTCGCTGCATACCTGAGCTATAACATCATCGGGCGTGGTGATGAACACCATTTCAGCAACATCTGCCAGTTCCTGCGATGTATGGTAAGCCCTACAATTGGGCACCAGCATCGCCAGCTTCTGCGCCGAGGACAAGGTTCGGCTGGATACGCCCACCACAGGCCATTCCCTCTCAGAAAGCCTTACTGCCAGAGCAGTGCCTGTCGTTCCCGCGCCAATAAAGCCTATCTTTAACATTGGGGCACATCCTTGGTTGCGGGCACACCAGCTACAATCCCTTGCTGACAAAGTACTAACGGGCAGCCTGTCGCTGCCTTGTTGTCGGTGCAATGCCCGACCCTGATTCCCAAGATATCCGTTGTAGCACCAAACATGGCCACAAACTCAAAAACCCTCTCGGCATAACCGAGAGGGTTACTCGAACAACTCCTGTTGTCCGTCTCGGTCGGCTCCGATCCAAGCGGACTTTTGACTATTCAGTTCGCTGGCTCACTGCCTGGAAGGTCAGTGGCTACCTTATAGCATACTAAGTCAGTACTATTCTGTCAATGGTTCGTTCGTACCAACGATGGTGATAGCGGTCTGGTCAATGCTTATGACCTCATTTAATGCCGCTATGGCAGCCTCTATCTGACTGTCGTCGGGTTCTCTGGTAGTCATAGCCTGCAACAGCAGGCCCGGGGCCAGGAGTATTCGGACTACGGCGTTCTTACTGTGGCTTGCTCCGAATTTCACGATTTCATAGCTAATAATCGCAATAACCGGGATGAGGGCTATGCGTGACAGTATGCGTATCCACAGACTCGGCTGCCCAACGAGGGCGAAGACGAGAATAGATACGATCAAGACAATGAATAGAAAGGCGGTGCCGCAGCGAGCGTGCGCAGTAGAGTACATCTTAACCGATTCCACATCCAGATGAACGCCTGCCTCATACGCATTCACTGCTTTGTGCTCGGCTCCATGGTACGCGAAGACCTTCCTAATATCAGGTATTAAACTCATTAACTTGAGGTAAGCGATGAAGATCCCAATACGGATGAGTCCCTCAAAGATATTGCTCAACAAGGCAGATTCTATGTAAGGGTCTATAAGGTAGCGCGTGGCAAAGAGAGGAATCATGAAGAAGAGCGCTACACCCAAAGCAAGGCTCGCAGCCACCGTCCCCCATAAAACCCCTGTAGGTATCTTCTCTCCCACCTCCTCCGTTGCGGCAACTTGAGCAGAGTGAAGTAATGACTGTGTGCCCAGAACCAGGGTTTCGATAAGAGCGATGATGCCTCTGATCAGAGGCATCTCTCTGAGACGCCCTTTATAGATGCTGGCCAGAGGCTGCTTCACCACGTTCAACTGTCCATCGGGCTGACGCACAGATATGGCCACGCCTTCCTTGCCCCGTATCATCACTCCGTCAATGACTGCCTGGCCGCCGTAATGAAAAGTCCCTGCCATTAATCCCTTAGTCTCCTTAGTTGTCCAAATCGCAGACCGTAACGGTACACCATGAGAAATCTCCAACAGTATTATGATCGAAACAGCCGAAAATATAAAGTTTGTATCTTAGACTAGCGCTTAGTGACTTTCCGGCTCCCCAAGGTAATATTCGAAGCAGAGGACTATTCCGGTCCAATAGATGTTGTCACAACGGGAGATAGAAAACTGAATGTGTACTACTTCACCTTGTATCGTTTCTTGAAGCGTTCCACGCGTCCCAGAGAGTCTACTATCCTTTGTTCACCCGTATAGAAGGGGTGGCATTTTCCACATATCTCTACCCTGATTTCTGGTTTGGTCGAGCCAATGGTGAAAGTGTTGCCGCAGAGACAGGTCACCTTGGCCTTGTCATAATACTTGGGATGGATCTTGGCTTTCATTTGTAAACGCTCACCTTCTTCTTGTATCTGGTTGCCGGCTCATATTTAACGTAGCCATCTACTAAGGCAAAGAGCGTATAGTCTTTGCCTAGGCCCACATTGTCTCCCGGCAGTATACGAGTCCCGCGTTGCCGAACCAAAATAGCTCCAGCGCGGACTTGTTCTCCTCCGTACTTCTTGACTCCCAGACGCTTCGCTACACTGTCTCGTCCATAACTCGAGCTGCCACCACCCTTCTTATGTGCCATGCCTGCTCTCCTTAACCCTTGATAATTTCGTTCACCAGTATTTTGGTGTAAGTCTGCCGATGTCCCCTCTTCGTGCGATAGCGGACTTTAGACTTGTATCTAAATACGATAACCTTTTCTCCCTTAGTTTCGCCCAGACAGGTAGCCACAACCTTGGCACCCTTGATAATCGGATTCCCTACAAGAGTGTCCCCGTCGCCCCCAATAAACAATACCCTATCAAGCTCGACAGTCTCGCCTTCAGGGACACCCAGACGCTCGATTTCTATCGTTTGCTTCGGGGCTACCTTATATTGCTTTCCACCTATTTCAATAACAGCGTAAATCTTTATACCCTCCATACAGGAAGGGGGATTCTAACACCTCGAATTGCCCGGTGTCAAACTGGCCAAGAGGGCCATTAAGACCTCCGGGGACAACTGGACGTATCAACATGAGAAACGAAGGCCGAGTCGTGCATCTTTTCTAACATCATGACAGAAGGAGCAAGCTGAAAGGGAGGCTGACACTCACCTGCGTAGGGCCTTCTTACCAACGACCTCATGCGCAACATGCCACCTCTGGATAGCCTGTACCACCTCCTCAGGACGATCTAGGACTCTCAACAGGTCGAAATCTTTCTTAGAGATATACTTCCTGGATAAGGCCGCGGCCCGCAGCCAATCCAGAAATCCCTCCCAGAATTCGCCGTTGAACAGTATTACAGGGAAGGGTTTTATCTTATGGGTCTGCATCAGGGTCAGTACCTCTGTCACCTCGTCAAGCGTGCCCAGACCACCCGGCATTATGACAAAGGCCACAGCATATTTCACCAGCATCACTTTGCGAGTGAAAAAGTGATTGAACGTTATCGACTTTGTGGAGTAGACATTACAGATCTGTTCCTCCGGGAGGGAGATATTCAGTCCCACCGATGGCACCCCGGCCCTTCGACCGCCTTTGTTGGCTGCCTCCATTACGCCTGGCCCCCCGCCAGTCACAATTGAGAAGCCCAGCTGTCCAAGCCGATAGGCTATTTCTTCCGTCGCTGAATATAACTCGTCACCCGCTTTCAGTCTGGCCGAACCGTATATGGTCACTGCCGGCTCGATACCTGAGAGGTTGTCAAAACCCTCTACGAATTCGCCTATTATTCGAAACATTCGCCATGATTCTTCCTTGGCGAGTTCATTTATTTCGTATTCGTACGGCATATCTCCTCCTTTGGAAAGCACACATGGCATCAAGATGGACCGAACATATCGGCCGGTGCAGCCTTGATGTCGTATTCTATCACCGTTCGTTTTGTGCGGACAATTGCGAATACCCGCGGAAGCGAGGAAGCAACCCGGTACAGCAGACCCATCGTGGTCATGAGGAAGTCCTCTGCCAAGCTGTGGTCGCCGTCTGTGGCCGATGCAAAACAAAGGGTGTCGCGGTCTTGATTTCTCTTGTTTGCGCAGTATATAATTCCTAGCTTGGAATGAAAATCGCGGTTAGTGGCAAAGGTGGAGTGGGCAAGACAATGTTGGTCTCTCTGCTTTCCACTGTGCTTAGTCAGTCCGGTTTTTCTGTTCTAGCCATCGATGCCGATCCAAATGCTACCCTGGCCGCTGGCCTCGGCTTTCCACACTCCGAGAGGATAACCCCAATATCTGAGATGGCAGACCTGATCGAAGAAAGGACGGGGGTACGTCCTGGTCAGGCAGCGCCCTACTTCAAATTGAATCCCAGGGTTGATGACATACCGGAGAGGTACTGGGTGGAGCATAGTGGAATCAAATTGATGGTGATGGGGCGGTTGAAGAAGGGCGGAAGTGGTTGCTACTGCCCTGAAAACGCCCTGCTGGAAGCGCTGATCGCACACATACTTCTGCGGAGAAATGAAGTGGTCATAATAGACATGGAGGCTGGTGTAGAGCACCTGGGACGGGCGACGGCGAGGGCCGTGGACAAGATGATTATTGTGGTGGAGCCGGGCAGAGGAAGTATCGAAACAGCCTTCAGGATAAGAGAACTGGCAAAGGACATAGGTGTGAAAAGCATCGCGGTGGTCGCCAACAAAATTCGCAGTGAACAGGACAGGGACTTGCTTGTTTCCGCCATGCCAGATTTTGAGTTTCTGGGCTTTATTCCCTACGACCAGAGCATAATAGAAGCTGGTCTGGGCAGTTTCCCTCTCAGCAATTCCAGCCCAGAGGTAATAAGCCGAGTGCAGGATATTGCACCACGCCTTAGTGGTATTAAGCCGGAAGCTATGCATAACCGGCAAATCAAGAATTGAAAAGGGAGGGCTAGATGACAGCAAAGATAATTTCGGGAAACGAGGTAGCCAAAGAGATTAGAGCGGAGCTGAAAGAGCGAGTGACAAAGCTCAAAGAACGGGGCGTAACGCCGGGCCTCGTCATGATTCGTGTGGGAGAGGACCCGGCGTCTGTTTCTTATGTCTCGGGCAAGGAAAAGGCAGCCGAGGAGATAGGCGTGTGGACCCAAACCATTGTCTTGCCTGAGAAGGCCTCAGAAGAGGAACTCCTCTCCAAGGTGGAGGAAATGAACAAAGCAGAGCACGTTGATGGCATACTGGTCCAGTTGCCGTTGCCAAAACACATCAATGCGGACAAAGTGCTGAACCTTATCGATCCGCCGAAAGACGTGGATGGCTTCCACCCTATCAACGTGGGCAAGATGCTCATCGGAGACCCCTATTTCATGCCCTGCACGCCCCATGGCGCAGTGGAGTTGATGATACGCAGCGGCAATCCCCCTGAAGGCAAGCACGTGGTCATATGCGGTCGAAGCAACATAGTAGGCAAGCCCCTAATGGCCATGCTAGTGCAGAAAAACAAGCGCGCCAATGCCACCGTGACCGTCGTCCACACGGGGACCAAGAACATGGCCGAAATCACCAGGCAGGCAGATATCCTGGTGGCCGCAATGGGCTCTCCGGAAGTTATTAAAGCAGACATGGTGAAGGAGGGAGCGGTCGTCATCGATGTCGGGGTAAACCGGGTAGGGTGGAAACCCAGCAAAGCAGACCCCAGCAAGCAGGTCCCTGACCTGAGAGGGGATGTGGAGTTCGCGACGGTTAAAGAGAAGGCCAGCGCTATTACCCCCGTCCCCGGAGGAGTTGGCCCCATGACCATTACCATGCTTATGGTCAACACTGTGGTGGCGGCTGAGCGCAGGGCTGAGCGTACCAGAAAATAATACATTAAATAAGAAAGGAGAATACAATGGCCTACGACGCAACAAAACTGAAGGACTGGCAGATTGCCGAAGCTGCCGAAGAAAACATGCCGACGCCTGACGAGTGGCGGGAAAGACTGCACTTGCAGAAGGACGAAATTATTCCGTTCGGGAAGCTATGCAGGCTCGATTTCATGAAAATCATCGACCGCCTCAAGGCCAAACCGGACGGCAAGTACATTGAGGTGACTGCCATTACCCCTACCCCACTGGGAGAGGGAAAAACGACGACTACGATGGGTATATTGGAAGGTATGGGCAAACGGGGTAAGAACGTGGGTGGCTGCATACGTCAACCCTCGGGTGGTCCTACCATGAACATCAAGGGTACGGCTGCCGGCGGTGGTAACGCGCTGCTTATTCCCATGACCGAATTTTCCATGGGGCTTACCGGCGACATCAACGACATAATGAACGCTCATAACCTGGCTATGGTGGCGCTTACCGCCAGAATGCAACATGAACGTAACTATAACGATGAGGAGCTGGCGAAGCGTACCGGAATGCGCCGATTGAATATTGACCCGACCAGAGTGGAGATGGGCTGGATTATGGACTTCTGCGCCCAGAGCTTGAGGAGCATCGTCATAGGACTCGGTGGGCGCATGGATGGCTACACCATGCAGTCCAGGTTCGGTATTGCCGTGAGTTCAGAGCTTATGGCTATGTTGTCTATTGTCACGGACCTCGCAGACCTGCGCAAAAGGATGGATGAGATCACCGTAGCCTTCGACAGAGAAGGCAAGATCGTCACCACCAAGGACCTGGAGGTGGGAGGCGCCATGACCGCCTGGATGCGCAATACGATTAATCCCACCCTGATGTGCACCGTGGAATACCAGCCCTGTATGGTGCACGCCGGTCCCTTCGCTAACATTGCCGTGGGACAATCTTCCATCATCGGTGACCGTATCGGGTTGAAGATGTTTGACTACCACGTCACCGAAAGTGGCTTTGCCGCAGACATTGGATTCGAGAAATTCTGGAACGTCAAGTGCCGCTACAGTGGCCTCAAGCCGCACGTATCGGTGCTCACGACCACCATCAGGGCACTCAAGATGCACGGTGGCGGACCTAAGGTAGTGGCCGGCCTGCCCTTACCCGACTCATACACCAAGGCAGACCTGAAACTCCTGGAGAAGGGCCTTCCCAACATGCTGCACCACATCAACACCATCAGGACCGCAGGCATAAACCCTGTGGTGTGCATCAACGCCTTCCACACCGATACCAAGGAAGAGATCGCCATGGTGCGCAAGGCGGCCGAGGCGGCCGGGGCACGCTGTGCACTCAGCGAACACTGGCTCAAGGGTGGTGATGGTGCCCTGGAACTCGCCGACGTAGTCATGGAAGCCTGCAATGAGAAGAACGACTTCAAATTCCTGTACCCTACCGAAATGAAGCTGCGAGAGCGCGTAGACAAGATTGCCAAGGTAGTTTACGGAGCCGACGGCGTATCATGGAGCGCGGATGCCGAGGCCAAGGCCAAGATGCTCGAGGCCGACCGCAAGTACAACGAATACGCCACCATGATGGTCAAGACCCATTTGAGCCTGACGCATGACCCAACCATCAAAGGCACCCCCAAAGGATGGACCCTGCCCATTCGTGACGTGCTGATTTACTCAGGGGCCAAATTCCTTTGCCCCTGCGCCGGAACGATCAGCCTGATGCCGGGCACCAGCTCCGATCCCGCCTTCAGAAGGGTAGATGTTGATACGAAGACCGGCAGGGTACAGGGACTCTTCTAAAGGATGTAGACAGGGTTGGCAAGGCAACTCCTAACCTGAAATGTTCTCTCCCTTAAGGGGAGAATAAGGGGAGAGAGTACTGGCCAAAGTCAAAAAAGTCTCTCTGACGATTGACGGCAAGAAAGTAAGAGCTGCCCCTGGGGAAAAGGTCCTCTGGGCAGCTCTGGGCAACGGCATCTACATCCCCAACCTTTGCGCTATTCGAGAAAAAAGTGAGCCTTCTGCTTCTTGCCGTCTCTGCTTGGTGGAGATAGAAGGTAAAGATAACCCAGTTACAGCCTGTACTGTTACCGTAGCAGAGGGGATGGTGGTTAGCACCAGAGGTGAAAACGCACTGAGGCTTGCCCACACTGCTCTGGAACTGCTCCTGGCCAGTCACCCTGTGGATTGCGCCCATTGCCTGAAAAATGGTTCCTGTGAACTTCAAAAGATAGCCAAGCATCTTGGGGTGAAGCTCAAGACAAAAAGGTTCAGGAAGATCCTGCCCGAACTGCCAATGGACTCCAGCAGCCCGCTGTTCACCTATGACCCCAATAAGTGCGTGCTCTGCGGTAGATGCGTCTGGGTATGCCAGCAAAAACCGGGCAAAGGAGTGATCGGCTTTGCCCACCGGGGTTTCCATAGGATTGTCACTACGTTTGGGGATGAGCCTGTCGGTAGATCTCGTTGCCAGGATTGTAGTGAGTGCGTCGTCGTTTGCCCTGTTGGCGCCCTAGTCTTCAAAGCCCGTCAGGCAGACCTAACCTCGATCAAACGTTAAAGGGCTCAATTCGCTGTTGCCTTGTTCTGCGATAAGCTCAATCTTCACCAACTCTACGAGGTAGTCGCACTAACTGTTGTCGAAAGCTCAGTCATGGCGTAGCCTAAGGGCAGACCGAATTACAGTAGCAGCCACGTCCTTCGCCAAAGAACAGCCCGTTCTGGCATAGTCTGACACGTGCTATACTATTCACCGGAACCCTGGAAAACCAGACTGTCGCTATGGAGATCAGCCCGGGATGGTGAACCCCGCCAGTTGAAGCGAAAAGGAGGAAGCAATGTTAGAGGTATTCTTAACGGAAGAGCGCAGAAAATTCAGACAAGAGGTCCAGGACCTGGTCAAGAGCGTACCACGACAGCTTCTGCTTGATATGGACGCGGACAAAATCGAGTTCCCTGACGAATTTGTCAGAGAAGCCGGCAAGAGAAACCTGCTAGGCATCAGATTCCCCAAGAAATATGGCGGTAGAGACCTGAGATGGGTAGATGAGCTCATCGAAGTAGGAGAGGTCAACAGACTCGGGGTCCCTTTTGCCTGTCTGGTCTCAGTTACCTCCATCGTTGGAGAAGGCTTAAATGTGTTTGGGACCGAGGCTCAGAAAGAGAAGTATCTCAAACCATTGATCGCCGGCAGACAGTGGGCTGGCGAGGCACTCACCGAGCCCAGAGGCGGGTCTGATTTCTTCGGCGCCACAACGGTGGCTCGCAAGAAAGGAAATTACTATTACCTTACCGGACAGAAACGCTTTGTCGTCGGCTCCGAAGGTGCCGATTTCTTCCTTGTGTTCGCCGTCACCAATCCTGGAGCCGGCCGCGACTCCCTCAGCGCCTTTATCGTTGAAAGGGAGATGGGCGTGGAGGTCAAGCATGTCTACGGCTTGATGGGCTGCCGCGGCACAGGCACAGGCAGGTTGGTCTTTCGCGATGTACCGGTGCCAGAGGAGAATCTGCTGGGGAAAGCGAACGAAGGAGCGAAGGTATTCTATAAATTGATGGTGCCGGAAAGGCTCCTCGGTGGCGGGGTTGGTGGCTCTAGAGCTATTCTCGAGGTGGCTGCTCGCTACGCCAACAAACGAAAGGCCTTCGGTCAGACCATAAGGAATTTCGAGGGAATAAACTTCAAGATAGCCGATTGCGTCACCAAGCTCGACGGTGTGAGTGCGCTGGCA
>Ga0180437_10006807_pt1 | contig 15103 bp, 10 predicted proteins | sample SS_ome_4_FD_132410 | JGI IMG/M metagenome (GOLD analysis project Ga0180437, IMG submission 132410) | Hypersaline lake sediment archaeal communities from the Salton Sea, California, USA - SS_3_D_1 metaG | ecosystem: Environmental > Aquatic > Non-marine Saline and Alkaline > Hypersaline >...
GTCAAGTCGAAGGCCAGGAAGTGGGTCTCTTGGGCGACTTGCGTCAGAGCGAAGGCATCTGGACAGCAGAAAAGGCAGTCATCGGGCACGGCGATAGCGGCTTTTTCGTCCAAGAATCGGAAGAAGTGACGATCAAAGTCATCAGAGGGGGTGCTGTATCGGCGGGTATGCCCAATCCCGCCTCTGCCTTCTGTGAGGAGCAAGGGGGACGGGTCGAGATCCGAGAAGGAGAGGGCGGCCAGGTGGGATACTGTGTCTTTCCGGATGGTAGCGAGTGCGAGGAATGGGCCTTCTTCCGTGGCGAGTGTGTGCCTGGTGGAGGTGAGTATCAACCGCCGGATTCCGCCGTGTGCAGCGACCTGTCAAAGACTATGGTGCAAACGCTGGGCGCCGCCGTGACGACCGAGGAAGCGCCTTTCCAAGACTATATCAACGGGAAGGCCGGCACTGGCTGCCAGATGAGAGCCACTGGCACCGGCCTGGATTTCGAGAACTTTTGGAGTGTCGCCGAGACTTTGAGGGAGACACTGGGAGCCCAGGGATGGGAGGCAGATTTCATGTATGCAGCCGACGGCCCCACGGGCACGGACAACGGTTTCCGCAGAGGCAACACGTTATGCCTGTTCAGTGTCGGGTGGGAGCCGTCGGAGGATGCCAACTGCCCTCAGGACCAGCCGATTTCAGCCTGTGAGTTGGCCCCTGAGCAAAAACTTTATACGATTACGCTCAACTGCGCCCAGGATACCACTGTCGCGACTGTCCCCCAGCTTGAGCCTGAGCCGAGGCGCATTCAGTTCGCGCCGGGGGCCATCTCGGCCCAGGTGCAGGGCAGCCTGGCTGCGGGCGAGGGTGACCGTTACGTGTTGACCGCTATGGCTGACCAGGAGATGACGGTGAATCTCTCCGTCGCAACGGCGGACGTGAGCGCCATCCTGGTCATCTGGGGAGCAGATGGCACGGTTCTGATCTCAGACCACGCTGACGCGACCAGTTGGGTGGGCCCGCTTCCCTCGACGCAGGACTATTATATCAATGTGAGATCGGTATCCCAGGCTCCCGTTGATTACACATTGGAGGTGATCATCCCACCGGTCGCCTCCCAGCCCGAGCCCGAACCAAGGCGTATTCAGTTCGCGCCGGGGGCCATCTCGGCCCAGGTGCAGGGCAGCCTGGCTGCGGGCGAGGGTGACCGTTACGTGCTGACCGCTATGGCCGGACAGGAGATGACGGTGAATCTCTTCGTCGCAACAGCGAAGGTGAGCGCCATCCTGATCATCTGGGGGGCGGATGGCACGGTTCTGATCTCAGACCACGCCGACGCGACCTCTTGGGTGGGACAGATCCCCTCGACGCAGGACTATTATATCAATGTGAGATCCGTGGCCCAGGCTCCCGTCAATTACACACTGGAGGTGATTATCCCTCCAGCGACGGCTGATTTCACCGGCCAATGGGAGTGGGAGTCAGATGATGGCTCGGCGACATTTACCTTGAGTTTGACACAGAGCGGCAATCAACTACAAGGTAGTCATGCGGCGGTTATGCAGGGGGGAAACCGCATAGACTCTCTTCTACCCGACCTCTCTATCTTTGGCAACGTCAATGGCAATATAGCTCAAGTCACATTCCAGAGCAGCTTTGCCTCCACGATAGGCCAGGCAACGGTTACCCACAGCGGCGATGCCATTATCTGGAAAGTGGCAGTGCCGCCGGATCAATACTTCATACCAGATGAGGCCGCATTGAGACGCGCCACTACGCCCTGACATGGCCACTCTCTCTGAAGGCGACCTTTGGCTCCTCAGACATCCTCAGCCAGCCGGTAGCCCACGCCCCACTCGGTGAGGATAACCTGGATATCGGAGGCGATGGCAGCCAGCTTGCTGCGCAGGCGGCGGATGTGTACGTCCACCGTGCGTTCGTCAATATAGCTCTCGTGCCCCCATACGTGGGACAGGAGCGCCTCACGGGTGAACACCTGGCCACGATGGCGGGCCAGGAAGTGGAGCAGGTCATATTCCTTGGGACGAAGCTCCAAGGGTTGGCCCTGGAACCAGGCCTGGCGGCGGGGGTGGTCGAAGCGCAGCCCTTCGGAGCTCAGGACAGGCCCTCCTTCGGGCACGGCGGCTTCCAACGCAGCCTGGACTTGGGACACCTTGGCCTCCAGGGCTTGCACCTCAGCCTGGCGGCGCAGCACGGCCCGGATGCGGGCGCTCAGCTCGCGCGGGTTGAAGGGCTTGACCAGGTAATCGTCCGCTCCCAGTTCCAGGCCCACGATTTTGTCCACGTCCTCGTCCCTGGCGGTGAGCACGATGACAGGCACCGTATTACCCGCGCTTCGCAGACGGCGCAGCACCTCAAAGCCGTCTATGCCCGGCAGCATCACATCGAGCACCACCAGGTCGGCGGGATCGGCGTCCATGTGAGTCAGAGCCTCTTCGCCGCTGGCTACGGCTTGCACCGTAAACCCCTCCCGTTCCAGGCGTTCCCGCACGACGGTGACGATGGCCGGTTCGTCGTCTACTACCAGGATGTATCCCATAACTACCTGCCCTTTGTCACAAGTGGTAGAAAGACGTCCCAATGCGGCCAGAAAGCGTTGTTGGACAAGTTTGACCAATCCCCTGCGGCGTTCTGCGACTTGAGGGCAAAGTAGACAGTGCTGCCATCATAGGGCACCGTCGCCGTGTAAGTCTCGGCGCTACCGGGCAGCGCATCAGTGAGGAGAGGAGCGCTGGTCCAGTTGGCCTGGGTGATCAAGGTGTCGTTGTAGCGCAGGGTGATGGTGACGGCATCTGCCGGGGCGGTCCAGCCCAGGGTGGCGGTCAGCGTGCCGGTGTGGGTGATGGCTGCCGTGACGCGCAGGTTGGTCACGGCAGTGGGCGGGGGCACGCCGTACTCGTCGGCGCCTACGTCGGGGGCCGGGCCGATGGGGCGCGCGTCGCCGTCATAGTCGTCGGGCACGTCAGCCAGAGAGGCGGCCTGGTCAATGGCGTCCGTGGCTGTGGTGACCAGGTGCAGGTCGCCCGAGGCGGCGTCCACGAACCAACTGAACTGGGCGTTCGTGACGTTGCCCATGAGGGTGCCTTGAGCACCATCTCGGTTGTGCCAAATGTTCTTGTTGGTCAGATTGTAGGCAAAGGTTCCCCGGCTGTCCCCATAGCGGGCTTCTATGCCCCAGGTCAGGCCGGGAGGGGAACCCAGGAGGAATACGGTATTGTGCGCAACCAGCCAGTCCTGGGCGTGGACCATCTCAATCGCCACATCGTTCGTCGAGCTGCTGCTGGTATAGATAAAGTTGTTGCGCACGATTCCACCGGTGTGGTCTATGTAATTGTGGCTGGCGTTGCCAAAGGAAATACCCTGATAGCAGTCAACCAACAAATTGCGCTCTACTATCGTGCCTGAGGACTGGGACCAGAACAGAATGGTGGGGGCGGGTGTGTCATCTATGGTGCGTATGCGGTACCACTGGTTGTCCCGCACGACCCAGTTGTGGGCCCGATGCGCGCTGATGCCGTTGGTATACGAATCAGGCGCACTGGTCGTGTACTCCAGGCGCGAGCAGGCCAGCAGCCCGTCCTCACTCCCGTCAATTCCGTTAACGTGGGGGTTGACTTTGACCAACTGGTCTCCAGTATCTTGGATATGCAGGTTGTACAGCTTGGGGCGGTCGCAGCCTTGGATGGACACTCCGTGATCGTGGGTGTTGCGAATGGTGAGATCGGCGATGGTCACGTCGTCCGCATCAACGAGGATCCCGAAATGCCCGGATTCCATTCCCCCAAAATCCAGGATCACGTCTCCGCGATTCCCGGTTGCGCCGCGGAGGGTGATCCCATCGTTCACCACGTGGACAAAGTCTTGCATGTTGTAGACACCGGCCTCGATCATGATCAAGGTGCCAGTCGCCGCGTTGTAGGCCTGGTTACGCAACGCTGCCTCCGAAGAGACTGTGACGACGTTCCCAGTGGGTGGGGGTAATGGCGGGCAGAGGCCATCAGATAGAGAGAACGAGCCTGGAAGAAGAGGGGCCCTGCCCAGCGGACCCGCCCGAACTGGATCGTGGAGCACTGATTCCTCCCCTGTTACCTCATAGGCAAAGGCTGGCGTCGCAGCACCTGTGCTGAGCGATGTCGAAGCGCCCATCGTCCCGCTCAAGGCCGCCAGTAGAGCCGGGACGAGAGCCAGTCCAAAGAATTCTTGTGCTTTCATCATTGCGTCCCCTCTCCAACCGTTCCCGCACGGTGGTAGCAATGGCTGATTCGTCGTCTACGACCAGGATGTGCCCCACATTGTGGCTTGTGCTCTGATTGATTGTGAGACTATCTAAATTGCTGCAAATAGACAACAGCATTGTAAAGTTCGTCGGCAGTCAGTCTGTCAAGAAGCCGTAGGGTCCAGCGCAGCAGCATCCCCATTTGCCGGCGGCTGAGTTCAGGGGCAATGATAATGCCAGCGTGCTCTCGCTTGTTGGCATACCAGCGTTTGGCTATGGGGATAAAATGTGACGCATCGGAGGTCAGGAGGGCCATCCCCCGCTCGGCAGCATAGACGAGGTGCTCCTCATCCTCCCATCCCAATGTGTTGGCCTCAACGCAGCTTTGCGCTATGTAACCTCGGCGTCGCAGGGCGGGCGCCAGCAAAGCAGTGATGTGTTCGTCAGTATAAATGCGAATGAAGAGCTGTTCCGTCTCATATTCACTGTTGGCCATGCGGATCGCTCTGTTCTGGGAAGTGAACGAAACCGTTCTCAGCAATGGTCAGATTGTGCTGCTCGGCCAGGTACTCCACCCGACTCTCGTGTATCTCGCGCTCGATTTCGTCCTGGTGATCCAGGTAGTAACCGATGGCATCGTGTACCCAAGAAGGGTGTAAGTGAGGGTAGCTTTCCAGGATTTCATCAACGGTATCGCCAGCTTTGTAGAGGCGAGCGATTAGAGACACAGTGATCCCCGTTCCGCGAATAATGGGGCGCCCTCCTCGTTTTCCGGGCACGCGGGTGACGTAGGGATGTTCGGTGACAAGCTCAGGCACCTGACGAACTTTTTGCAATCCAGCCCGCAATACCTGGATGATGAATTCCGGCTCTGCTTCGGCCAGTTCCTCAGCCATTTGCTCTGGCAAGTCTAAGGTTAATGTCTTCATGATCATTTCTCCAGTTTTATCGTGTGTGTCAGCGAATGTCGCGGGCCAGGGCCTCTTCGCCGCTGGCTACCGCCCGCGCGGTAAACCCCTCTCGCTCCAACCGTTCCCACACGGTGGTGATGATGGCCGGTTCGCCGTCTACGACCAGGATGTGCCCCATGTAGATTGTACTTGTCTAGTTGGGCGACGAAACTTCAAAGATCACTTAGCATTTCATACAGTTCTTGCGCTTGACTTGTTTCGACATTAAGGCCAAAGTCAATGGTATCTAAATCCTCTAGCAATTCGCACATTGCGTGATGCACCGCCTCCAAATTCACTACCTGATGAGGTTTTGTGGAATAGTTACCATTTCTATCAATCGGATAGCGGTAGGAGAACGAATCGGGGTCAATTTTTGAGAACTCTGATGAAATCTGTAAAACCCTTTTTGATACCAATTCAATACCTTTGTCATTCAGGAACAATCTGCGCAATATGTCAGTAGCTTTTTGAGATAGCTGGTTAAGGTCGTGATGGTTATAAAGCTTGGCGTCGATGTCTTCCATGTTCTTGAATGCTGACAGAAGCGCAGACTTGTAGATGATGTTCTTCAAGTACAACTCTAACGCATGCCTATACAGAAACATTATCGGATAGGCCTCGTAATCAGGGAAAGAAAGCCCCTTTGAGAGCAAGTCTTCGGCTAACTTAGACGCTGCATGGAAATATCCGCTTGCAAAGATTCCAAAGTCATATCGGGGGCTATCCATAAAAGAAATAACGAAATTACTGAAATTGCTTATATCATCATAAAACGTCATCGTAAACCACCTTCCGCCGTGAGTGTGTAATCGCCGCCCAACGGCCTTTAGGCGCGATATCCCGCTCTCTCTACGGACGAGGTTACTGTTGCGTTTATGCCCCGTACCGCTTAATGAGCTCTTCTAGTGGTATCTCTGGTAGCTCTAGTTGTTGCCTTACAACTGATTCCGCGATAGCCATCTGTGCGGCATATGGTAACGAATCGTATTGTTCCACTTCACTACGTTCCGCAACTTCTCTTATTATGGCTCGCGTTCGTTTTATCGCAGCATAGTACGCCTCTGCCACACGTTGCTGCATAGCCGTTCGAGTTTGCTCTCTAATGCCTTCAGGTAATAGTTCGATCGCATCCCATACGCTCATACCTTCTGGCATCAACCACTTATCTTCGAAATGTACTGGTTTTCCTGTTCCTCGCACTTGCTGCCATGCGGCTTGTTCTCGGAATTCGGCTTCCGAAGGTGTGTATGTCTGCTCTGTCGAGGATGTAGAGCGATGGCAGCTAGTCCTTTTGCTTGGCTGTTCCGGAAGAGTGAGTCGCCACACCAACTCCAGCGGTTGTCTGTCTTTTGACGATGCAGGCATAGTTTTTACCCTTTGTCCTTTTGCGCTTACCGCCGCGCCTAACAATGATCATGTGGAAATCTTTCCGCTACACGCTTTTAGACGGAAATATTGCCTTCTCTGCTGAGGCTATCTTTTATGAGCCTACGCTACGATCACCATTGTCTCCATCGCGCCGATGCGCATGTCGGTGCCGCCACAGGTGGTAGCCCACCTCGATTATGCCACGATACTGCCACTTTGTCTCGCGGGTTTTTCCCGATCAATTTTCGATCACTACTACTTCAGGATATCTCTCACCTGGTCATGATTGAAGAAGTAGAGGATCAAGCCAAAGAGGAGTCTGCTCTGTCTGTCCTGCGACGTCAAGTCAGTCGGGAGCTTGCTCTGATGTCTCCCCTTCTCCGGTTGAGCGGGGGAAAGCAAGGCCCAAGGCCTGAGCAGCGGCCAGGACACGTGCCACCACGCTCTCCAGCGCGCCATAGGGCACATCTCCGCTGATGGTGGTCCAGTGTTCGGGGCGCATCTCGCTCACGATACCGGGCAGAGCGGCAACCAACTGCTCCATTAGCTCGGCGTCGCTCACCTGGCTCTTGGCCGCGACGCGCCGCTCCAGCACGGCTATCTCGTCCAGGGCCATCGCTTGCTCCAACTGGTGCTCGGCTTCCAGCTTTTCGAGGGCAGTGGCCGTCTCGATCTGCACCCGTTCGCGTTCTGCCTCCGCCTTCGCCTTGGCTTCAGCAGCGGCCCAGGCGACAGCCTGCTGACGACGTTCGTGGGCCAATTGCTCTGCCTCAACGGCCGATTGCTCCCGCTCGCGTGTTACCTCCAGGTCGGAGCGGATGGTAGCGATCTCCGCCTGGTTGTTCATTCTTCATCTTCTGTTGCGATGAGCAATCGTGAAACACCGTCCATTTCGTTTTCCCTCCTGGTATAGTGAATGATTAGATCGCCAGAGCAAACGGCAGATCGCTGAAGTCGCGCAGTCGTTTGCCGTCCACCAACAGGTTGAACGTCTCATTAATGGAACCTGTCTCTATTATAGCCCAACGTCAGCATTTGCACAAACGAAAGCGCCCGCCGCTCCGCTTTCTTCACCTCGACCGGTGCCAGTGGGCAAAGAACGCGGGGCCGCGGGCTTGCCTCAGTATCTTCCTCAAATTCAGTTTTCAGCTTGTCTCCCATGTATACTTTAAGGGGGTTTTTTGCAAACCTCCAAAGCGCGTATACTCGTAGATCAAGAGGTCGTCTACAATAGGAGCAGTATTCTTCAAGTCTTTGACAGTAATCGGCTTGAAGCCTTCCAGAAGCCAATCTGCATACGGTTGTGTGAGGCCAAGGATTTCCCCACGGTCCTTCAAAACTTTTTCAGCCTGGTAGCGATCAATCTCTATGGGTGAAGATGAAGCCAAAACCACAACAGCCGTTTCATGCTCTTGCACATATTGAAAGTTCTCCACCAGCCCAGCCAGGACGGCCTCGCGATCAGGAGATGCGAAGTAATTTGGGTCAAACACAAAGACACCTGTAGGTTTAAGGATTCTGCTTATCTCACGAAAATATGCAACGGACTTGACGCTAGTTGAGCCTGCCCAACCGACAATGGCCAGATTGTCAATCACTATATCAAATGAATGTTCCGCATACAGACTTGTTGCCACTCGGGCGTCACAACGAAAAAGTCTGACTTTGGGGCTATGTAAGGCGCCTTTAAGCATTTCCTTTGCCCTTGGGCTTTCGAGCACTAAAGGTAGCTCATAGGACCAGTCTACGACGTCTATTCTTTTGATTTTCGGATCATTTACCAACTCGCGAACCATACCACCTCCACCGAGTCCAAGAACCAGAACATTCTCGCGCTGCGGCATTGATAGCGCTACACCGACCAAACGCACATGTTTGGGATAATCAGGTAAGGCTGACATGAACGTCCCGTTAACTTCTACGCGACCAATCGGCCGATTTAACTCCCAGTTAATCGTTGCCACCCCGCTTACACCCTCAACCCGGTCTACACTCGGACCTGTGTGTCCAAAGGTATAAATATCCCACATAGTCGCCGGTATAAGTAAAGGTACAAAAATTAAGGCCGATGCAGTTAAAACGATCGGATATTTTGCCTGAAAAAACACGGGCCTTCTGATTTCAGGAGCAGCCCAAATCAGACATAAGGTGCCTGTTATGATCCCGATGAGAAAGAGAGAAATGAGGAGGTCCTTGGTGCCCAAGCGTGGAAATCCGTAAAACTGCGAGAGCATTGCTCCCAAAAATGAGCCCACTGAATTGGATAGATAGATCATGCCAGTTCTAAAGGGAAGTTCTTGGCCTTTGCTGGAAGCCAATCGCAACAGTAATGGGAATACACCGCCCAAGAAAAAAGGAGGAAAAACTATCATTAACAAATTAAAAGCCAGGAAGTACCTTAGAGGTATCCCAACGAGTATCCCAAGCATGGCAACGATAAATAGCACCCCAATACGCCAGAGTGCTCGTGCCGGTGAGTATTCTCTAAACCTTGTAAATAGCATACTTCCCAAAGCCATTGCCAACAGAAAGGGCATCAACACGACCGGAAAGGTATACGGAGACGACTTTGCCAGCAAGCCAACAGTCCGAAAGAGAGAAATCTCAAAAGACAAGCTGATGAACCCGGAAATAAAGCTGAGGACCAGAAGGGGGAGTAGTGGAAGCTGACCGTTTGTTTTTTGCTTTGCCGCTGGGGCCTCGTTTGCATCAATGCCATCAACAGAGGGAGAAAACCTGCGGCCATATAGCCACACTGCCATTCCCAGAAGAATATCTCCTGTCCCTACAATGAGTAGAGTAGAGGGTATGCTAATATGATTCAGGAATAAGAAGGGCGCGGCCAGAATACCTATAGAGGCTCCAGCAGTATTGAGTCCGTAAATCATTCCGACCGTTTGGTTCTTATACGCGCCGGGGCGAATGAAACAATTAAACATGAGTGGTAATGTTCCGCCCATAAGAGTGCACGGTGGGAGCAAAAAAAGGATGCAAGCAACCAAAACAATGGACCTGAGACCCTCCGCATCGGAGATGGAGTAGCTAAAAAGCCTGCCGAGAATTGTAGCTAAAGGAGCTAATAGATGGTAACTAATAATTGCGTATAAGCCAATACCCATTTCAACAAGAGCATACGTGACAAAGGCGTGCTTGCGCCATTTACCAAAGCTGAAGGCACCGATTCCAAGTCCTAACAGAAAAGTCGCTGTAACGATGGCAGAAGATATAGAGTCACCGCCGAAATTGTACCTCAGCGTTCGATCCCAAACGACTTGATATATGAGACTACAAAAACCGGAAAAGAGAACAAAAATGCTAACAAATAGAGGAGAAAGTTTGCTGCCAAAGTTAATAGTATTTAAGTTCATGGTTGTAGTATTAGAGCCTCCCTATATGTATCACGCGGTATTATAAGCTTTGTGCAAAGCTTTGTCAATTGAAACTGAAGAGGGGAAAATGTTGCCTTGTGACTGTTGTTGGTTTGATATGAGAAATGCCCTCAATAGTTGTTCATGAGGGCATTTCTCATACTGCGAAACCGCTTCTACTTATTACAACAGGCTCCCCGGGCAGGACTCGAACCTACAACCAACCGGTTAACAGCCGGCCGCTCTGCCAATTGAGCTACCGAGGAGCATTGCGTATATTATATACCTCATCAGCTAATTAGTCAAGCTTATCCCAGATAGTCCCTCAGCTTTTTGCTGCGGATAGGATGACGAAGCTTTCTAAGGGCTTTGGCCTCGATTTGGCGGATACGTTCCCGTGTCACACCGAATTCCTGACCAACCTCTTCCAAAGTGCGCCCCTGCCCATCCTTCAAGCCGAAGCGCATCTCCAGGACTTTACGCTCCCGGTCACTCAAGGAATCGAGAATATCGGACATCTGTTCCTTCAACAACTGCCGCGAAGTAGCGTCTACGGGGCCGGGCAGGGATTCGTCTTCAATGAAATCACCCAGGTAACTGTTTTCTTCGCTGCCAATGGGTGTCTCCAGGGACATGGGTTCCTGGGCCACTCTCATGATTCGCCTCACTTTGGATGCCGCCCGTCTGAGCTTCCTCTCCAGGGCAGGGTCCACAGCCTCGCCCGTGGCGATGGCTTCCTCATAGGCGAATTTATCTTCTTTGGAGAGTAGATTCATCTCTAAGGCGATTTCCTCGGGAGAAGGCTCTCGCCCCAGTTCTTGCAAGAGGTGTCGCTGGGTGCGCACCAGCCTGTTGATCGTTTCTACCATGTGCACGGGGATGCGGATGGTGCGAGCCTGGTCGGCGATGGCTCGGCTGATAGCCTGACGGATCCACCAAGTGGCATAAGTCGAGAATTTGTAACCCTTCCGGTGGTCGAATTTCTCCACGGCTCTGAGTAAGCCGATGTTCCCCTCTTGAATCAAGTCCAGGAAAGACATACCACGACCAATGTAGCGCTTGGCCACGCTCACTACTAAGCGCAAGTTGGCCTCTGCCAGACGCCGCCGTGCTAACTCTCCCTCGCGTACCTCCGCTTGAAGTTTGACCCTTTCTTTGGGAGTAAGACCGCCTCCTCTCAATTTCAAGCGGTGAAGGGCTCTATCACTGCGCTGAATGGCTTTGGCCAGGCTTACTTCTTCCTCAGATGTCAAGAGGGCCACACGGCCGATTTCCCGCAAGTACATCCTGATAGGATCACTGGTCAGCTCGGGACTGCCCAAATCAAGGAGAGACTCAGCAGGGAGGTCACTGTCCTCTTTTTCGGCTTCACTCTCCTCTGGCTCCCCTTTCAACTCAAGGGCGCCTTCTACATCGGCCAGATCATCTTCATCAGACGAGCCACCAGCATGAACCACATGAATCTCCTCCCGCACGAGGAGGTCGTAGAGGGGGTCAATCTGGTCGGCGTCCGACTCTATCTCGGGAATAGCTTCCAAAATATCCTCTTGAGTGAGGTATTTTTGCTCCCTCCCTTTGGCAAGCAACTTCCCCACACCTGACTTTTGCTTAGATCCCTTGACCATTGTTTGTCAGCCTCTCAGGTGTACAACCCACTCCGGCCACGATAAGGATTTCATAACAAAGCATCACGCTTAACTTCCCTTCTGCCAAAGAGCGTCCGGGTCTTGAGAGCATGTTGTATTCTACCCAACTGGTTGGCGCTGTCAACCACCATCTGTTTATACCGTTTAAGGGCTTCCCAATCGCCTTGCTCCTCGGCTTCTGACTGAAGGAAAGGCACCATCTCGTTCTGTGTTTTCAGTTTGCGCTCTCGAAGCTTCAAAACACTCCGACCTATGTCTTTTGCGGCCTCATCCTCGGATGGAATGTGTTGGGCCAGTAATTTTGAAAGATAGGCTTGCAAAGGTGCATCAAGCGCTGATTGAAACTCTTCCAAATCCACTCCGTTTTCTCGGTTTCTCAGATATTCGCGCCAGGCAGCAAAGATCTCTCTGTTTTCAACCCGATCGAAATCGTCAGGGGTCAGTCTCCCAAGGTCTAGCTCTTGCAGCAAAGTCTCCGCTTCCAGAATCAGATTGGGTTCCTTCAGGAACAGCAAAAGGCAATATTTCTCGGCTTCAGGAAGTCCAGGCAGGCTCGAAAGAGGACCTCCCTTTTTCGGCGAGGCTGTCTCTGCCAGCTTTTTACTTTTGCCTTTTAGTCTGGCCTGAAGCTTTCTTTCGTCCTCTCTGACCAGGCGAGCCAGTTTCTGGACGTAATGGGTCTGTTCTGTGCTGTCGGTGATCTCGTGGATGATAGGCAGCAGTCTCCGCACAGCCTCTGATTTGCCTTTAGCCGAGGTCAGATCAAGTTCAGAAGCAAGGGCTTCAAAGTAATAGTCAACGACCGGCAGAGCCGCTTGCACCAATGTGTTCCAGCGGTTTGGGTTTTCTCTGATGATCTCGTCAGGATCCTTGCCCTCAGGCAGGGTAATGACCCGGATTTCAGCGTCCAGACGGCCTTCGTAGCTGATCAGACCGCGTGGGGTAGGGACAGGCACGATCTGGCGGTCCAAGGTCTCTCTGGCCAGGGCCAGACCTCGTAGGGTGGCCTGGTCACCGGCGGCGTCGGCGTCCAGGGCCAGGGTAAATTTCTTGGTCAGCCTCTTCAGGAGCCTGAGCTGGGCTTCGGTCAGGGCTGTGCCCATGGAAGCGACCACGTTGGCGATGCCATGCTGATGAGCCATCAGCACGTCCATGTAGCCTTCGACGATGACGGCCATGTTCTCCCGGCGGATGGCTCCCCTGGCCAGGTCTAGGCCGTAAAGGACGCTGCTCTTGTCGAAGAGGGGGGTCTGAGGCGAGTTGAGGTATTTGGGCAGGCCGTCGTCCAAAACGCGCCCGCCGAAGCCAATGACCTGGCCGCGCATGTCGCGGATAGGGAAGATCAGCCGCCCCCGGAAGCGGTCGTAGTAGCCGCCTCCCTCCCGCTCGATGACGAGGCCAGTAGCCAGAATGTCGGCCACTTTGTAGCCCCGGCCGACGAGGTGACTCCTCAAAGCCTCCCAGGCGTCCAGGGCATAGCCCAACTGAAAAGCACTGATGGTTTCTGAGGCGATCTTTCGCCCGGCCAGATATTCTCTGGCTCTGGCTCCTTCGTTGGATTGCAAAAGCAGGTTGTGAAAGTACTGAGCGGCGGCGGCGTTGATCTCCCGCAGGCGCTCCTTGCGCTTTTCCTCGGCGGTCTCGGCTGGTCCTTTGGGAGCCAGTTCCACCCCGGCTCGTTTGGCTAGCAGTTGCAGGGCCTCGCCGAACTCGAGGTTCTCCCGCTTCATGACAAAGCTAAAGACATCACCGCCCGTGCCGCAGGCGCCGAAACAATGCCAGCTCTGGGTGTCGGGGAAGACGATGAAAGAAGGCGTCTTCTCAGCGTGGAAGGGACACAGCCCTTGGAAGTTGCGCCCTGCCTTTTTAAGCGGGACGTAACCCGAGATGACGTCAACGATATCCAGTCTTTCCTTGATCTCATCAACCACGCTCATCCAAGTCACACCCGTTTGAGAACCTTCTCCGAATCCCGGCTTTGAGGGGCATTGGCCATGGATCTATACGCCCGTGCCTGGTATTTTATCACAAACAACGGGCTAAAGCAAACCCAATGTCCCCAGTTGGTTAGACCTTTGCCGACTTTTGAAAAGTGCGGTTGAGTTTTACCCCAATTGCTGTTACAAGGGCGGCTTTGCTTGTGGCCTGCTGCTCAACTGTCGTCAGCCATGTGCACGCTGGTTGCCTGGGGAAAATCGCCTATACACGACAGTTCAGGCCCCGAACCCTTGAACGTGGCCAGAATCCCACAGTTCAGGCAGCGCACCCGGCAATCCGGCGTAGTCTCGCCCCTCAGGCTGCGCTCACATTCGGAGACCAGGAACTCGGTCCTGACACCGGTGTCAATGTGCACCCAGGGCAACATTTCATCCAGGGGGCGCTCGCGCCGGGCGTAAAAGTCAGGGTCCAGGCCCACCCCGGCAAAAGCTCGCTCCCAGAGCCCTATGTTCAAGACCTCGTTCCAGGCATCGAATTTAGCCCCCAACTGCCAGGCACGGTAAATGACCCGTCCCAGCCGTCGGTCGCCCCGGGAGATGGCCGCCTCCAGGAGGCTGCTCTGGGGGTCGTGCCAACTGAAGCGGATACCCTTGCCCCGCAAACTTTTTCTCAGCAGGGCCAGGCGCTCTTCCAAACTCGCCTCGTCCAGCAGAAGCATCCACTGGAAGGGGGTTTGCGGCTTGGGGATAAAAGTGGCCACACTGACGCTCACCTGGGCCTTGCGGCCCTGGTGCCGGCGGCCCACGGCATGCACCTTTCTGACCAGGTCACCGATGGCCGCCACGTCTTCCATCGTCTCCGTGGGCAGGCCGACCATGAAGTAGAGCTTGATACGGTGCCAGCCGCTACTGTAGGCCGCCTCGGCCGTGCTCAGAAGGTCTTTTTCGGTCACCTTTTTGTTGATCACGTCCCGCAGACGCTGGCTGCCAGCCTCTGGGGCAAAAGTGAGGCCCGTCTTGCGTCGCTCCTGGAGCATCTTGGCCATCTCCACAGAGAAGGAGTCAATGCGGAGGGAGGGCAGAGAGATGCCTATCGGCTGATCACGGTAGTGGGAGGTAAGCTCCCGTATCAGAGACTCGATCTGGCTGTAGTCGGTGCTGCTCAGGGAGACCAGGCCGATTTCGTCGTAGCCGGTATTTTTCAGGCTCTCGTCAACGGCGACCAGCACTTCCTCTGGAGGACGCTCGCGCAGGGGACGATAGATGACCCCGGCCTGGCAGAAACGGCAACCCTGAGTGCAGCCCCGTTGGATCTCGATCGTGCCCCGGTCGTGCACGGCCTCGATATAAGGCACGATGAGTCGGGTTGGAGCGGGGGGCAGCTTGGTCACGATGCGCTTGGTAATGGTGGGCCTGGCTTCGGGGACCAAGGGCTCGATGCCAGCCATTGTGCCGTCGGGGTGATAGGCCACGTCGTAAAGGCTGGGCACATAGATGCCGTCCATGAGGGCCGCCCGGCGCAGGAATCCCCTCTTCTCCCCTCCCCCCTCCTTTTTCCATTCCCCATAAGCCCTCACCAATTCCAGCAATACCTCCTCCCCTTCACCGATAA
>Ga0180437_10006808_pt1 | contig 15103 bp, 14 predicted proteins | sample SS_ome_4_FD_132410 | JGI IMG/M metagenome (GOLD analysis project Ga0180437, IMG submission 132410) | Hypersaline lake sediment archaeal communities from the Salton Sea, California, USA - SS_3_D_1 metaG | ecosystem: Environmental > Aquatic > Non-marine Saline and Alkaline > Hypersaline >...
CTGCATATTACGCCTTAGACCCATAACATAATCTTCATCTACCGAATTAGGTATGGCTTGTAAATTAGCTACATCAGCCATCTTTTGGTCAATAGCAGCACTAGCAGTATCGTAACGTTGCTGTTGTACTTGGCCAGCACCCACCATTTGCTCAAATGGAATTGGCACATAAGTATTTATGAACTCTGATTGTGCCGGTATATCATATCTATTAACTGCCATATCTTAACTTCTAAATCCTAACCTATAATCCTCATCAAATTGATAATTCGGTACCATAGATTGAGCCAAATTAAATAACCTCTCGTCCATTTGTCTCAAATTACTCATCAACCTGTTTTGCATTGCTATCTGTTGCATATTAGTCACGGCACTGCCCAAGAAACCACGTCTAGCAGCCCTGTTGCGAGCATTTATATCTTCTACATTAAATCTTGTACCAACATCTTGTGCACCTAAACCAGCCCTAAATTGTGCTTCCTCTCCTTCGTAACCTAAATTCCTAAGCTGAGCTTCCCTGAACGCACCAGATCTACCTTTAAATCTACGAGTAGCAGCACCAGCAAGCCTGTTCTGCAATGCCCCGAGGGAAGTTGGTAACCCCCTAATCTGTTGACGATAAACCGCGTCAGCCTCTTCAGCAGCTTCAAGTTGCTGACTAGGATCCCACCGTCTACCAGCCATCAAACCAACAGCCTTGTTGTATTCTGGATTCCTGTAATCTGCATACCTGATCTGTTCAGCAGGTTGTAATCCCTGACCTATATTGTACAATGCTGGGGCAAATGAAGCGCCAGTATAAGCTAGATTCCCGAGACCACGACCTATCTTACCCACTAATGGATTCTGAAAAAACTGCCCAATTTTGCCAAGCAACCCCTGGGTATTACCAGTTTGTGGAGTACTAAATTGATTTGAACCCAAACCACCCAAAAATCCGGCACCAGCTCCACCATACGACTGTAAACCTGATTGTGGCGTCGAGCCAAAGAATGGAAAGTTACTGGTATTTAAACCAGTGCCGCCCCCAATACCTATGCCACCAAATATATCTTGTATAGCATTGCCCAGTTGTAAACCGCCTTGAGCTTTTTGTTTACGCAATCTGCCACCTCTGCAGCATTTTTGAGCTACACGACCTCCTTTACCCATTTCTTGCTTTTGGAATAAAACATCCAATTCCTTGTTAAGCCTACCTATCATACGCTTAGCTGTATCTTTTTGTATCCTAGTAGCCATTATGTCAATAACTTTTCGTATTTCTTAATTTCTTTCCTAATCATATCCGCCTTAGCAGCATATGTTACCCCAGGTTCATATTCACTTTGATCGCTAAATATCCTTGTATCTACAGGTGCAGTTATATCTATACCACCCTCAGCATGAGACGGACCAGTAGGCCTATCTAAATTACCATTGGGGAACTGCACAACTTCTCCACCTTCAATCTCAGCCTCAGAATAAGGCAATGTACCACCAAGCGGAAAAGTTGGTGTAAATGGGTTAGCAGACATATTAGACTCCAAATTCATTAAATATCGTTCTTGTTGTTGCTCAAGTTTTTGTTCCTCAGCCTGTTGCATAGCAGTAGCTTGAACAGAAGCTTGTTGATCATATAAAGTTTGCTGTTGCTCCGCTGCTTTCTTTTCACGTCTGTGTTGGCCAATACCTCCAAACAAACCAGCTAAACCACCTATTGCTCCTCCAAGAAGAGTACCTATACCAGGAATAAAACTCGCCGCTGCTGCCCCAGAAAGTAACCCGGAACCAGCTCCACCTAATATACCACCAAGACCATATTCATCTCTTTGTCCTAAATAATTAGAAAAATTTTGAGAAAATCTCTCAGCTTCTTCAAGGGTATCAAATCTAACTGCATCTTTATTTTTTCTTGCTATACGTTCAGCTTTCTTATAATCATATTCTTTCAACTTATCTCCCTTTTTACGTACAGTGGGAGCTACGTAATGTCCTTTATCATCAGAAAAAGTAAACGTACTTACTGAAGAAGTTTGGCCATCAGCACGTGGTATCCTTAACGTGTCAGTCAGTGCCCTATGTACCCAAGGATGTACAGTAGCAAGTGAATCAATATTATAATCATCTCCAATATAACCACCTTCTTGTTTCTTTTTTCTCTTCTTAGCCATTTTTTTAAATGTTTTAGCCAAAGCCTTAGCACGCCCTGTACAACCTGGTTTAGTTATAGGAGTACATTTACCTTCTGTACCACGCCTCTTAATTGAAGCAGTTGCTTTCTGTATCCACCTTTTAGCCATTATCTTGCTGAGTACCTATATTTAGTTGTTATATACGGGCAAACAATTCTATAGTTGTTAGCATTGTCATAAGTGAATGTCAATATACTATATTTACCCCTCATTCTTTCTTTATACAATTGAGTCTGATCTATGTTACCGGAGTCAAATATATCAGGGTTAGAGCTTACATCAACGCTAACAGCATTACGTGGCAAAGCCAAAGCAAACCCACGTTCACGCCTGTCATATGCAATATCAGTTGTAGCTGATGGAGTCTTGTAAACCAAGTCTAAAGTCCCGGAATTCTGATAACCATTATATATTTGTAAAGTACTGAAAGTATCAGTAAACCTGTCTATAATATTAGACCCGCTTTCATCTGTAACCTCAGTAGTCCACATGAGATTATCAAACACTTTTGTGACTTGGTAATCTGGATTAACAGTGAATGTAATTACAGAATCGGAGGGAGTATTATCATAGAACTCACAATAGTTCCCAGAGTCATGTAAGTAAACTTTCAGATCAGTACCTTTCTCCGTAGTGAAAAACTTATCTATAAAGTCTATATAATGAGCTGGAGCAAACGAATAGAATGAACCAAACGCATTTATAGTTTCATTAAAACTAAAGGTGAACCTATCTGGATCAACACCAACATAGAAAATATCACCAACGTTTTTGTGGTTTTGAATCCCCTCTAATCGAAGATAATTCCCACCAGATTCTAAACTTTGTAAATAATACAACCCATCTACAATAACATAATCTCCAGAAAATGTACCAGAAGAATCACAAGTTATATTATAACCCGGTCCAGTTTCCAATACTCCCCTTCTACCGGGAGTAATAGTAAACAATATCTCATTGTTCTTTCTATCAGACACAACCTGAACATCGGAAATATTCTCCAAATCCTTTAGATATGAAGACATACCCTTAGCTGTAGCTAATGGATCATTAGAACTACGTAAAGAATAAGACCCCCTTGTTCCGGAAGTAAATTGGTATATCTCTCTCAAACTATTGTCAATCCAATAACAAGAAGCATCCGTAACGGCTATACCGAAACGGTTGATATTACCAATCTCTTTAGATATATAATCGACATGATCTAACAAACCGCCCGTGCCTAATACAAGACCTTCCCCAGTATCAGTACTTAAAACAGATCTCTCACTAACTGAGAGAACACCAAAAGCATGCTCTTGCCAAAACATGAGGCTGTTCTTATACATCTCTAAATTGGTCATGAAGCCACGTTCTTTCTCAACGTCCTTAAAATTATTAGTCCTAAACCTAAACCAACTATCTGATACTTCTCCGTCTACTTTCCTATCAGAGTACTTTACCCTAGTGTCGTATACTTCTGATATAGAATAAAGAGCTTCAACTGGTTTGGCAATTAACGGAACAGTTGTATTCTCTTGTGAATAAACAGTGTTGTACAAATACAAATCTGTCTCCTGCTCATACTCATTGGTGCCATCATCTTGAGTCCCACCGGTCTCCTGAGTCATTTGAAGATTAATCCTTTTAGGAGCAGTGTCTGCTGGCAAAAGCTTATTTACATCACTTTTGTCATGACGTAGATCACAATTTATAGTAGTCTCCACTGGAAACATATTAACCTCAGACTGATAACCACCACTGGCCACAGAAAGATCGCTCATCAAACTCAGCTGATTAAAATATACTATATAAGTATCTCCACCATGCACCAGATGATCAGCAACGGTATACTGCCAACTACCAGCAGCAATATAAGTATTATAAGATCTGTCCTGATAAGTATTACCACCATATTGGCTTAACCAATTATTGCGCCTATAATTACATAAGAATCTACGTCTATCTGAGTTACTAGTATCAGCTGGAGTCCAAGTTCCATTACCACTGTGCTTAACAAGTAAAGCGGTGCCTTTAAACATGTCATTAACTGTGCCGCTATCATCTCTCGTTTGAACAGTATTGGACCCACCCAAATTATAAGTAGAATCAGTTGGACCAACAATCGCACAAGTATCAATACTATCAATAGAATTGGCAACTATACTAATACCAAGCCAATCCGATAACTTGTTTACAGTTGTATAGCTAGCATGAGAATTTAAATAAACCCCGCCTTTAGGAGTCCAAAACGCTGAGCCTTCATCACCAACAAAAGAAGCCGTTATATCAAAAGAAGTGTTGGGAACTATACTGCCATCCACTATATCCCAAGTACCATTATAACTAGTTGTACCATAAATAACAACCCTGCTCTCATTAGACAGACCATCTGTATTATTAGTAGCAATTGTAGTATTTGAACCAGAAGACTGTCCACTAATGGCATTCCTGGTATACATATCAGACATAGCAACCAGTTTATCCCCACTACTATACGACAAATTCCTATTAAAAGTTATCTCTGGGGAATTTAAATAAACATACTCATTCGTATCATTTGCAGCAGCATCACTATTCTCTAATAACTCGGGGTACTCTATACTACTAGCTAACCTAGTGGAAGTAAGTAAACCTTGTGCTAGTATATTACGATCTTCAAACCCTTCTCTTTTTACTCTAACTATTTGATAAGCAACGGCCCCAGTTGGAGCAGCACCTTGTTCTGTAAAATGAACATTAAATTTTGGAAATAAAACACTGGCTCGTACATTTGCAGAAGGTATTGAAGTTATCGGGTGTTCGTTATGATCTGGCATTCTCAAATCACATATCCATCTCACATAAGAGCTACGACCACGACTATCATAAAACACTATACCGAATCTATATATCTCATCCCTAGCATATCCAGGATACCTATAAGATATATAAGGACTGGCATAACCAGTATAAGATTTATTATCAGATGTGGATTCTGTAACTTGATAAACTGGAGTAGCTGCAACTGTAGAACCAGGAGTAAACCTGCTATCATTGTCATCAATATCTGCAGTTATGGTAGAAGAATCGAAACTTATATCTATATTTGGCCCAGACGCCCCTAGTGTAGAACTATTGAATTGATATTTATATTGATAATTACCAGTACCATCATTATCATAATTGTTTAATAAATTAACAGTATCGGCAGTTTCTGGTATATCTTCAACAGGGTCATTACTAAGACCACCCGGCGCACCATTAACGGAAGACCACGTACTGTTAGTAAGGGTGGTTCCTCCAGTACAATTATAGTATGGATCAGTAGCTGGCGTACCTGTATAATTATGATAAAGACGACATGTAGTAGAACTTAATGCAAACCGATAAGATCTAGCATCAAAATCCCCTATATCAAATACATCCTCTTCTATATTAGCCGCAAATAAATAATTATCTTTAGTTGCAATGTCACGACATGTAAATAGAGTCCTGTTTAATACAGTGATATCATCATATTGAAGAGTTCCGATTGTATCACCAACATCATTCAAAATTATGTCAACGCTAGAACCAGACTCAACAGCCCTTTCTTCAAATATCCTTATAGTCGGGAGACCACTCAGAGTATTATAATGAATAGCAACCCCACGAACAAAATCATACCCTGTAGTATCGGCATTATATATTGTTATCTGAGCTCCCTTTCCAGTTTGAACATCAAATTCCGAACCCTCATAATGTTGAGAATTTGCAAGATTTTCATTATCGGCAGTAAAACTTATTAAGTCGCTCAATGGAGCATATAATGTTTCAGCCCCTTTAGCCTTATATAATTGATATGTATACTGCGCCCTACCAGATTTAATAGTCCCAGTTATAAGATTAAGTATCCAAGGTTTTGGTAAAGTAACCTCCGGAATAAAATCAAACTTATCTACCGTTTGTGTACCAAGATCATCATCAAGTATATTAACCCACTTAAGATTATTATATGAATCAGTCCAATATATTTTAGCTGCACTAGAAGACTCATACCTAGATATTGTTTTGATATGATGGTGAATCAAGAAATCCAAATGATTACCAGAAGAAGTCATTTTATCATCATAGATACAACCAGGATAACCACCCAATAATGTTGGATTCAAATAAGAATCAGAGTCATCAATAACCTCCCCCTCTGCTGTAAGCTTAAATGCATATATTTGACACCTATGATAATACCAAGTTCCTCCCCTAGGATCACTACCGGGAGCATGAGTTATTTGAAAACTACTACCAGTAACAGAACTAACCTCGTGTGTCCCATCATAATTAACACTACCTATAATTGTAACATAATCACCATTTGATAAACCCAAAGTACTTGGAGTACTAATAGTAACTACCCCACCACCAGAAGAAGTGCTAGTAATGGTATTAGTTGTAGGAGTTGATAAATATGCTTCACTTGTGATATTCGTTGTAAATAAGACTAACCAATCCCTAAGCTTAGCAGAACCTATTATGTATTGACCTCCAACAATACGACCCTGTCCAGATATATCTGCAGAATCTATAATCTTAGTATTACCTTTTATATTTTCAATAGCACCACTAGTGCCAGCATCGCTAGAGACAACCCTAAAGTTTTCAGCATGCAAATATGTTGAACTAGGACGTATGGACTTATCCAAATCCTTATTCATCCCTTTCACGAAGGTATTTGTAGTTGGTCTAGTTATATGTTTGAAATCCGCCATTAAACGTTATCCTTATTGTAAATAACCTGTTCCTCGCCCAAAGTAGAAAAGAAGTCTTTATGTTGCCTAATCTCAGGTACCAACCTAAGCCATGAATTCTTGAATGATTCCAGTTGATCAGCAGCTGGCATCATGGCATTACCGTAAGCTTGTTTACAATAGTAGTTCCACGAACGCCTAGCATCATAATACACGGCATCACGTATCCTACCCGCAACCCAATCTGGGTACATGACTTTTACATTTATATACCAATACAATGCCTCAAGAAATGATTGATCGTCTGGTACTAAAGGATACCCATCTGTATCTAACGGTATAGCTTGGTAAGCTACCATTAAATACCCCGTCTCTTGATTTGTTTTGATCCACCCACCAGGGGTAATAACGTATACAAAATCAACAGTACTAGATGTAGTGCCCTCTGTAGCTCGGTTGTTTTGCAGCAATAAAGATGCCAACAACTGCCTCTTAGCAGGTTCAGAATTGATTAAGTTCAACGCATCTACATATGACAAATCATACAAAGTCATTGCCAACGATACAACATCAGCATCTGCGATAGCAGCGATATTATCTAAATCGGACGTTTCCTCATCACTAGTAAGACCCCTCATACCTTCAAAACTACCAGTCGCATAGCGCATAGGATAAAAGGGACCGCTTTCTTCCAGCCCGTATCCAACCTGTATTAAACGATGGAACCCAGCTGGTAACTTGGCTTGGTAGTTGACAAGTTCCAACAGAGGCTCGCCCTCTTTGCCAGCAACCTTATCAACGAAGTATGGAAATGCGCCTATCTTTTCTAAAGCCTCCCCAGCCCATTCGACCATATCAGATATCCTATGATCACCTTCCTTGGCGTCACGATCCGTTAAAACTTTAGCGATAACCCGTCTTATACTTGTCAAATTGTAAATCATAATTAATCTTCAATATAGTCGTAATTCCCAGATTTAATACATTCTGCTAACTTACGTTTATTAGCACGAGTGAACACCAAACGGTAATGACCTATGTTTGGTGTGTTTCTACACATCTTCTTAGACCACCTAAACCTAAACTTAAAATTGTTAGTATGGTCATTCATGTGGTAAACCCACTTGCCTACCTTCTTGGTTGTTTCCCAATCTATAGGTAGGTGGTGTTTATCAAATAGTCGTAAGCGTTTTTTAGTTACACACACATCCCCCATTCCAAATGGTAACTTAAACCTACGACCCTTCTCCAAAACCTCTTTCATGATCTCCTTGTAGAAATCAGAACATATACCTACGTACTCACTGTAAGTAACGTGGTATGGAGAATCCTCATCAATATCCTTGATGTAGTCCTCATACATATCAGGGAATGTATAAGGATTTTGTATCTTATTCTTTCCTCGCTTGTGCTTGCTTCTCGACATTTGGCTCTACCTTAGCATCAGCATCATTCTTATCATCAGACCAAGCCCTGGACTCTATGCCCAACTCTTGTTTAAGTATCAACTCCTTTAGTACCGGGACCATATTAATTGGTATTGGATAGGGATCATCCATATCAGCAGATGTGGTACTTGTAGTAGGATTTGTAAAATTACTTACTTCCGTAGGAACTTCAAATACACCACGAACAGTTAGATACTTTGGCAAGTTGTTATTACCAGAAATATACAAATACTCATTCTTTAAAAATACTATAGGGTCCCCGTTGGTATACTTTTTATACTGCTGCCATCTGCGCCTAGTTTCTGATGTAAATAGCAATTCATAACCATCAACTGTACCTACATATGTGAATCCTGGCTTATTGTTGAAATCTATTGTTTTAGGTAATTGCAAATCCGAACGCATTAGATATTCACCACGGGCGACACTCACCATATTACTGGCCTCATCTACAGGTGACATCTCCAACGCATTGATCTCCTGTATATAATCCGGGTTAGGCATCTTACCTTTATCCAGATCACGTTTCAACAGAAAAGCCCTATACTGATGTACCCAACCTTCCAACTGTCTCTTGGATATAGGCTCAGATTGTGATACTTGAGAACCGCGAATTACATTTAGTAAATCTGTGACAATAGTATTTAATGTTACAAATTCTATCATAATATCTTAAATTTGAAAGTGGGGGGCATCTTGAAAATTAGTATCTTTTAATTCTGTATCTGAATCCCAATCAAAACCAGAAACTATTTTACTAGATATCCTACCATCATTATACATTTGCTGCGCTGTCCCAAGTACAAACCCAGCAAAATATCTCATCCTATTAACATCTTTCCAATCTATGGGATAGGGTACAACATCAACCGCAAGGGAAGGGGAATGGTTATGCTTACTCAGCTTGTCATAACCATCCTTATGTGTGACCACACTACCAACCTTAACCCACTTACCATCTTGTAACTCTCTGCCTATTTTATACAACGCAAACTGTTCCTCTGGAGTGCGATGTCCATGTACCACACTGCAATCGAAATAACGTATTATCTCATTAAAAACCTTTTGTAAATCCCCGTGAGCAGACTCTAAGTTTTTCTTGCTCTTCTCTGAAAATTTAAACTTAGATGGTTGCTTTAAGGAAGGTTGCGATAAATCTGAAGAGTCCGATCTCGTGGGCAACGCTGGCGAGTACGACTGCTGCGAGAACAATGCTCGTAATATAGTACCAACGTATTTTCCACATTCTTTTACCGTGTGCAGCAATAGACTCCAATTTTCTGATTTTATCAAGGTTTGAAGCCACATTGCCATTTGTTTCTTTAGCATGTTGTTTTATTTCCTCAGTATCTTCTTTTAATTCTGCAAACTTAATAGACATTATATCCCTATTGTTTTCTATTTGGGTTGTCAAGACTTTTAAGTTAGCATCCAAAAGTTCTTTTATCATCTCATATGTAGCCATCTGCAGAGACATTATTTTTGATTATTTCTTTTAGTTTTTCTAGCAGCTCTCCTAGCTGCCACCCTTTCCTTGCGAGTTTGTTTCTTTTTATCCGTAGTAGACATAGCGACATCTGCAATTTCGGTAACATCAATAGCATCAGTAACAACATTCTTCCTGCCTTTTATGACAAGTTTAGTTTTACCAAAATCAATGTTGATGTCTTCGTCCGGGGGAGATATCCACTTTATAGTGACTATCATCCCCAAGGCGAATCCTATCAGCACATAAAACCCTATTTGGTATAATATGCTAACCAAAAAAACCATTTTAAGCGATTTCTTTTTTAAATACTGCTTTCAATGCATCTCTTGCTTCAATCAATTCTGTCTGAAATTCAACTATCTCAGCTGAAGTAATTTTACTATCAGCAAGAATTTCATTAGCTTTCATGATTACATCAGCAGCTTCTTTCGCAGCTTTAGCAGCCTTACTTAATTTTCCCTGAACTTTGCCAATAACTCCAAGGGCAGTTAAAATAGTAAGAACAACTGTAGCAATTCCTGCAATTAATTCTAAATTCATAATTATAATTATTAAATTAAAAATGACGTATAGTCAATCCTATAGCAGCCCATGCCGCTAATATCTTTGTAATAAATAAAACTGGCATTCTAGGGAATGGAGTCATTCCAGCTTTCCCTACTTTGATTGATTCCAATTTATCTAACACCCAATTCAAAACCTTATCATACAATTTTGTATTCCCAACATAATCCACCTTATTACCAGCAACAGGATTATAAACCAGATCAAATATAACATAGCGATACAACAGGTAAATCAAATACCATATTGGAGAAGCACTCAGCCCAACTATACCAAACAATACAACAGCGTGAGAAAGTCCCTCTATAAGACCAGAGATAAACTTCTTCCCACGATGAGCAAGTCCTTCATAAACAGCTTCTAAAATTATTATTGACAATAATACAACTAAAATCCAATTCATTGTTCTACTCCTTCCGTTATTTTTATTGGTCCAATCTTATCTCCCAAATCAAGATCTGCAACTATATATTCACCAGCAGTGTATGTATTATCCGTAGATGGATTTGCACCACCTCCACTATCATCAACTAAAACATAATCACTGCCCAATGCCCCACCTCTCATATAAGTATACTTTTCACCATTCTTTGTATTAGTTATCTTGACCTGGTACCAAGTCTCTGCATCAATATAAAAAGCGCCTGAATAAAATTTCGCCGTTAATGCTCCGGAATCCACACGATACAAACCAGTTACCTCACTATTATTGCTACGGAACAAAAATCCATCCCCAGAAGCATCCGCTTGTGTATTAAAAATACTAAACAAAGGAGTGCCATCTTCTGACTTATTCCAATAGAATTCAATCGTACCAGGAACATTCTTACTTGGCAATGCTATTGTCCCAGCAGAAGTACATTCAAGATATTTTGTGCCTGACTCAAGATGTTTCAAAACAGAATCTTGTGATGTTAATTCTTTCACTTCATATGTACCAGTACCAGGAACCCAATTCCTTGGTACACCTTCATCTGCATCATCTGAGAAATCCTCAACTAAGGCTAAACGCTTTGCAAACTTATTATGATAGTCTTGCGCTTGTTGTTCTGTAAAGGCATAATTATAAACTAATAATTCAGACATCTCCTGCTTAGCATAATATATAGGAGTGACCCTACCTATCGCTCCAATGGCAAGATCAATACCGTCTTTCATCGAAACAAACGTTCCTGTTGCAACTGTTGTTTCCCCAAGTTCTATTCCATCCCGGTATGCCTTTATGGTTTTACTTGATTGTTGAAATGTCACAACAAGATCAAACCAAACATCTACGTAATCATTAAACGTAGTGGGAGCAAAAGCGTTTTCTGCTTGATATCTTAAAAAGATTGCAGAATTTCCTTCCGAAAATACAATTACATCCAGATCATAGGCCGGAGCAACATCTATCCTGAAGCTAAAGTCTGAACTACCATTGTCTTGCGTAACAAAAGATTGATTAACATCATTTCTTCCTAACTTGACACGCATGGTAATTGTCCAATCATTGTTGCCAAGTCCAGACACAGCACCACAATTGACATAATCATTCACGCCATCAAAAACCAAACCATTGACTGAATTAATCGCCCCAATAATTGTTCCATTATACCCATTCCCAGATATATCAACCAACGTATCCTCACTTGGAATCATATTATATGCAGCAACAAGACCAACCTCATTACTCAAATCCGTTGGCTTCTCATGTGGATTGTGTCTTGGGTATTTTAAATCTCCTAGCGGGTAAGCTTTTGCAAATCTTTCATATGCATCAGCACGTTCCTTAACAGTAAGGATGTGGTCGTATAAAACCAACTTAGCTACTGGTCCATCTAAAGAACTAGCACCACTAGTACCAGCACATATTGACAAAAACTCATTCGCATAATGAAGCGTATTAGCATTGCTGCCGGTGTACTCTACATTATTCACATACAAACTAAATACATTCCCCGTTGTCTGTGTAACCACAACATGACACCATTCACCTGCTGCAACACTCCCCCCAGAAACATCACTACCACTTAACTCAGAAAAACGAATCTCTCCATCTGAATGTATACCACAAACATATCTGTCTCCACCAGTATTTGTGAACCCCCACACATGCTGAACAGAGCCTTCGTCATTAGTCTTAAACCATACTTCCGCAGAGAATTCTTCACCAACAGCTATTTTATCATCCAAAGCAAGATGTACGTCAGTAGCATTATTAAAAGATATATATCCTGTCCCTTCACAATATAATTCAATTCCTTTATCCCCCCTCCTTAAACTATTGTTTAATTCAGTAGAATGCTCCGTCTTAGTAAACTTCTCTACGTAAGTCCCTTTCTCAAATTGTGTCTCGAATATCTTACCCATGATACTTACGCCTTTCGTTAGTGTACATCTGAGAAATTTCCTCTACTGACAGGATACCATCATAAACTCGCAGATCGGCCATATATCCATCAAACGTTGCACTCCCAGCAAAATTATTCCCAATAATCAAATTTGTTGTTCCGGCCTCTGGCGTACCACTAGTCTGATCTGCCACTCCAGAAAGAACACCGTTACCATAAAAATTGGTGAGTCCAGCAGATGTTCTCGTCACAACAATAAAAGCCCATTCGTTTGGAATCCATATATCCGTGCCAGATGAAGCAGAAGTTGAACCATCAGATCTTAATCTTATACGATTTGTTGTAAGCAGAAAAAATAAAAATTTTGAATTATCCATAAACCGCCCTACATCATTTTCCCCCATCGAATAAGGTTTAGCCCAAACTGCAACAGATATATCTCCAGTGAGATCGTGGGGATCACCACAATCAATTTCACTGTCAACTTTGTTAAACAGCATTGCCCTGGCATCACCAACTTTAAATACTTCTGTACTTGTTATTATTGGTTCCGGCATTAATTCATAAACTATAACATTATCAATTTTACCAGTAAATGCAGTTATACCATCAAATACAAGGTTTGTTCCACTAAGACAAATTAGTGTTTCCTCATACGTTCCTGCTGCACTTCTTATTGTCCCGGAGCCTGAATTACCAGCCTTAACCCTTACTGTTCCAGATGTATATTCTGTTATCGAATAAATTATCCTATAAGGTTTATCTTCTGTCAATATAGTCGATTGATAGGCCGTTGCCGTTGCGGCAGATGCATTTAGAGTTCCACCCGAGATTGACCAGCCAGCTCCTTTCGTCCAATCACTATCAGTATCGAATGTACCATTAGTAACAAGATCAGTACTCAAAACATCACCTGTAAATTTATTTACTATACTCCCAGACTGTGCTGATACATTAAGGATTTCTGACTGACCGGTTAATTCATGAAACCTCTTACCTTCATATAGATTGGAAACTTCTTCTGCTGATAATGCATAATCGTAAATTTCAACTAAATCAATACCTGCTTCAATCCATCCACCGGTACCATCATAATAAGAACCTATTGTTAAAATCCCGTCAAGTGTAATGCCACTTACTATAACTTCTTTTGAATTATTAGAAATAGTGGTAGTTTGTACGTTATCTACATACACAGTCCCTCCGCCAACAGCTTGTACGGCAAATGGAGACCCTGTAAGAATACGAATATATGAACTTCCTCCACCTCCTCTCAAATCCGCCAAATAATCTAAATTCACAAAAGTAGACGTTCCACTAAATACTATTCTTACTGATCCAGTCCCATTTAAAAATTGTGAGTAAATGATTCGGGAACTTGTCCCATTGAACGCACCAACACCTTTAGAAAAAGTTACATCAGTGGAAGTACCGCCGTTAGCTACAACGGATTGTTCATCATTAAATGTCTCCCTGAAAAGTAGCCTATTATGATCTATATGTGTTTTGCTTTCTTTGGTCATTACTTAACAACTTCAGTAGAATAAAAAGTCCATGTCCCTGTGCCATCGCCCTTGCTATACTGAACCATCTTAGTTAGTATAGCTTCAACTTGAGATGAAGTAAATGTAGCAACAAACTCATCTTCAACAGCCGCTAACAATTCAGCAGCATCAGTAGGAGCTGAGGCATACTGAGGATTACCGTCCCCGTCGTAGCCTGTAATATACTCACCACGCATTAAAAGCCTAGAGGTATCTTCAATCCTTTTTATTTCTGCATATAACCTAATAACAACAGATGTTGGTATCCCGGCTGCATCTTTAACTTCAACCACTCCTTTACCTGTAGCAAAAGAATCTAAAACAGTAGTCTTTTGACCAGCAGTTAAAGCTGCTATTAATTCCTGCAATGTTGGCTCTGCGGGAGGAGCCTCGTAATTAGTAAATCCTATAGTTGCCATAATCTTTTAATATTTTCTTATCCAACAATCAATTGTATTAGTTGCATTTTGATTCTCATATTCCATCATATACCTAAGAGGCATTTGATTATCAATATAACCTAAGTCGTCAATAGCAGTGCCAGTTAAAGCACCACCAAATACATCAGTAGTTACATCAATCCAAGTTACCCCAGCCGTGCCACCAGCACTGGGAACGGTAGCCGATGTATCCAACGTGGCATATAAAGTCCAATCGAAACCAGTAGCATCTATTGAATGAACCTGTATACATGCACCGCGATAACCAGTAATGTCAGGAACTATCTCGACAAAATAGTTATTAACTGCAACATTTGATTCGTCAATAACATGCTCAACATCTGTGTAGTGAGCCCACTCAGGATTTTGAACAAGTGATTTCTGGCTGTCCTGTGCCAAATCATAAGCCTTATCGGGGCCGATCAATGTAAC
>Ga0180437_10006809_pt1 | contig 15102 bp, 12 predicted proteins | sample SS_ome_4_FD_132410 | JGI IMG/M metagenome (GOLD analysis project Ga0180437, IMG submission 132410) | Hypersaline lake sediment archaeal communities from the Salton Sea, California, USA - SS_3_D_1 metaG | ecosystem: Environmental > Aquatic > Non-marine Saline and Alkaline > Hypersaline >...
GACATGGATGCTTTTGTCGGGAACTCTAGTTCCATGATGGATACGCATGGCCGAGACTGGCACAATCAACCGAATAAGGTCTGTGTAGTGACCCCCTAAAATTGGACAACTACGATAGTTCAAGTAGAATAGGTCCAAGAAAGGGGAGATACGATGTCAAGGCGACGAACGTTTACACCAGACTTCAAGGCACAGGTAGTACTTGAGGAATTGACTGGCGTGAAGAGCAAGGCCGAGATCTGCCGCCAGTACCAACTGAAGCCACAGGTTTTCTCTCGCTGGCGAGTGGAGTTCGTGGGACGCGCATCCGAGATCTTTGCCACCGAGTCCAGGAAGAGCGAAGAGCAAGAGTGCATCGCCGAACTGGAACGGATGGTGGGGCGGCTGACGATGCAGTTGGAGGCGGCAAAAAAAGCTTCGAGCATCTTGACCTCTCTCTCGGGCAGAAACGAGGGGTGATAGAGATGCTTTCTCAAGACTATGCTGTCACCCTGGCCTGTGACTTGCTCGACTGTGCCAGGAGTAGCTACTACCATCAGACCGAGCCGCCAGACGAAACAGAACTCAAGGCGGCCATTGAAGCCGTGATTGCTGAGTGGCCGACCTATGGTTATCGCCGGGTCACGGCGCAGTTGCGTCGCCAGGAGCGGCACGTCAACCATAAGCGAGTGCATCGTCTGATGCGAAAAATGGGCCTGTTGGTGAAAATCAAGCACAAAAAACGTAAAACAACGAACAGCCAGCACGACTTTCCGCGCTATCCCAACCTGGTGCAAGACCTGGCAGTCGTGCGCCCTGACCAGGTCTGGGTGTCGGACATTACCTACATTCGGCTCCGCCTTGAGTTCGTGTACCTGGCTGTCATCATGGATGTATTCACCCGCCGCATCCGAGGGTGGCATCTGGGCCGCACTCTGGACCACTCTTTGACCTTGATGGCCTTACAACGAGCATTAGCCCATCATACGCCAGAGATTCATCACTCTGACCAAGGGGTCCAATATGCTGCTGCTGCCTACACCCACATACTTCTACGGGCCAATGCACAGATCAGCATGGCCGAGGTAGGGCAAGCCTGGCAGAACGGCTACGCTGAGCGTCTCATACGCACCATCAAAGAGGAAGAGGTTGACCTGTCAGACTATGAGGACTATAATGATGCTCGCCGTGAGCTGGGCCGCTTCCTCGACGAGGTCTACACGCACAAGCGCATCCACTCCTCACTGGGCTATCTCACTCCAGCCGAGTTCGAGCAACAGTGGCTGCGTGCGCCTGCACAGGCCTTCGACGTGAACTAAAAACCACTGAAAAAGTGTCCAATCTCAGGGGGGCACTTCACTGGCTGAACGATGGCCGCGGGCAATTCAGCGACAGCGGCCAGTTGCTAGGGAGCGCGGAGACTCAGGCCCTGGCCCTGGGCGATGTAGATGACGATGGCGATGTGGATGCCTTTGTTGGGAATGTTGGGTCCAATGAAGTTTGGCTGAATGATGGCCGTGGCAACTTTGTCAACAGCGGCCAGGTCCTGGGGGACGCAAACACCCAGGTCGTAGCCCTGGAAGACCTGGATGGCGACGGCGACGTCGACGCATTTGTTGGCAATGAAGAAAGTGGCCGAGTCTGGTTGAACGACGGCGCAGGGAAGTTTAGCGACAGCCGCGAACGTATGCCCTACCCGGGGAATTACGTCGTGGCCCTGGGAGATGTAGATGGCGATGGCGCCGTCGATGTCTTTGCTGCGAGTTTCGACCAGGGCTATCAAGTGTGGCGCAACGACGGGGGAGGTCACTTTAACCAGGCTGGTCGCGAAGGAAGGACTCTCTACTGGCTGGCCGGCGGCGGTGTAGTCGTTATCGGGCTGGGTCTGCTCTGTTGGTGGATGATTCTACGGAGGCAGCAGGGCTGACCAGCCAGCCAGTCATTCTGTGCCTCGCGCCTACTTGATCGCAGCGTGCTTCTGAGGTGCGACGCAGTGCTCGACCCGCCGCCAACGGTCACGGTCTACCGGGAGGCCGAGCACGCCTCGTACGTCGAACTGCCCATTATATCCCGGCGGGTGGACGCGACCTGGGGAGCGATACGGCACTGGAAGAGGGGGCTGCCTGTCCAGGCAGCCCCCTCCGCACTCCCGACGTGCATCTTGCAGTTCCACGTAAGCGTTGACTTACACATAGTTTTGTGCTATACTGAACGCAGACAAGCAAGCACTTGTCCAAAAACAGCTTTGCATCTCTGTTGCCATTGTGCGCTGAACCAGCGCCAAAGTTATCAATGGACAAGTGCCAAGGATGCTCGGTGGTTTGTCGCAGCCCACACACTGGCTGAGGCAGTACGAGCGCCCTATTACCACCTGCTCATTTGAGGCCTCTCACCGTGGCGAGGCGACACTCTTTCGTGCGGGGCTTTTCCCCAGGCAGGAAGGAACGTCACTCCCCCTCCCCGGGGGTATGCGCAAGTCCAAGAGCAGAAATGCGCAGCCCCTCAAGCCTACGGGCGATGTGACAGCGCCCCTACGCCTGTATCGTCCCAGAGTAGCCCTATTTGGGGAAACGCACAAGCTGGAATATCGGCCTCGCACGCCACCGTCTGCGAGGCCGGAGCACGGCCTCGGATCCGTGCATGTGCATCGGATGGTAATCTCTGTTGTAACCTTCATGCGGTAAAATGAGAGCGTTAGAGGCCCCCTGTGAGACATCAACACTCACCGGGCCGAGGGGGCTGGGGGATGCAATCTATATGCAAGGAGAGGAAAGGAGAGAAACCGATGAAACTCAGTGCTCCCCGCCAGATCACCTGGTGGATCGCTTTGGTCCTCGCTGTAGTCGGCTTGATTGCCGGTCTGGTGACAATCCCTGTGCTATCTGGGCTTGCCTTCTGGATTGTGTTTGTAGCCGCTGCGCTATTGCTTGTGGCCAGCTTCATTCCTGGATTGTAGCGTGACCTAGCCGGTAGAGCGGAGTGCGGGTCCACATCTCGATGGTCGGCCCCCATCCAGAAGCGACCTGCGCCGGCATCGAACGGGCATCCTGCCACGGGACAGAGCCAAGACGGATGAGCTCTGGCTTGTGTGGCGCGATGTCTGGGTAGGGCGCATCCCCCGAGCTACGCTCAAAGGCTCGGGGGATGGGTTGTCTCCCACCTGGAAGCGGTCGACTGTCTTCTAATGAGGTGATACCATGAGGAAAGACCGTCTATTCAATGGTGATTCAAGTTTGACTCTGGCGGTGGCCGTGTCGTCTCCGGCTAGAGCTGTCGCCGGTTCATCGCGCCTGCTTGGCCGGCAGCGCTTCTTTTCGCAGGGAACCGGGAGTTCCGGCCAGGGGGAGAAAAAGACGGTGCGGGTCCGGCGTCGGCGTCGCAGCGAACCTCCAGGACCCGAAGGCCGGGAGAGAGCCAAGGCTCCCCGGCGGAGCAAACCTCGCGACCCGGACAGGGCACCGTCGCCGCCCAGTGGAACCGGTGGGACAGGAAGGGGGCAGAGCCCCCCAACGCCTCTCCGGTTGCCCTCCGGTGGGCTGTCGCTTGGCGGCGGGTGTGGTTCACGGTTGCTGATCATCGGCCTCTTTGCTCTATTGGCCGTGTGCGCTTTGGCCGTGATGCTGTTCCTCGGCCCGCAGGAATCGGGCGATGTGACCTACACTCGCCCGACCCCGACGTCTGATTCGTTCGATGCCTTTGTCCCAGATACGCCGACGGCACCCTCTGAGCCTTTCATCCCCCCGTCCACGTCGTCGGAGGGGCAGACGTGGTTGGTGATGCTCTACCAGGATGCCGACGACAAGATACTGGAGCAGGACATTTATGTGGACCTGAACGAGGCCGAGCGCGTCGGCTCCAGCGACCGCGTGCACATTGTGGCCCAGGTAGACCGGTTCAGAGCCGGGTACCAGGGTGACGGAGACTGGTCGGCCGCCAGGCGCTTTTACGTCACGCAGGACGACGACCTGCAACGGGTGCGTTCGCAGCAGGTGGCAGACCTGGGCGAGGTGAACATGTCCGATGGTGCCACGCTGGTTGACTTTTGCACCTGGGCCGTCGAGACTTTTCCGGCCGATAGACACGTGCTGATCCTGTCGGATCACGGTATGGGCTGGCCGGGCGGTTGGAGCGATCCCGCGCCGGGCGGCAGCGGCGACCGCAGTATCCCCCTCTCGTCCAAGTTGGGCGACCAGTTGTACCTGATGGAGCTGGACGAGGCTCTGGAAGAGATTCGTGCCCGGTCTGGCCTGGAGCAATTCGAACTGATCGGCATGGACGCCTGTTTGATGGGCCACCTGGAAGTCTTTACCGCCCTGGCACCCCATGCGCGTTATGCGGTGGCCTCGCAGGAAACGGAGCCCGCCCTGGGCTGGGCATACACCGGCTTCCTGCAGACGCTCAAAACGTATCCAGACATGGATGGCGCGGACCTGGGCCGGCTGATTGTAGATAGCTACATCCAGGATGACCAGAGGATTGTGGACGACCAGGCCCGGGCAGAATTGCTGAGGCAGGGATCGCCGATGGGTGGGCTCTTTGGCATGCTCGGTGGACCGACAGCCGACCAACTGAAGCAACAGATGGGGCAGAACATCACACTCTCGGCCGTCGACCTGGCGGCCATGCCAGAGTTGCTAGACAGCGTCAATGATCTGTCCTTCAAGCTACAAGAAGCGAACCAGCCGGTGGTGGCTCGCGCGCGCACCTATGCCCAATCCTTCACCAGCGTCTTTGGCCAAGATGTGCCACCCTCCTACATAGACCTGGGCAACTTTGTCCAGTTGCTGAAGCGAGAAAGCGGCAACAGTAACGTGGCCCAGGCGGCCGATCGCGTGCTGGCTGCGCTGAACAAGGCCATCGTCGCCGAGAAGCATGGCCCGAAAAAGCCCGGCGCGACGGGTGTGTCCATCTATTTCCCCAACTCTCAGCTTTACGGGTCTCCTTATACCGGACCAGAATCTTATACGGCCGTCGCCCGCCGCTTTGCCGACGTGTCCTTGTGGGACGATTTCCTGGCCTATCACTATACCGGCCGCACCTTCGAGCCGGCGACCGGCACAGTCGCCGTACCGGAGCAGGGGACGACTATCGGCGCGCCGGGGCGAGGCCGGATCGAGGTCTCTCCCATCACCCTGTCCGATAGGGTGGCTGCTCCAGGCCGGCCGGTGATTCTGAGCACCGATATTCGCGGCCAAAACATCGGCTATGTTTACCTGTGGGTTGGCTTTTACGACAAAGAAGCGAACGCCATCTTTGTGGCCGACACGGACTATCTGGAGAGCGACGATACCCGCGAAATTGATGGGGTGTACTACCCGGACTGGGGTGAGGGAAGCGAATTCACCATGGAGTTTGAGTGGGAGCCCCTCATGTTCGCCATCGACGACGGCGTGGACTCGGTGGTGGCGCGTTTCACACCGCACAGCTACGGCGCCTCGTTTGAGGAAGCCATTTACACCGTGGATGGCATCTATACCTATGCCGATGGCGGCGAATCCCGCTATGCACGACTCTACTTTAGCGATGGGCTGTTGAGACAGGTGTTCGGCTTTACCGGCGAGGGCGGGACAGGCGCGCCGCGCGAAATCATTCCACAACCTGGCGATACGGTCACCGTCCTGGAGAAATGGATGGATCTGGATCAAAGCGGCAAGGTCGTGCAAGTTGCCGCGCAGGAAGGGGGAACCCTGACCTTCGGCGACCAGATGTTTACGTGGCAGGAACTGGACGCGGCCGCAGGTGAGTATATCGTCGGCTTTATCGTCGAAGACCTGGACGGCAATGCTTATCAGGCATACGTGGAGGTGATCGTAGAGTAGACCCACCTGATTGACTGACAAATCTCTTAGGACGCAGATTCTCGCAGATTTGCGCAGATAAAATAAAGCCAAAATCAGCGTTCATCAGCGTTAATCTGTCCCACGTCTTGCTCTCAGGGCCAACCCAGAGTTTTGTGGGTCAACCAGGATGAACAGGAGAAAAAGATGGCCTGCCAGCGATGTGTCAAGCAAGTTGTCATGGCCATGCTGTTCCTGTGCTTCGTTGCCGCATGCGGCACACGTTCGACATCGCCGGTAAAGATTGGTCAGCACGCCTATTCAACGGGTAGGGGGCGATCTCGCGTCAATTATCTCCTTTTCCTGCCCCAGGACTATGGCCAGGAGCCGGAGAAGCAATGGCCTTTGATCTTGTTCCTGCATGGCAGAGGGAAACGAGGAGATAGCCGGAAGGAGTTGGAACTCCTCAAGAGGGATGGTCCCCCGATGCTGGTAGAAGGACAGCCGGACTTTTCCTTCATCGTCCTCTCTCCGCAATGCCCGTCAGATTCATCCTGGGAGTCTCAACTCGACAAGCTGGACGCCCTCGTGGATGAGATTGTGGAAAGCTATGCCGTAGACACCAGGCGCATCTATCTGACCGGACTCAGCATGGGTGGATTGGGTACCTGGCATTTCGCCTTGGAGCATCCAGCGCGGTTTGCGGCGGTCGTCCCTATCGCCGGCGGCTACATATTTGAGAGCGATGAGATTCCAGACAACATCTGCGATGTGGCGGATGTGCCAATATGGGTTTTTCACGGCACTCGGGACGACGTGGTGTTGCCCCGCCAGTCCAAAGTCATGGTCGACGCATTGCAGGCATGCCCGGGCAACGTGAGGTTTACGCTCTATCCTGGTGCGGATCATGACGATGCGTGGAAGTTGGCCTACTCGGACCCTGAACTCTATGAGTGGCTGTTGGCGCAAACTCTCAAGTGAGCGGAGTATGAAAAGACCTGACAGGTTTTCTGAAACCTGTCAGGTCTTTTGGTCTTTTCACGAATACGGACACTTGCTCCAGAAATACTTGAAGGCGGGGGCCCCTTCCGCCGAAGCGCATTTCAAGGCGGCCCGCTTGGCTGAATGGCTGACCGTCGGCGCCGGGATACCAGGCTGCATGCACGGCGGTGGTTCACCTGACGGCGCGAAACTGGTTGTCAGGTTGACGACACCGATGGAGGAGTATGTCGACTATGCCAGACAGATCATGAACATGGAGGAAGAGGTTCCCGAACCTCAGAAACCGAAAGAATAGCTGTTCCAAAGCTCGACAAGCAGGGAGTTTTCCCCGAACGTAAGGACCATTCCTATGCGCAAGACCCGCTTTATCAACAACTTGCTGAGTTCATTCCGCGGGGGGCAAGCCGCGCCAGACGAGCGGAGTCATTCTCCGGAGCGCCTCGTCCGGGTGGGCTGCCCGGCACATAATTGCGGCGGGCGTTGTCTGCTGGTGGCTCACGTCAAAGATGGGCTCATCACCCGTCTCGACGCGGACGACCGCCCGGATACGGTCTCGGCCCCGCAATTGCGTGCCTGTGTGCGCGGACGGGCCTACCTGCGCCGCCAGTATCACCCCGACCGGCTCAAGGTCCCGATGAAGCGGGTGGGGGAGCGCGGCGAGGGCAAATTCGAACGCATCTCGTGGGACGAAGCGCTGGATACCGTCGCCGGCCAGATGCGCCGCGTCAAAGAGACTTATGGCAACAGTGCCCTGTTCGTGCCTTACGGGACGGGCAGCTATAACCAGCTCAACGGCTCGCAGACTGCCCGCCGGTTGATGAACCTGTTTGGCGGCTGCCTGGGCATTTACAACAGCTACAGTTGGGCCGCCATCAACGTTGCCACCCCGTACGTGTACGGCACCCGGCACACCGGCAACCATCGCCTGGATTGGCTGAACGCCAGATATATCCTGATGTGGGGTTGGAACCCGGCCGAGATGCGCGACGGGACCAACAGCGATTTCTTTGTCAAACTGGCCCGCCAGAACGGGGCAAGGGTCGTCTGCATTGACCCGCGGCACACCCTGAGCGCCGCCAGTCTGGCCGACGAGTGGATTCCCATCCGCCCCGGCACCGATGCGGCCATGATGAGTGCCATGGCCCACGTGATGATCACCGAAAATCTGTACGACGCCGAATTCGTGCGCAGCCACTGCGTCGGCTTTGACCGCACCCAGATGCCCGCCGGAGCGGAGGGCGCGGAAAGCTACCGCGACTATATCCTGGGCACGCGCGACGGAACCCCCAAGACCCCCGAGTGGGCTGAAAGGATCACCGCCGTGCCGCGCGATACCATCGTCCGGGTTGCCCGCGAGTACGCCACCATCAAGCCAAGTGTGCTGTACCAGGGCTATGGCATGCAACGGCGGGCCTACGGTGAGCAGGTCGTGCGGGCCGGATGTGTGCTGGCTGCCATCACCGGCAACGTAGGTGTCCCCGGCGGGTGGGCCAGCGGACTCGGTCTGCAAGCTCCGGATGGCGGGCCACTGTGGAACGTTTTTCCAGTGGGCGAGAATCCCGTCAAGGCCACGGTTCCTGTTTTCCTGTGGACGGAGGCCGTGTTGCGCGGCAAGGAGATGGGATCTCAGGATGGGGTGGTTGGGGCCGAGCGGCTGGACAACAATATCAAGCTGATTTACGCCGTCGCCACCAACGCCCTGATCAACCAGCACGCCAACATAAACCGGACGGCTGAAATCCTGCGCGACGAAAGCCTGGTGGAGTTTATCGCCGTGCAGGACAACTTTTGCACGCCTACGGGCCGTTTTGCCGATATTCTGCTCCCCGCCTGCACCCAGTTCGAGACCTGGGGGGTGGAAGACGGCTGGAAGTACGGTGACATTGTGATCCTGATGCCCAAGCTGGTCGAGCCACCGTTCGAAACCAAGAGCGACTATCGCATCTGCGCCGAGCTGGCCGAACGCCTTGGCATCGGCGATGCGTATACGGAGGGCCGTGACGAGCGCGGCTGGGTCGAGTGGATCCTCGACCAGTACCGTGAGACGCGTTTTCTAGAACTGCCCTCGCTCGACGAGTTCGAAGCCTCCAACATGGGCGCCTATGTGGAGCCGGTCACGCGACCCGCGGTGGCCTTTGCCGACTTTCGCGCCGATCCTGAAGCGTACCCGCTGAATACGCCGTCCGGCAAGATCGAGATTTTCTCGAAGCGACTGCACGACATGGGCAAACCGGAAGAGATCCCGGCCGTGCCCAAGTACATCCAGGAGTGGGAGAGCCCCTTTGGGCCGGAAGCGAGACGGTATCCGCTCCAGGCGATGGGACATCACTATATGGGCCGGGTTCACTCTACCCACGACAACGTGGACTGGCTGGAGGAGGCCTTTCCGCAGCGGGTGTTTATCAACGACATAGACGCCCAGGCGCGCGGCATTGCCGATGGTGAGAGGGTCAAAGTGTATAACGAGCGCGGGGCAATGGTCTTGCCCTGCCGGGTGACGAACCGTATCTTGCCGGGAGTGGTGAACGTTCCGCAGGGGGCCTGGTGGACGCCCGACGAGAATGGCATTGACCGGCGCGGGTCGGTCAACGTGCTCACCTCCGAACGATGGACGCCGCTTGCCTTTGGCACGGCTCAGCACACGATCATGGTACAGGTGGAGAGGGCGGACGAATGACGAAGGACAGGGGACGAAGGTAGACGGTTACCTTTGTCATTCGTCTTGCGTCGTTCGTCATCTACAATCATGTCCAAGCAATATGCGTTTTATTTCGACTCGTCGGCCTGCTCCGGCTGCAAGGCCTGCCAGGTCGCGTGCAAAGATAAACACGGTCTGCGAGTGGGTCTCCTGTGGCGCCGGGTATATGAGGTGACGGGCGGCAACTGGAGGCGCAGTGGCGAAGCCTGGATTTCGAGCGTGTTTGCCTACAACGTTTCTCTGGCCTGCAACCACTGCGAGCAGCCGATCTGCGCCGAGGTTTGCCCAGCGCGGGCTATCACCAAGCGGGCTGACGGGATTGTGCTGATTGACCCGGACAGGTGCATCGGGTGCAGGTATTGCAGTTGGGCCTGCCCATACGGTGCGCCACAATACGACGCCGAGGCCGGGCACATGACCAAGTGCACCTTCTGTGCCGAGGACGTGGACGTGGGATTGCCCCCATCGTGCGTGGCCGCCTGCCCACTGCGGGCACTCGACTTTGGGGATCGCGCCGAACTGGAAGCCAGGTACGGGGCCGGCGACGCCATTTACCCGCTGCCGGAGGTTCATCTCACCGAACCGGCGCTGGTGATGACGCCCCACCAGGATGCTGCCCGAGCGGTCACTGAATCTGCCCGGATTGGCAACCAGGAAGAGGTGGATGGGACATGAAAGAACGTTCGTTGGTTGCTTTCACCCTCCTTTCGCAGATGGCAGTCGGTGCGTTCTGGGTGCTGGGCGCACTGCACGTCTGGGCAACCCGGCGAGCTGGCATGGCGGCGGCCGGTGCGCTGACAGATAAAGCCTTGCTGGCCATCGGCCCGGTCATGATCCTGGGCATGTTGTTCTCGTTCTTTCACCTCGGAACACCGACTAATGCCTGGCGAGCGTTCGCCAACCTGCGTTCATCCTGGCTGAGCCGGGAGGTTCTGTTTGCTGTGTTGTTCACGGGCTTAAGTGGTCTCCTGGCCGGGCTGCGATGGTTCAGGGTGGGGACATTCGCCGCCCGCAACTTGATAGCGTGGGCGGCGGCGCTGCTCGGCCTGGCACTGATCTGCAGCATGGCCAACGCCTACCGGCTGCGCACGGTTCCGGCGTGGAACACGTGGGCCACCCCAGTCTCGTTCTTTGTCACGACGTTCCTGCTGGGCGGGCTGACCGTCGGCGGGATGCTGGCCGGCAATCCCGGCGTCCCACCTGGACTGTGGCGTTTGTCACTGCAGTGGATCGCCCTGGGCGCTATCTTACTGTTGGGTGTGGAGCTTGTCATCGTCCCGCTGTGGGTTGTCGGGCTTATGGCAGGCCGGGGGGCGGCTGTGCGTGCGGCGGCCAAGATAACCCAGGAGCATCGCGCGATCTTTTGGCTGCGCCTGGCGCTCGCAGTCGCGGGCGTTGCAGTCGCTGGCCTCACTCTGTCACCCTGGGGAGAGGGGGCACAGACTGGCATCGCCACAGCCCTGGCCTTTGGACTGGTGCTGGCTTCCGAAGTGCTGGGCCGGTTGCTGTTCTTCGAAGCGCGGGTGCGACACGGCGTTTGAGCTGGGGAGGAAAAGTATGAATACCGTCATCCCAGAAAAAATTGGTCTTTCAGCCAGTCGATTGAGCCGAATTGGCACGGTGATGCAGGGCTACGTAGACGAAAACAAACTTGCAGGCCTGATTACTTTTGTGGCGCGCTACGGAAAAGTGGTTCACTTTGAATGTTTCGGAATGATGGATCTCGAATCAGCCAGACCTATGCGACCTGATGCGATTTTCCGCATCTACTCCATGACCAAGCCCATTACCACTGTGGCCCTGATGATGTTATATGAACAGGGCTTGTTCCAATTGAAGGACCCTGTGACCCTATTTCTTCCCGAGTTCAAAGAGGTCAAAGTCTGGGCAGATGAAGGTGAACTGATCGATCCAGCGCGCGAGATCACCATTTATGATCTGCTGACGCATACGGCAGGGCTCAGCTATGGCGACTACCCGCAAACACAGATACCAGTGGACAAGCTGTACGACGAGGCCAATCTGTGGGAGCCCGGCATTTCGAACCAGGAAATGGTGCAGCGTATTGCCAGCCTGCCCCTGATCTACCAGCCCGGGCAAAGGTGGTTCTACAGCGTAGCTACGGATGTGGTGGGCCACCTGGTTGAAGTGATTTCTGGGATGCCGTTGGATGCCTACTTTGAGGAAAAGATTTTTGAACCTTTGGGTATGGAGGATACGGCGTTCTATGTGTCCAAGGCAAAGCTTGAGCGGCTGACGGCCCTATATGGTCCCGCAAAAGATGGCGGCCTCGATCTTCTCGACGATCCGATGACGGGCGAGTATGCCAGACCACCCCGCCTTCTATCGGGGGGGCACGGGCTTGTTTCCACAGTGTCCGACTATTTTCGGTTCTGCCGGATGCTGAGCAACAGCGGTGAGTTGGATGGCATCCGGCTGCTGGGTCGCAAGACGGTGGCCCTGATGACCATCAACCACCTGCCAGATAGTCTGATTCCCATCGGGTGGCCCTCCAACATTATGCATGGCTATGGCTTTGGCCTGGGGGTGCGCGTCCGCGTGGATGATGCCCAGGCCGGCCTCCTGGGCTCGGTGGACGAATACGCCTGGGGCGGCTATGCCAGTACCAGTTTCTTCATTGACCCTCAGGAAGAGCTGATTGCACTCCTCATGCCCCAGTTCCTACCCTCAGGGTACTATTCCATCCGGGGGCAGTTCCGAGTGCTTGTCTACCAGGCGCTTGTCGATTAGCGTTCCTCAGACGAAACTGACCCCGCAAGAGGTCCTTAGAACCCTATGAACTGCCCTGTCGTGAGTTCGAAAATGAGAGGTCTAACTGAGAGAGAAGTCATCGCCCGGCGCGAGCGTGGCCAGGGAAACAACGTCCAGTTCCAGACGAGCCGGACCTACCTGCAGATCTTATGCAAGAATGCTTTCACGTTTATCAACACCGTTCTCTTTGCGATCGGCGTTGTCCTGATCTTGATGGGGCAACTCGGCGACGCGCTGGTCACGGCTGGCTTGGTGCTGCTCAACGTCATCGTGGGTGTGTTCCAGGAGGGGCGGGCCAAGCGCAAGCTGGAACAGATCGCGCTGTTGACGCGCCCCAAGGCGACCGTCGTTCGCAGTGGAGTGGAAAAGAGCGTCGATCCCGGCGAAATCGTGCTGGGTGACCTGCTGGTCGCCCGTTCTGGTGATCAGATCGTCGTTGATGGACAGGTCATCGGCGACGGGCGCATGGAGGTTGACGAATCGCTGCTCACCGGCGAGTCGGAACGCGTTCTCAAGCAGGCCGGTGACCCGGTCTATTCCGGCAGCTTTTGTGTGACGGGTGCCGCGTGTTATGAAGCCCAGAAAGTTGGCGCCGATAGTCTGGTCAACGAACTGACTGCCAGTGCGCGGGCCTTTCGCCAGATCAAGACCCCGCTGCAGCGAGACATTGACTTTATCATTCGGGTCCTCGTCTTGCTGGCGACTCAGCTGGGCATTCTACTCGGCATCTCTTTCGTGATGCGAGGCCTCCCGATGGTGGACACGGTGCGCATGGCGGCCGTCATCGTGGCACTGGTGCCGCAAGGACTCTTTTTTATGACCACCGTGGCCTATGCCATGGGAGCCCTCCGTGTGGCGGGCAAGGGTGCACTGATTCAGCAGTCCAACGCCGTCGAGTCAACCAGCAACATCAATCTGCTGTGTCTGGACAAGACGGGCACGTTGACCACCAACCGGATCAGGTTCCACGCGATGCGTCTCGTGGGAGATACCCTGAGCGGCGATGACGCCACGTTGAGACGCATCCTGGGGGACTATGCGGCCAGCACGGCGGGCGGCAACCGCACGACGGCGGCCATGGAAGAGGCTTTTGGTGGGCGGGCGTGCCTCGTTGGGGACGAGGTGCCGTTCTCCTCGGAACGCAAATGGAGCGCGCTGGCCTTTGACGGCCCATCCCTGAGCGGCGTATACGTCCTCGGCGCGCCCGAGGTGCTGGGCTCCCACCTTCAGTTCGACCCGGGTCTGGACACGCAGATCGACGCATGGGTGGATGAGGGGTTACGGGTGCTGCTGTTTGCCTATCGTCCCGATAAGGCGCCCCTCCACGGGGCCGGGGGCAAGCCGCAATTGCCGTCTGGCCTGCTCCCACTGGGCCTGTTGAGTTTTAGCGATGAACTTCGCCCCGAGGCGCGAGAGACGCTTCAGCACTTTACAGAGCTGGGCATCCAATTAAAGATCATCTCCGGAGACAACCCGCACACGGTAGCGGCGCTGGCCAGGCAGGTGGGCTTGGGGTATGACCTGCAAGTGGTCTCAGGGCTGGGCCTGGAGGCGATGGGCGACGCACAGCTCGAAGAGGTAGCCAAAGAAGCCACTGTCTTTGGCCGCATCACGCCGCAGCAGAAGGAGAGACTGGTGCGCCTCTTTCGGCGGAAGGGCCATTACGTGGCCATGATCGGGGATGGGGTGAACGACGTGCTGTCGCTCAAGCAGGCGCACCTGAGCGTTGCCATGCAGAGCGGCAGCCAGGCGACGCGGGGCGTGGCCGACATCGTGTTGCTTGATGATTCCTTTGCCGCGCTCCCCGTTGCCTTTCGGGAGGGACAGCGCATCGTCAAGGGCATGGAGGACGTCGTGCGTCTGCTGATGACGCGCACCTTTTACGTGATGCTCCTCATCGTTGCCACCCGGCTCGTCGGCGTGGCGTTTCCTGTGACGCCCAAGCACAACTCGATCCTGGCCCTGTTGACGGTGGGCATCCCCATCCTGGCTATCGCCGCCTGGGCGCGGCCCGGCGCACCGCCGCGCAGTGTGATCCGCTCGACGAGTCACTTTGTGTTTCCGGCAGCGTTTACCGTGTCGGTCGTGTCACTGGCTGTTTACCTGTCTTATCTGGGGATGACCGGCGAGGTAGCGATCGCTCGCACGGCGTTGACCACTGCCACGGTGATGTGCGGGCTGGTGCTGATCCCATTCGTCGAACCGCCGACGGACGCATGGGTCGGCGGGGATGTGCTGAGTGGTGACCCGCGCCCGACCGCCCTGGCGCTGGGGATGCTGGGGCTGTACGGCGTGATTGCCGCCGTGCCGTCGCTGCGTGCCTTCTTTGAGTTGACGCCGTTACGTGGATTGGACTATCTACTGATCGGCGTCGTAGTCGCAGCCTGGGCGCTGCTCTTACGCCTGGCCTGGCGCGCGCGGCTCTTTGAACGCCTTCTGGATAGACCATAGACTCATAGACCTGACAGGTTTTCCTAAACCTGTCAGGTCTGTTACATCGTCGACCGGCGGTGACGGAGGCCGATGCGCAGTCCGGCGAGGACGACGCCGATGCCCAGGGCGGCCCACAGTGCGTCGCCGGTGGGGTGAAGGACGTCGGTGTCGGGCGGCAGGAGGGTGGGCGTGGGCGCGGCCGTCGCCGTCGGCGTGGCCGTCGGGGGGGACGTGACAGTGGGCGTGGGCGTTTGAGTGTCCGTCGCCGTCGGGGTGGCAGTGGCTGTCGGCGTCGCTGTCGAGGTAGCCGTTGGCGTGGGGGTGTCGGTTGGTGTGGCTGTCGGCGAGGCAGTGGCAGTGGGCCTTGGCGTCGGCGTGTCGGTGATGGACGGTGTGTCGGTAGGCTTGACGGTCGGGGTGCGCTGGGTGCCCCGCGCCGAC
>Ga0180437_10006810_pt1 | contig 15101 bp, 7 predicted proteins | sample SS_ome_4_FD_132410 | JGI IMG/M metagenome (GOLD analysis project Ga0180437, IMG submission 132410) | Hypersaline lake sediment archaeal communities from the Salton Sea, California, USA - SS_3_D_1 metaG | ecosystem: Environmental > Aquatic > Non-marine Saline and Alkaline > Hypersaline > Sediment...
AAGCCGTGTCTCTGTCATGCATCCCACCATACACCGGATACCGGCTCCTTCGGCAATAGCATTGATGCGCAAACCAGTATGAATGCCACCGGCTTTGGCCAGCTTGATATTGAAGTAATCGCAGCATCCCATGGAGGCCAGTTTAAAGGCATCGTGATGATCGAACAAGGACTCATCGGCCATGATGGCGATGGAGGTCTTCTCCCGAATCCGCCGCATGTTCTCGAAATCCCATCGTGCGATGGGCTGCTCGCAGTACTCAATGCCGTAGCATTCCAGGGCCTGAAGTGTGGTCACGGCCGTCTTGTAATCCCATCCCTGGTTTGCATCGATGCGGATGGGGATATCATCGCCCACGGCTTTACGAATTTTCTTGATTCTCTCAACATCCTCGTCCCGTGTCGTACCCAGCTTTACTTTTATGGCCTCAAATCCTTGATTTTTATAATTTTTAGCCTTTTTAGCCATGTAGTCTGGATCGGCAATACCGATGGTGTTGTCCGTCCAGAAGATGCGCTTTCCACCACCCAGCACGGCGTACAGGGGAAGCTCGGCCGCCTTGCCCAGAATATCGTACAGGGCCATGTCGAAGGCGGCCCGTATCGTGCTGTTGTGAATCAAGTACTTATCGATTTCCCGCAGCCGGTTCTCGATATCCAGAGGATCCTTACCCAGTATCAGTTTGGCCAGATCCACGGCTCCGGCCAGGTTGATGGCTTGTGTTTCACCCGTGATTCCCCATGTTGGATTGGCTTCTCCCATCCCATACAGCCCCTCGCTGGTGTTGATTTTTATGAAAACACTCATGGCGCTGGTAATTTCCATGATAGCGATGCGAAACGGTTCGTGGAATTCGATATCCGCCTTGTAAATATCGACACTCGTAATCTTTAACTTACCCATCACGGTTCCTCCTTCATGACTCAGTCATCAATAATGGTTTATTATCTTATCATTTTTTCGACGTGATCTATTCAGACTTCATCAAATATGTCGTTTCTTTCGATTGCGTCTGGATGATGCGATTGCCCATTCGTAGGATACGTAGAAAAGAATCTACCTGGATGACTTACGGGAACGTGCCATTATCCTGTTTTGGCTGCACCCCAGAATGTCTGGACCACACGGTCCGACGGAGGCGATGTGGCTTGGCTGACAAGGACGTAGACGATCATAGCGGTCACAACGGAAACGAGTGATGGATGTGTTCCCCACAACGCTATCTGGGGCAGGATCGTGTTGCCCAGGGCGTAAATGACCATTCCCCAGGTGATGGAGGCCAGGGCGCCCCACTTGTTTCCCCGTTTCCAGTGAAGCCCTAAGAGTATCGGCCCGAATGTCGCCGCCTCGAGCCCGCCGATGGAGAAGAAAATGATCCACTGGATGAGGGGCGGCTGGAGCAGTGCCAGTCCGATGGCAACGATCAGGCAGCCCGCCATCGTCCACCGGGAAGCGATTTTTATATTCTCTGGCGAAACGTCCGGTTTGATTTCCCTGAGCAGGTTCTTGGCGATACTCGATGTGATGATGATGGCCATGGCAGCCACCGTCGTTTGAATGCCTGCCACGATACCGGCCAGGACGATACCGCCCAGGGCCTTGGGCATCACGTGCATGGCCAGCCAGGGGCTTATTTCGTCGGGCACAGCCAGATCGGGTTTTATAGAACGGCCGATCACCCCGGCCATGCAGAGCAGGAGCGTCCAGATGCAGACCAGAATGCCCCCCATCCAAATGCCCCGTTTCAGCGCCCGTGTGTTCCGGTACGTCAGGGCGCCCAGCATAGCGTGGGGCATTCCAACCACGAACAAGCCCGTCATGCACGCTATGGAAATCGCAAACGGCGGTGGAAATTGTCCTCCCATCGTGGGAGATAAAAAGTTGATGTCCTGGAGGGTCAGGGCTTCCGTGGATTGGCTGAATCCCCCAGCGTAGTGAACCGTACCTATAAAAAGGGCGATACAGCCGACGGTGATCACGATGCCCTGGAGCAGTGTGGCCAGAGACGTTCCCCGCATTCCCCCCAGCACACAGTAGACCAGCACGACGACAGACCCAAACGCGAGGGAAACAAAATACCCCATGCCTGTCATCTGTGCGATGACCCTGGCGGCACCGACGAACTGGGTCGCCATATAAGGCAAGAGGAACACGGTCACCAGTATCGATAAAAGAACGATGATGGCCTTACTCTCGTACCTGGCCCTGAACATATCCAGATATGTCACCGCGTTCACCCTCCTGGCCGCCACACCGACGAGGATGCCGATAGGCGCCAGCAAGGCAAGATTCATAAATATTTGAAAATTATTCATTAAGACCCATGAGTACCCATAGGCGTACGTCATTCCTGGTCCGGCTATAAACGTCCCGGCACTGGCCAGTCCACCAGCGATGACCAAGGCCACGACGATGCCTCCCAGTCCCCGGCCCGCGGCATAAAACTCTTCCTCGTACTTTGCAATGGGCACTTTTTCGACGATCTTATACGACCAGATGCCGATCACAACCAGTATCCCCGTGTAGGCCAGGAAAGAAATCACAGCCGGATTCATTCTTCATCCTCCGATTTATCCATATTATCTGTCAGCGAGACATCGGGAATAAACGCTTCCACCACAAATATCAGCAAGATAACGAACACCACAGGAACGATGATATTCCCGATGGCCACCCACCGGGGTAGACCCCATATATAAGGCTTCATTCCCAAGCGGTACGATGTCAACAGGATGGTGCCGAGATAGAGAAAGAAATAAACCCATGCCAGCACGAGGCATCTGCGCCCCACTTTGACTCTAGGATCCTCCTGAAAATGCATCTGTCTCCCTCCTACTTACTCACATTCTTATACTGAAACAGCAAGACGATTACTTTTTTATCTTGTACACGAACGCAACGGTCACCATGAACTTCAAGCCATCGATATTGCCCTTTACACCCTGATACCCCTCACCGAAAAGATAAGCCTCGTAATCATCGGGAAAAATGTATGTACCTTCCGCCATCTTGTCGGGACTCCGATCCTGTAACGTCTTGGAACCTCCTCCCGTGAAGAGGGGGTAGGTGATTTTCGCCGTGAGACAAACAGGCTCTTTGAAATATCCCAAAGCGATACCGATATCCGTTGAAACAGCCGTAATACCCTTGAACGTTCCGTCCAGTGCTTTCTTGGATTCTTCCTCAGACGTTGAGTAAATACTACTCAGCGTAACATCGCGTTTAAAAAACACCGACAACACACCATTGATAAAGAACTTTTTTATCGTTCGTCCTGCTTCGAATTCGACGAAATATGTTTTAACATCGAGCGTGAACTGTCTTTCTCCACTGTAAAATCGCGCCTGATCTGTGCCCGAGAAATTCTGTGATCCCAAGAAAAAGGCCATGTTTATCTTAGACCAACGGCGATACCCGATTTCCCAGCGCATACCCACAGAGACGTCGAAGCCTTTCATGGGCTGAACGAGATCGAGTCCAAATACCCCGTTGTAAGTATCCTTGAACAGATTCAGATCATCGGAACCCAGAAGCGCTGCACTATAACCCGCGCCCAGGGTTAAGTAATGCTGTGCCCACGCACCAGGGATAACCATCATGTACGATAGAAACACGATAAAAATCCAATGCCATCGTACGTTTTTACGAATCGGCTGCATCGCACTCATCGCTCCTTCTCCGTGACATGTTGAAAGTAGATAGGATCGTAGAAATGTATCCGTAATGTAGCTACTTTTCCTCTTTCATCCAAGTAAAATGTAAGAAAGGACTTGGGTGCCATATCGAAAATCGGATGACGCCATGTTACACGGAACGTGTCGTGATGCCAATGCTCCAGGTCGCCGATGTGCCTGGGATTGTAATCGAACACCAGATTGCCGTTTTCCATACGAACCTCTGCTTCACCCGACAGCTCATCAAAATATCGGCCAGCGTAGTCCTTCATGGGTAAAGACGGACGGGTGCCCTTCACGCGCTGGGCCAGCAGTTCCTCCTCATTTTTTTGCTCTCTTATCTCTGCCTGTTTTCGGCGTTCCAGATATACACCACTCCAGTCCTGTTCGGGCTCGCCCAGAAAGGCGTCAAGAATTCGATACGTGACCGCCCGCGTCAGCGAGTTGGGGGCAAAGTTGGTTAAAACGATCACACCCAGACTCTTTTCAGGAATCAGCGTCTGCAAAGAAATCATTCCCGAAAGCCCTCCACCGTGGCTGATCATCTTATACCCGCGATAGTCGGAGATACTCCAACCCAGGCCGTAACCGGAGAAACGGGTTCCAAAATGGTCTTCGTTAAAATCGGATACCGGTAGGGGAAACTGGATGGAATGAGCGTCCCGTATAACCTCATGACTGAGAATCTGCCTGCCCTCGTAGACACCACCTCCCAAGTGAAGCCGCATCCACTGAGCCATATCCACGACATTGGAGTTGATACCACCGGCCGGTGCGATTCCGTTGACGTTGTCGTACGCGATGGGTACGTGTTTACCATCAACGACCTCATGGGGTGTGGCCACGTTGTCCTCTTCCGGGAGGACGAGTATGCTTGAGTTGCTCTCGTTCATGCCCAGGGGCTCAAATATGCGCTCCCGAATGAAATCATCCCAGCTCTTGCCGGTAATCTCTGGGATGATCTGGCCGGCGACCATAAACATCAGGTTTTGATACTGATATCTCGTACGGAAGGGTGCCGTCGGCTTGAGAAAACGCAGACGGGCCATGATCTCCTCCCGGCTGTTCTCCGGAGCGCCGATCCACAGGTGATCGCCCCCGAATGTGGGAAGTCCGCTGCGATGAGTCAGGAGATCACGGACACTGATTTCCCGTGTGACGTACGGGTCGTAAAGCTGAAGATCATCGATATAGTCGATAACCCTATCGTCCCATTCGAGTTTATCTTCATCTACCAGCATGCCCAGCATCGATGCCGTAAAGGCTTTGGTGTTGGAGGCCACGGCGAAGAGCGTATGCTCATCGACCTTGGCTTTTTTCCCGATTTCACGAACACCGTACCCTTTGGCAAATATCAGGGCATCGTCCTTCACGATGCCCACCGCAACGCCGGGAATCTCCCAATCCTGTCTGGCCTTTTCGATATATTCGTCCAGTCCCCGCAAGGTTGCGTCTGTCGTCTGGGCTGTCGTGATGCCTGCCCACAGGACGAATAACAGGACCATTATTTTCACGATGATTCGATCTCTTCTATGCACGATAAAGCCCTCCATGTAGATTTCATTCAACGGACATTTTCATTTTATATGAAACATGGACGAGTCCTTCAGACGACTGATCCTGTCCAATGCTTGGCCAGCCGCAACCCGAAAATCCACATCCCCCGATTCCCGGACGATCTTTTCGAGAACGGGTACGGCATCGGTTACATACAATCTCCCCAGCATTTCTATGGAGGTAAATTGGACGTCGGCTTGAGCGCTGTCGGCGTTATCCATTAGGATACGATGCAGTGTCTCGTCATCAGGCTTGCAGGCTGCCCATGCCTGCAGGGCACCGGTACGAAGGAATGCATGGTGTCCCTCAGAGGCAAAAGGCTTGATATCTTCCAGCAGGCTTGCATCGCCCATGATTCCCAGGGCATTCAGACAGGCCATCGTGATTTCCTCGTACCAGGAAGGCCGTCTGATTTGTTTCCGTATGAGATCGACGTGATCCGTGGGGTTCGTCCTGGCCAGTGCCACGATGGCCGTTGCAACGACATCGGAATGGTCATCCTTTTCGATGACATCGATGAGTGTCTTCTCGGCAAATTCGGGCCGATACTCCGGCAACGCCAGAACAGCCGCCTTTCGAACGGTATACTCCGAAGATTTCAGGGCCTGCAATATCACCTTCTCGGCTTCGGGAGTACGGATCAGGCCCAGAAGACGGGCAGCCTCGGCCCTGGGCCACCAAAAAGACGGCGCCGACAGGAGTCCCGAAAATGCATCGAGTGTCTTGGGATGGACGGGGTATCCTTCAGCCAGTTTCCGCATGGCCCAGATGCGTCCCGGCAGGGCATCGTTCTTCACCTGGTAAAGGAGCTCATCCAACGACTTATCAAATCGGACCTCTGCCACCAGCGCACCCTTACCGTCGAAGCTGACCATCAACGGCGGCTCTTCGCATTCGAGAAAAAACGTATCCTCCGCATGCTCTACCCAGACGGTCTTCTTCCTAATCCCGTCGGATGTGGCCACAGTGATCTCCACGGGCAGCTTGAACAGACCCTGCCCCTCGACGATAGGCTGGATTTGCTTCACGGTGAGAGCGATGCGTTTGGGACTTGGAAGATAATCCGTACTGACTTCAAATATGGGATATCCGCCGCCATACACCCAGTCATCGAAAAACCAGTCCATGTTCCTGCCCGCGGCCTCTTCGATGGCGATCTTGAAATCCTGACTCTCTACGTTGGAGAATTCGTTCTTGTGCAAAAATGTGCTCCAGGAATGAAAAAACGCATCATCGCCCAGGATGTCCCTCAGCATATGCAGGATGAGAGCGCCCTTAAAGTAGGTAATTTCCTGCGTGTAGATATCGGCCACGGCGTCATAATAAGCGTATTCGAGGGGCCGTATGATGTGATTGTGTTTCACATAATCAAAATACCGATCCAGGGCTTCCCGTCTGTCCAGATGAAACATCTCCTGTCCAAAATAGGCTTCATCCCACAGCATGTTGCAGTACGTGGCAAAACTCTCGTTCAGCCACAAGACGTTGAGATGTCGGCAGGTTAAATTGTCTCCGAACCAGTGATGCGCCAATTCGTGGGATATGATGGCCTCGGCCGTCCACATGGTGTAGTATCTATCGAAATCCGGCGGGCCAAAGTCCAGTGGGGCATTCTCATTTCGTAACATGCATGCGCGATGTCCGGTGACGCCCGTGTGCTCCATGGCACCCACAAAATAATCCGGAACCGCGATCTGATCATACTTGTCCCACGGATACCGATAATCAAATTTATCGGAAAAGAATTCGACCATTTTCGTCGTATTGCGGAACACGAATGCCCCTTCTTCCAGTTTTCCCTCTGGCACCCAGTACGCGATGGGTATCGCACCAAAAGCCGATTCCAGCTCGCCTCTTTCGAATTCGCCCACGTACAACGAGATCAGATAATTCGAATGCGGAAGATTCTGCTTCCAATGGTATATTCGTTCATTGTTTTTGAGTTTCTCGACACCCAGCAATTTCCCATTGGAAATGACCGTATACGGAGACGGCACGGTGACGATCATCTCCGACGAGAATTTATCGTTGACTTCGTTATAGATGGGAAGCCAGTTAGCATGCAGTCCGCCCTCACCGTATGTGTATACATAAAATTGACCGTCATGATCGTTATCTTCTTGAAAATACATGCCTGCATTGGGCCGTGCCGAATAACGAATGGTGACTGTGAGTGTCTCCTGGGGCGAGTACATCCTGTCGAGTTGAATAAGGATACTCTGGTCTTTCGATTCATACGTCAAACGTTCGGCTTCTGACTTTCGCATGAGATGGACATCCTGAACATCCAGTCGTATGGCATCCAGAGAAAATTGCTGCGTTTTCCTCAGAGGCTTGAATATCACGCTGGCCTTGCCCGACACCTCGCTTTTCGTAAAATCGAATGCCAGCTCCGCTTTGTAGTGCACGATATCGATGGTTCTCTCTCGATTGCGGTGGTACTCCCCCTGTGGCAGATGCTGGCTGTTAGCAGTTTGGAAAAATATAAAAACAAACCAAAGGGATATGATACGACTCGCATATCCGATCCTTTTCATCATGGACCTCCGTTTCCTCCGACAATGCCCATCTGCAACGAAAAAGAGCAGACGAAATTGTCTGCTCTCATTCTGCGCCCCGATATTTAAGAATCCCCTCGATGATCATGATTCCATCCAGAGATGATCGAATTGTATAAATTCCCCCATTATTCTAATAAATTTATGATTAAAAATCCAACACTTTTTTTAGAATCCGAATGCAGTTCCTCTGGTCTCAGGATTACCATACACTGGATTTCTTTATTCCTCCTGAATGACCGCCAGTTTCAGCACCTTATCTGCACTTCCGCCCGTGGGCAGGTCTACCCGCACATGAGCGATGTACATACCGCTGGCCACGAAATCATCCCGCCTGTTCCGTAAATCCCAACGCAGGAACGGGGAAGCATCCGCCTTCTCCAGCCTTCGTACGAGTTGACCCGCCAGGTTGAAGATCCGAACCACCGCCCGTTCGGGCAGGTTGTTAAACGTCACAAACCGGTCCAGACGGCTCGTCTCTGCCTGGTTGAAAGCATAATACGGGTTGGGGAATACACCGATGCGGTCTATATCCTGCTTTGCCGTCTCGGCACGTAGTGTCGGCTCGAATCCGTATGTGGAATACGTGAACCTGTCCACATCAGGGATTATCGGATTCGTGTATCGGATCATGACCGTATCGCCCTTCTGCCACTCTGCTCGCCAAAACACGAGATTCCAGGTGTTGTATTCCTCGTCTGTCTCCGTGATAGCTGTCTCCTGATACGGCTTGGCGTTCAACCAGGCGTACATCCGGTAATAAGGATTGAACGCATAGAAGGGGACATCGTCTGGTTCCTGTATTCGGTCGTATATCAGGATGTTGATCTGCATGTCCCTATCCACATCCCAGACCTCGAACGGAATTCGGATGGGGAAGTAATCGTCCCCACCGGTCGGATTCATCGGATGATCGCACAGATCATAGTTACGAGCACCCACGAACGTCGCCACCGACCCTGTACCCTCTTTTATTCGTAAAATGTGATCATCCTCTGTCTCATACTCTCCCGTGAACCGCAATTCGATATCGCACTGAAGTAACAATAAATCCGTTGAACCGACACCCCGAGTCTCTACCGCTGTGGCATCGTTCGCCCATTTCTCATGGCCGTAACTGCTGAGGTCGAAATTGTGGCGGTGTTCTTCAGGAAAGACATCGTAACTGTTAAAATCCTCAGGTGCTTTAAAGTTCACTTCCCCCACTTTTACCAGGATGCCATCCACGATGGTGTAGTCCTCGTCCAGGCTATAATTCGTCTTCTCTGAACTCACCAGGACGCCTTCCCTCCAAAGACTCCAGCACTGCGCCGTGTCAAATTCGATGGTGTACTCCGCAGACACGATGGCCTCAGGGTCGACAACGATGGGATAAACAACCGCATCTCCGGTGCCAGAGGCATGGATCACACTTAGGGTATCGGAGAAAGATGACCCATAGCGCTCGCCCATTATCTCCCGGTGCGGGATGACGGTGATAATCTCGGATTCGGATTCCTGGGCTGCCGGCAGATGACCGTACACGGTACAGCACGAGTAGGCCGTCACTGCCAAGTAGTACTCCTGGCCGTTGTATATCTTGTCAGTATTCAAAAGATAGTCCCTGTCGAACTCGAAGTACCGGCGGATGCCGCTGTTGGTGCCGAATTGTACGGGGCGTTTCAGCACCCATCCCAGAGCTTCATCCACGTACTCCTCCACGATAACAGTAGGATCGGTGGGCAAGTCGAACGTGGCGATACGTTCCGCTTCACTCAAGGCGCTGTTGACCCTGGGGAACTGGTAAACGTTATACCCCTCGAATGTATAGTCGATAAATGAATCCGATACCGACTCTGTTTCCGCGACACTCTCGGCATCGGAACCCCACTCCAGAATGACCCGTCCGTCCAGTTCCGTGACCTTAACCTGGGGGCGCACCGGCGGGCCCGGCATTCGGAAGAATCGGTCGTACATGCACTGGGCATACCGGTCGTTGAACTTCATCACCGACACGCTGGACAACCGGTCCGCACCGATGCCGCAGACCACGGCAATGATGACCTCCTGCGTATCCCCCGGAGCCATGGAGAACGGGCCCGTACTGCATAATAACCTGCGATCACCCGGTAAAGGCGAGTAAGTCTTTCCTTGTCCGTCAACAAAACCGGTTCCCGAGATAGGATCTCCAGTAAATAAGAAGGGACAAGGCGTTACCCTTGGAGGAAATGGTGGATACCTTGGCGGGTCATGAACTCCACCGTCATATCCTCTTATGATTCTATACCACCGCAATACATCATTACAACAAATAGGTTGTATACATCCGGAATATATTCCTAAGAATGCGCTCATACTCAAATTTTTAAAATCTTTCTTGATTTTAAAATCGAATACTGCCTGATCGCCAAATGAAGGGACAATTGGACCTTGAACTATATCATACCCGACAGCCGGAGGTTTCAGATCAAACCGCTCGTATGCTTGATCTTCGGCAAATCCGTTATAGGCAAATCCCAAATTTAAAACGGTATCGCATCCTGCGAGATCATCGCTGAAAATACCTATATCCGGGTCGGACCACTGGGCCACGTACATGCTGTCAATATAGAATGAACCCAGACCACCGGCACCATCCACATCAATCCCGCCTTTGTTGATCATCCTCAGCCTTTTGAAAAATACATCCCCCAAGGCATCCGTCCTGTTATACCCCCAGACTGTGCGCTGAAGCTCGAGTCCCATGGGCTCAGAGCAATCCATAGCCATAGTTATATTTCTATCCAAATCGTTGAATACATTCCAGAGCACCTGATCCGCAGGTTGGGCTCCGGCACTGCCGGCAATACCCGGCTCGTCATAATTCCCAGGCATCAGGTCATCGGCCGTGAAATTCCCGCAGAAAGCGGGCGGTGGATCGTATACACCGTTCCCGTTCCTGTCGATAAAGGGCGCCCCTCGATCCACGGGCCATTCCTGCCAGTCTTTCTCGTACTGATCATAAATGGCCTGTATCTCTTCCTCCGTGACATCGGAGAACGGAATTTCGAAGAACTCCGCGGCATCCCTTCTCAACGCTTCGTCTGTCATCGACGCATAATCCCGACGAATCCGGAACATCCTGGCATAGGGATGATCCGGGCTCACCCGACTCGCACCGGCATCGAATCCCTCGACCCATCCCGGTCGTGTTCCGCTGCCATAGTCATTCCCACCTACGCGGATCACCTGGCCGTAAGGTGCGGGCCGTGTGTGTTCTGCATCCACGTAACACTTACCCCCCCATTTGATGCCGTCTTTGTAGATGATCCAACTCGTACCCCGCGGAAAGTACATCCCGCTTTGCCCTTGGGGCGAATGATTGGACTCCCCGTTGGATTCAACCCAGGTCCAGAGGTTGTTGATGTTGAGTATCTGGTATCTCGGCTCGGCAGACGTATCCTCTAAAGGTTGAAGCTGCGTCCTTGCGTTCTTCGCCTTGTCGAATTTCATTTGAGCCGGTGACGGTGAAAATACAAATAAAAAAATACATGCACTCCACGCCGCCCATGATGGATTTCTCATTCTCTTCATGGTTTATCCTCCGTTCCGATTGTTCTTGTCATCCCTTTATAGGATGCATGGAACGAAAAAATTCCATAAAAAAATTTAACGTTTTTCAGACTGAAATAAATGGATTGAATCGAAAAAAGTCGGAGACGCCGTTCCTATTCCTTTCGATAAAGGGCGCTCCCCGATTCACGGGCCATTCTCGCCAATCTTTTTCGTATTAATTATAAATGGCAGGTATCTTTACATCCGTGACACCGGAAATCGGGAAGTCTAAGAATTCCGATATATCCCTCCTCAATTCTCCGACTGTCATCTACTTATTCTTCCTGTATGACCGCCAGCTTCAGCACCTTATCTGCACTACCGCCCGTGGGCAGGTCTACCCGTACATGAGCGATGTACATGCCGCTGGCCACGAAATCATTCCGCCTATTCCGTAAATCCCAGCGCAGGAACGGGGAAGCATCCGCCTTCTCCAGCTTTTGTACGAGTTGACCCGCCAGGTTGAAGATCCGAATCACCGCCCGGTCGGGCAGGTTGTTGAACGTCACAAACCGGTCAAGACGGCTCGTCTCCGCCTGGTTGAATGCGTAGTACGGATTGGGAAAAACACCGATGCGGTCTATATCCTGCTTTGCCGTCTCGGCATCCAACGTTGGTTCGAATCCGTACGTGGAATACGTGAACCTGTCCACACCCGGAAATATCGGATTCGTGTATCGGATCGTGACCGTATCGCCCTTCTGCCACTCCGCTCGCCAAAACACGAGATTCCAGGTGTTGTACGCCTCATCCGTCTCTGTGATAACCATTTCCTGATACGGCTTGGCGTTCAACCAGGCGTAAATCCGGTAATAAGGATTGAACGCATAGAAGGGGACATCGTCTGGCTTCTGTATTCGATCGTATATCAGGATGTTGATCTGCATGTCCCTATCCACATCCCAGACCTCAAAAGGAATGCGAATGGGAAACGGTTCCAGCGAGCCCGGAACCGGATTCATCGGATGTTCATCTAAACCGTAATAACGAGCACCCACGAACGTCGCAACCGATCCTGTACCCTCTTTTATTCTTATAATTTTATCGTCCTCAGTCTCATACTCTCCAGTAAACCGCAATTCGATATCGCACTGAAGAAGTTCAATGTCCGTCGTTCCCAGACCCCGTGTTTCAAGGGCCAAGGCATCTCCCCAACCCTCCCATCCATAACTGCTGATATCGAAATTCGCCTCATGGGGTGCCGGGCATACTGAATAATCATGAAAATCGAGCAGTTCACTAAAATCGACATCTCCCACTTTTACCATGATGCCATCCACGATGGGGTAATCCTCGTCCAGGCTGTAATTCGTGTTCTCTGAACTCACCAGGACGCCTTCCCTCCAAACACTCCAGCACTGGGCCGTGTCGAATTCGATGGTGTACTCCGCAGGCACGATGGCTTCAGGATCGACAACGATAGGATAAACGGCCGCATCTCCGGTGCCAGAGGCATGGATCACACTTAGGGTATCGGAGAAAGATGACCCATTGCGCTCGCCCATCTTCTCCCGGTGCGGGATGACGGTGATGATCTCGGGTTCGGACTCCTGGGCTGCCGGCAGATGACCATACACTGTACAGCACGAGTAGGCCGTGACCGCCAGGTAGTACTCCTGGCCGTTGTATATCTTGTCAATATTTAAAAGATAGTCTCTGTCGAATTCGAAATACCGGTGGATGCCGCTGTTGGTACCGAATTGTACAGCACGTGTCAGCACGCATCCTAAAGTTTCATCCACGTACTCCTCCACGATGACGGCGGGATCGCTGGGCAGGTCGAACGTGGCGATACGTTCCGCTTCACTCAAGGCACTGTTGGCCCTGGGAAACTGGTACACATTATACCCCTCGAACGCATAACCACTGCTTGGACCCGGTATTGACTCTGTTTCCGCGACACTCTCGGCATCGGAACCCCACTCCAGAACGACCCGTCCGTCCAGTTCCGTGACCTTAACCTGGGGACGCATCGGCGGGCCCGGCATTCGGAAAAACCGGTCGTACATGCACTGGGCATACCGGTCATTAAATTTCATCACCGACACGCTGGACAACCGGTCTGCACCGATACCGCAGACCACGGCAATGATGACCTCCTGCGTGTCTCCCGGCGCCATGGAGAACGGACCCGAGCTGCATAAAAACCTGCGATCACCCGCAACACGGGAATATACCTCTCCCAAGCCATCGAGGAAACCTGATCCTGCTACCGGATCTCCTGATAAGACAAACGGTCCTGGTTCCATTCCCGCTGGAAATGGATAATAACGCATGGGTGCATGAAATTCTGGATAATATCCCTGCATCATACGATACCAACATAACGTATTCGGATATCCGTTGGACGGATCAACAAGTGGACCTGAAGGCCGAACATATACAAAAGCCGTCATTCCCAGATTTTTAACATCTTTCTTTTCCTTAAAATTGATAACACCTGTACTTCCTGGAGACAAAATGGCAGCGCCCTGAAGAATATCATATCCCAAGGCAGGTGGGGCGAGATTGAATCTGTCATACTCCTTATCCTGGTAGTTATCATTGTATGCAAATCCCACATCCAATACAGTGTCACATCCTACTAGATCGTCGACATTGAAACCCACATCTGGGTCGGACCACTGAGCTACGTACATGCTGTCGATATAGAATGAACCCGGACCACCGGCACCATCCACATCAACTCCGCCTTTGTTGATCATCCTCAGCCTCTTGAAAAACACATCCCCCAAGGCATCCGTCCGTTCATACCCCCAGACTGTACGCTGAAGTTCGAGTCCCATGGGTTCAGAGCCATACAAAACCGTAGTCATATTTCTATCCAGATCGTTGAACACATTCCAGAGCACCTGATCCGCAGGAAGAGCTCCGGCGCAGCCAGCAATACCCGGCTCGTCATAATTCCCAGGCATTAGGTCGTCGGCCGTAAAACTTCCGCTGAAAGTGGGCGGCGGATCGTATAAGCCGTTCCCGTTCCTGTCGATAAAGGGCGCCCCTCGATCCACGGGCCATTCCTGCCAGTCTTTCTCGTATTGATCATAAACGGCCTGCATGTCTGCCTCCGTGACATCGGAAATCGGGATTTCGAAGAATTCCGAGGCATCCCTCCTCAACAATTCGTCTGTCATCGACGCATAATCCCGACGAATCCGGAACATCCTGGCATCGGGATGATCCGGGTCCACCCGACTCGCACCGGCGCCGAATCCCTCAATCCATCCCTGCCGGGTTCCGCTCCCATAGTCATTCCCACCTACACGGATCAACTGGCCGTACGGTGCGGGCCGTGTGTATTCAGCATCCACGTAACACTTACCTCCCCATTTGATGCCGTCTTTGTAGACGACCCAACTCGTACCCCTGGGATAGTACATCCCACTTTGTCCTTGGGGCGAATGATTGGACTCGCCGTTCGATTCAACCCAGGTCCAGAGGTTGTTGATGTTGAGTATCTGGTATCTCGGCTCGGCAGACGTATCCTCTGCAGGCCGATGCTGCATCCCGGCGTTCTTTACCTTGTCGAATTTGATTTGAGCCGGCGACGGTGAGAGCGCACATAAAATAATACACGCACTCCACACCGACCACGATGGCGTTTTTATTCTCTTCATGGTCTATACTCCGTTCCGCTTGTTTTTATCATCCCATTATAAGATGCACGAAACGAAGAAATTCCATAAAAAAATTTGACGTTTTTCAGACTGAAATAATTTGAATGAATCGAAAGGATTCATAG
>Ga0180437_10006811_pt1 | contig 15097 bp, 14 predicted proteins | sample SS_ome_4_FD_132410 | JGI IMG/M metagenome (GOLD analysis project Ga0180437, IMG submission 132410) | Hypersaline lake sediment archaeal communities from the Salton Sea, California, USA - SS_3_D_1 metaG | ecosystem: Environmental > Aquatic > Non-marine Saline and Alkaline > Hypersaline >...
AGAGTGCTTGACGCCCACCCCTTGAACCAGATTATCTTGCTCGTTGGAGTTTCCACTCTTCTGATGGGGTTAGCCCAATTCTTCTTCAGTGCAGATCCGAAATCGATTCATGTCTCCTATGAAACCGAAGTACTATCAGCATTCGGTCTGCGATTCAGCATCCCGAGATTGATCGCATTCTTTGCCTCGATTTTGATCTCATCGTTGTTGTATCTATTCTTGCATTATACAAGAACAGGTAAAGCCATTCGCGCTGTATCCCAGTCGCGTGATGCAGCTCGGTTAATGGGAATTAATGTCAATTTTATTTATTACCTCACTTTCGGTATTGGGGCAGGAATCACCGCCGTAGCTGGAGTACTTCTCGCTCCAAATCACACCATGATCCCAACTATGGGTCAGGGTTATTCCGTGATCGCTTTCGTAGTGGTTGTTTTAGGAACGATGGGTAATTTTTTCGGCGCATTTCTAGGGGGATTGATTATCGGTATTGTTGAGGCTTTTGCTGGTTTTTATCTGGGCGGGGACGTCAAGATCATTGCCAGCATGATGATTTTTATCCTTATCTTGTTGTTCAAACCGGCAGGACTGTTCGGGAGGAAGCGCTCATGACTACAGATACCCGGGCTGCAAAATCTAATGGTTCTTTTCATAACTGGCTGAAAGATATATTTCTAGATTGGGATCGCACCCAGATGATGATTTCCATTTTCCTGCTTGGGCTACTGGCGTTAGCGCCTTTATTCATTGATTCCACCTACTATCTTGGGATCATAATCCTGACAACAATATATGCATTTATCGGAATATCATGGAATATCGTCGCTGGTTTTAGCGGACAGCTCCTCATCGCGCACATCATCTTCTTGGCGATCGGCGCATACACTACCATTGTATTGTTCAATAATTTCCTCATTTCTCCATGGGTTGGTATCTTGATCGCGGGACTTGTGGCGGCTTTGTGCGGAGTGGTCGTGGCATTCATAACGCTGCGTTACGGATTGAAAGTGGATTACTTTGCCCTTTTCACCATTGCACTTATGGTGGCTTTGCGAACGCTGTTCCTCAAATGGAAGTACGTGGGCGGCGCAGTAGGCATGTGGTTCCGGCTGACCGATCCATCCTTTGACAAAATGATCTTCGCGGACAAACCACCTTATCTTTATATAGGAATAGGTCTGGTTTTAATTGGTTTACTGATCCAATACCGCATATACCGGTCAAAAATGGGTAAATATTTTTTGGCCATCCGCGAGGATGATGACGCAGCCTCAGCCCTGGGTGTAAATACTTCCCTCTACAAAGCGCTTGCGGTCATCATCGGTGCTGCAATGGCAGGCGTTGGTGGTGGATTTTATGTGATGTACGTGACTTTCATCGAACCTCCTCAGGTTTTCAACTTGGGTTTAAACGTTGAGATTGTGATGGCAGGTCCGATTATCGGAGGTTTAGGCAGCCTGGCAGGACCGGTTGTTGGCGCGCTGCTCAATAAACCTTTCGCTGAGATTATGCGCGGTTTACTTGCAGGTGGACGCAGTGGGAGCTCTTTGATCGTATATGGATCTTTTCTAATTTTGACCATTATGTTCATGCCTCGCGGCGTGACCGGAGTACTGCATACAATTTACCGGCGAATTATCAATCGATTCTACCCGGAAGAAACAGGAGACAGCTAGTATGGCGCTGCTTGAAGTAAATGGAATAATTAAGCGATTTGGTGGGCTTGTTGCAGTGGATGATTTGAGCCTGAGCCTGGATAAAGGACAAATATTAGGCTTGATCGGCCCCAACGGTGCCGGTAAAACCACGGCATTCAATATGATTTCGGGATTTTACAAACCTGATGAAGGTGAAGTCTATTTTGAAGGGAAAAAACTCAATGGACTCAGACCTGATCAGATCTGTAAACTCGGATTATCCCGTACATTTCAAGTTGTGAAACCATTCCCACAGTTAAGTGTGCGGGATAACGTAATGGTTGGCGCTTATAACCGTACCAACAAACGTATGCAAGCACGCCATAAAGCACTGGAAATTATAGAATTCCTGGGAATGCAAGATCTGTCTGAGGCAACAGCAGGCAGTCTATCAGTCGCTTACCGCAAACGACTGGAGGTTGCTAAAGCCCTGGCCACTGATCCGAAAATTATTTTGCTGGATGAAGCCATGGCAGGTTTAAGACCCACGGAAACCGATGAGATGATCGAACTTGTTCGTCAAATCAGTCAACGAGGCATCGCATTGCTGCTGGTTGAGCACGTGATGAGAGTCATCATGTCCTTAGCCGACCGCATTGTAGTCATACATCATGGTGAAAAAATCGCTGAGGGGGAACCCAAACAAATTGTAAAGAATAAAGCCGTTATTGATGCTTATCTTGGAGAGGTGGAAATCGATGTTAAAGGTTAACAACATTGACGTCGCATATGGAGACGTCCAGGTTTTACATGGTGTCTCTCTCGATATAAAGGTTGGGGAACTCGTGGCTGTGATTGGCGCCAATGGAGCCGGAAAAACAACTTTGTTAAAGACAATATCCGCGTTGTTAAGGCCCATAGACGGATCAATTTCATTTGAAGATGAGGTCATCAGCACGCAGAATCCGGATCGGGTCGTCGCCAGGGGTATTGTGCAGGTCCCGGAAGGACGTCTACTGTTCCCGGACATGAGTGTGCGTGAGAACTTAGAAATGGGCGCATATCTCGAGAGAGATAAAGCCGTACTATCGGAACGGATGAATTCCGTTCATGAATTATTCCCGCTATTGGAAGATCGATATTCCCAATTAGCAGGTACGTTGTCAGGTGGAGAGCAGCAAATGCTAGCCGTTGGTCGTGGACTCATGGCGGGACCAAAATTATTCATGTTCGATGAACCATCACTGGGTTTAGCTCCCAAACTGGTGCAGTCCATATTCGAAATGGTACAGCATATCAACCAGGAGCTGGGTGTTACAGTTTTATTGGTGGAACAAAATGTCCGTCAATCCTGTGAGATATCTGATCGGGCTTTCGTGCTGGAGAACGGACGGATGGTACTGCATGGGACGGGATTAGAGATGCTCGAAAATGATCATGTTAGAGAGGCGTATTTAGGATTGTGATTATCGACTCGCACACCCATGTTGACCTTGTTGAAGCCTGGGGTTGGATGGACCCTCCCGAGCTGATGCTGGAGTTAATGGATGAAGCAGGTGTGGATCAAGCAGTTGTTATGACTTATCGCGATGCATTCGGTCCGGATGATCCTGCAACGGAATATATCCGCAGCGCAGTTGAAAAATATCCCCAGCAGCTGATCGGATATGTGCGCATTAATCCTAACGCACCAGGCGCAATGGATGCCCTCGACCAGGCAATGAGTGATTACAAAATGAAGGGATTGAAACTGCATCCCGTCAGTTATGTGGGTTTTCCATACAAAGAGGCTACCCTGCGGCTGATGCGGCGCGCTGCCCAGTACCATGCGCCGGTTTTGTTCCATACAGGCGATGAGGCTTTGGCCTTGCCTGATGAAGTCGCAGAAGCGGCTAGGCGTGTCCCCGAAGCGACCGTGATCATGGCTCACCTGGGAGGCTACTATCACTATAACGCAGTGCTCGATATCGCAGACAAATTACCTAATGTTTACGTCGACACCAGCGCCATACCTTATCCCTGGGTAATCATGCAAGCTGTGGATGCATTTGGAGCAGAGCGTGTATTATACGCCAGCGATGGTCCGGGATGCCCGCCCATATTAGAAATTGAAAAAGTGCGTTTAGCAGGTCTATCTCCTGCAGAGCAGGAATTGGTTTTTGCTGGAAACATTCAGCGGTTATTAAGTGAGGTTCGCCATGTTGTTTGACTTTCGGGTCTTCCTGGGCGAAAGTTACGATGGTAATAGGCAAACGGTGAATGATTTATTGACCAGCATGGATGCCCTGGACATTGACATGGCGTTGGTATGTCCTTTTAAACCGTTGAGTTATGACCTCGAAAAAGCCAATCGAGATTTATCGAATACGCTCGAAAAACATACGGATCGTTTGTTGGGTGCCGCGCGCATTGATCCATGGCAGCTAAACGCAGCTGGGTCCTTGATAAGCGCGGTTGAAGATCTTGGAATGCGGGCGTTGTTCTTAAACCCATGGGAAGAAAATTTTCAAGCCGATAATAAACAACTGGATGAATTGATGTCAACCGCAAGTGAAATACATCTGCCGGTATCGATCGCATCAGGGTATCCCTGGGTATCCGAAGCCTCACAAGTAGGCAGATTGGCTGCTCGCTGGCCGCAGGTACCAATCGTGATGACCAATGGCGGGCAAATCAACATTAGCGGATTGGGACAGGCTGGAGCAGAACTAGCATTGAACCAGCAGGATAACCTGTTTTTTGATACAGCCGGCATCTACAGGCAGGATTTCATCGAAGATATGGTTGAAGAATTAAATGGTGAACGGGTGTTATTCGCCAGTAGTTCCCCTTATTTCGATCAAGCCTATGAAATAAAACGCATTCAAGTAGCAAAAATCAGCGAAGATGACCGGCTAAAAATAGCAGTCAATAATGCGCAGCGTCTGTTAGGAATTGAGATTGACTGAGGATTAATCAATTTGAACTCGATTGGAGAATAATTATTTCTACATTAATTAAAGGCGCTCGCGTCCTTACCATGGACGACCAATTTACAGAATTTGACCAGGCAGATATTCTGGTTGAAGGTACCAAGATCACCTCAATTGGTAAAGATCTTCCCATACCAGAAAATGTTCCGGATTTACGTGTGATTGACGCCGCAAATAAGCTCTGCATGCCAGGATTGGTCAACGGTCACATACACTCACCTGGGAATTTTATGAGGGGCGCTTTGGACAATCTGCCGCTTGAAATATATATGCTTTATGAAGTGCCGCCACTGATGGATGCCCCTCCTGACCCTCGCTTGAATTATGTAAGGACAATGCTGGGCAATATTGAAATGCTCAAATTGGGTATTACCGCTGTTCATGACGATGCTTATTACGTTCCTGTGCCAACTCCCGAATCTATCGATGGATTGATGCAGTCATATGTTGATAGTGGTATTCGGGCAGCGGCAACGCTTGACCAGCCGAATGTCATTGAATATGAAAAATATCCCTTCCTGTACGATATTTTGACCGAGGATCTTCGCCGGGATATGGAAACCGCCCCCATTATGTCTTCAAAAGAGCTCTTGGAGATATATCAATATTTTATTGATCGCTGGCATGATTCGAATGGTGGTCGCGTATCAACGGCGGTTTCAATATCATGCCCTCAAAGAGTTAAGGTTGATTATTTTGAAACCTTATCAGAAATCAGTATATCCTTAGATCTCCCCTTCGACGTCCATATTTTGGAGACCAAACTGCAAAGAGTGTTGGGGGAAGTTAAATATGGAAAATCACTGGTTCAATATGTTTATGACCTTGGATTGCTTGATGAACGCATGATGGTTATACATGCAATCTGGGTCGATGACCATGATATTGAACTCATTGCGGATGCAGGCTGTTCCGTTGCCCACAATCCGATCAGTAACCTCAGGCTCGGCAGTGGAGTGATGAATTTTCGGAATTTGAGAGACCATGGAATACCTTTATGCTTGGGTACCGATGAATCCAATGTAGATGATACTGCAAATGTCTGGGGAGTTGGCAAAGTTGCCGGTTTGATCCATTCAATAACTGAACCGGATTATACAAAGTGGCCCAAAGCTAAAGAAATCGTTTGGGCGCTAACCCGCGGCGGAGCCCGCTCTATGCGTTTGGAGGGTAAAACCGGTGTAATAGCTCCAGGATATGAAGCGGACCTAATCCTGCTCGATTTAAACACGCTTGCATTCACACCCCTCAACGATATTTACCGTCATCTTGTTTATTGTGAAAATGGTTCTTCTGTTGTCATGACGATGGTTGCAGGAAAAATTGTCGTTGAAAATGGGACCGTTCTCACCGTTGATGAAGAGGAGATAAAAGCAGAAGTTCGCGAATTAATGAAAACTTACCGATTAGAGATTAAAAAAACGGAAACTGCTGCCAGGTTACTCGAACCTTATTATCGAGAAATGTACATGCGCTGCGCCAACATGGATGTTGGTATGAATTATTGGGTATCTTCAAAGGAGGAACTATAGGCAGATCCAAAATAAAACTGATCTTTTTAAGATCATTACGCAATCCTTATGCCATCTTAATTGGTTTTTTGATAGATTAATAGATGAATCTCAAACCTCAAAAACCGCTTCCTGGTACATAGTACCCGATAGATTTAAAGTTTACTTAAAACTAGATTTGGATGAAATAGATACTGCAGATATCACTTTTTGTAAAACACATCTCACATGATTAGTAAAGGGAGACGATATGGAAATTGGAAATAAAATCAGAACTTTAGAATCACTGGTTGAAGAAATTGGATTTAAGGGGCATAGTCTGCTCTCGATCAATGATTTAACCAATGACCAGATCTATGGATTATTCGCGATGGCGAAAATGCTCGAACCATGGAACCGTTCCAAAGTGGACCTGCTTCCCGATAAAGTATTGGCCGCCCTGTTCTTTCAGCCCAGCACTCGCACGCGAATGAGCTTTGAAACAGCCATGCACCGTCTGGGTGGATCGGTGATCACGGAAGCCAACCCAATGGTGTCATCATCGGCAGCAAAAGAGGAAAGCCTGACAGATATGATGAAGGTTATGTCCAAATATGCTAATGTGATCGTTCTTCGTCATCCAAATGATGAAGAAGCTAGAGAAGGCGCCAGTTATTCGGAGTCTCCGGTGATCAATGGTGGTTTTGGGAATTGGGAACACCCCACACAGGCCCTCCTGGACATGTATACACTCTGGCGGACACATGACCGGGTTGAAGGTTTAAAGGTATGCATTGCAAGCGCAGATTTGATCGCTGCTCGCACCGGGCATTCAATGGCTTACGGGCTGGCTCGACTGGGTGCGAATGTAACGCTCGCCTGCCCGAGCGTGAACCGTACTCCTGATTATGTTTTGGATAAGTTGGAAAAAGTAGGCGGAAATGTAAAGGAGGCCTTGGATCTCAATCAGGATTCTTTCAACGAACTGATCAGCGATATGGACCTGGTTTACCTTCCCGGTTGCAGTGCTCCTAAAGGAGCGGAAGCTGAAGCGTTCAAGAAATTAATGGACGATTACTTCGTTCGATTTGATACATTGGACAATACCTACAATGAGACCGGCAAAATTGTGCGTGTGACCCATACACTCCCCCGCCGGCCAGGTGAAATCGATCCAAAAATTGATACCTCTCGGTATCAACAGTATTTTGAAGCCATTGCTTACAGCGTTTCTATTCGCATGGCATTGGTAGTAAGTATCCTGGGTGTATAGAAAGATCATTAACGCTGAATTCCTTTTGAATAACCATTTTTATTACGCCGGATAAGGGAAATATCTTTGTGAAGATCGTAATCGCGCTCGATGGAGACCTGCTGGTATCCGAGGACCAAAGTCAAGGCATGTTGGGGCAAATGGAAGCCATAACTGGTATTGCAGATCAAATGGGCGAATTAGTAAGAGCTGGCCATAAACTGGTAATTACACATGGTAACGCCCCCCAGGTAGGTTTTATGCTGCTCAGAGGTGAAGCAGCCAGGCATATTGTGCATCCGCTTCCGCTCGATATCTGCGGCGCAGATACGCAGGGCGCCACAGGCTATATGCTGCAGAAAGCGCTGAGAAATTGGTTAGATCATGAAGGTTTAGAGAATGAGGTTTTAACCTTGATCACACAAGTTGTCGTCGGAGCGCCTGCTCCCCATGGTGCTCCTGGGACAAAGGGAATTGGTCCATTTTTTGAACGGGGGCGGGCACAAGCATTAAATAAGAATCATGGCTGGGAATTAGAAATGGTACCCGGACAGGGTTACCAGAGAGTTGTTCCCTGTCTTACTCCCAAACGTATTTTAGAAGCCAATTCGATTCGTCATCTGTTCGAACGCGGGCAAGTTGTTGTGTGTTCAGGCGGCGGGGGAATCCCTGTCCGAATAAATGAACTTGGAAATATCGTCGGGGTTGAGGCAGTCGTTGACAAAGCTTACACAGCATTCCTTCTTGGAGAAGAACTCCAGGCAGATATGATCATTTTTGTCTCACAATGGGAACGGATCATCAATACCTTCGATTTGGATTTGAACAATGGCTTACTGAATTTTCATTTCAGTGACCTGGATAATTTACTGGATAGGAATAACAAGATTGAAGACACAATGCGGCATAAATTGATCGCCAGTCGAAACCGTTTAGAAGAAAATGGAAGACCTGTATTATTCGTTCCTCCGGATCAACTTGGAAAGATACCAGATCGATGTAAAGGAATTCAACTCGTTTCAGGAAAAATAGCGGTAAAAAGTTGAAGAATTCAATCAAGACAAACGAAAATTTAGTCTGAGAAGGAGAAGCGAAAATTTATGTCACAAAAAATAGCCGTCATCGCCATCGGAGGCAATTCCCTGGTAAAAGACAAAACTCGCCAGTCAGTACAGGATCAATATAAGGCGGTAAATGAGACCTGTAAACATATTGCCGATATGATCCTTGCAGGGTGGACAGTGGCAATAGGTCATGGGAATGGTCCACAGGTCGGGTTCGTTCTGCGTCGTTCCGAAATAGCTTTCCAGGTGGAAGGGATACATGAGGTGCCGTTAGATGTATGCGGCGCGGATACGCAAGGCGCAACCGGTTATATGCTCCAGCAGAATTTATACAATGAATTTCTAATTAACAAAATTGATAAAAAAGTTGCCACAATTGTTACACAGGTAGAAGTTGACCCAAATGATCCTGCATTTCAACATCCAACCAAACCCATTGGCTCCTTCATGGATCAATCACTTGCTGAGGAAAAAAAGGATAAAGAAGGCTGGTCCATCCGAGAAGATGCTGGGCGAGGCTGGCGGCGAGTCGTACCTTCCCCACTGCCCAAACGGGTTGTCGAGGAACCAGCAGTAAAAGAACTGATAAATGCTGGCATGTGTGTGATCACGGTTGGCGGTGGGGGAATTCCAGTAGTCGCAGATGAATCTGGCAAGCTGGTCGGGATCGCGGCAGTTATCGATAAAGACTACGCTTCTTCGTTATTGGCAAAAGGTGTTGGAGCGGAGCTACTGATCATAAGCACAGCAGTCGAAAAAGTGGCTTTAAATTTCGGGAAACCAGATGAAGAATGGCTCGATCGAATGACTTTGGAAGAAGCCAGAAAATTTTTCGCCGAAGGCACACACTTTGCTAAAGGCAGCATGGCGCCCAAAATTCAAGCCTGTATCTGGTTCCTTGAAGGTGGGGGCAAGACTGCCATTATTACTAATCCGGAAAATATTGGACGCGCCTTAGCAGGCGAGACAGGAACTTGGATTGTTTCTGAATAAAGTGTTTCAAGCACCATAAAGGCTCTCCTCCTTATCTCCTCCCGGGGAATGTATTTAGGAGGCTTGGATTTATAGCATAGCCTAGTTGAAATCCACTGCCTCCTTCCCCGTGAGGTATAAAGATATGTTCGAAAATGGCAAATCAAAGGGCTAAAAGAAATGACTGATCTATATATCAAAAATGCTCTGATTGTGACCGAATCCGAAACTTTTATCGGTGGACTTATTATTCAAAACGGTAAAATCACGCAGGTCATTCGGGGAGATGCTGGGCTACAAGCAGAACAGGTATTGGATTGCGGTGGAAATGTGCTGTTTCCAGGACTTGTTGATGATCATGTTCATTTTAATGAACCAGGTCGTGAAGATTGGGAAGGCTACCAGTCGGGCAGCATGGCTGCTGCAGCTGGTGGGATCACCACTTTCCTGGAAATGCCTCTCAATGCTACCCCGCCGACCATAAACCGCGAGCAGCTAGATATAAAACGCCAGGTTGTAAAAAGTGAATCCGTTGTGGATTATGGAAACTGGGGAGGATTGGTAGACGATAATCTGGCTGACCTGCCTGCGTTGAATGAGGGCGGTGTGGTTGGTTTTAAAGCCTTCATGAGCAGCAGCGGGGTCGATTTTGAGCGCGTGAATGATGATATTCTTTATGCTGGATTGAAGCTGGCGGGTGAATTAGGCAATCTGGTGGGTACGCATGCCGAGAATGAATATGTCACCAGTTATCTCGGGAAGATGCTTCAGGATGCGGATCGGACCGACCGTGCATCCTGGTATGAGTCCCGACCCCCTTCCGCAGAACTGGAGGCGATAAGACGGGCTTGTTTCTGGGCTGGAGCTGCAAATGGAAATTTACACATCGTCCACATCACAATCCCGGATGGGATCCGTGCAGTGGTGGAAGCAAGAAGCCAGGGCATCAATGTTACCTCAGAAACATGCCCGCACTACCTGGTATTTGACCAGGATGATTATGAGGAGATCGGTCCGGCTGCAAAATGCGCTCCTCCAATCCGTTCCCGCCAGACTGTGGAAGAATTGTGGGACCTGGTTTTGGAAGGTAAGGTGGACACCATCGCTTCGGATCATTCACCGTGCCTTTGGGAAGATAAGGTGCCCGGCATGTTGAATATATGGAAAGCCTGGGGGGGCATCTCCGGTATACAAACAATGCTGCCAGCGATCTTGACAGAAGGCGTTCATAAGCGCGGGATGCCGTTAACCGATATCGCACGTATGATGTCAGCGAATCCTGCAAGAATATTTGGTCTTTACCCGCAGAAAGGCACCCTCCAGCCTGGTTCGGATGCCGACTTTACGGTTGTCGATCTGGATGCAGCTTGGACTCTCTCAGCTGAGAAATTATTTTATAAGAATAAACACTCCGCCTACATCGGGCACAAATTCAAAGGCAAAGTTGTACAAACATTTGTGCGCGGGAATCCAGTATTTCAGAACGGCAAAATTGTAGCCTCCCCTGGTTATGGCAATGCTTTGTTGCGTCAATACCCGTATATCTACAGATAGGTAAATTTGCTATCTGAGCAGAATGGATGACGATTATGATGAGTCTGAATGGACATGAAATAGAAGTACTCAACTTCATCAATCCGGAAGAGGTTGTGGAGTTTCTGCAGTCACTCATCCAGAACCGCAGCGATTTCCCGCCTGGTGATTGCCGCCTCGGGATCCAGGCTGTTGCAGATAAACTTAAACATGCAGGCGTTCAGTTTGAAATTTTTGCGAGACAGGAACTTCAGCCAAACCTGCTGGCAGCTTATCCGCCTGATGGTAATGGGAAACGGTTGATGTTCCACGCTCATATTGACACTGTCCCTGCTGGTGAACGGGAGCATTGGACCTATGATCCCTACGCCGGTGAGTATTCTGATGGATGCATTTTTGGTCGCGGCGCCGGGGATGATAAAAGCAGTGTCGTTGCACAAGTTATGGCGATCACTGCGCTTGCCCGTGCTGGAGTACAGCTAGATGGTTGCCTGCAGGTTGCCATCGTTTCCGATGAAGAATCAGGCGGATTAAACGGAACCAAGTGGCTGCATGATGAAGGCATTTTGACCCCAGATGCTCTTATCGTAGGGGAACAAACGGACAATCAGGTTGCCGTCGCAGAACGGGTCGCTTGCGGAATTGATTTAACAGTTTTCGGAAAAAGCGCGCACGGTGCGATGCCCTGGGCAGGTGAAAATGCGGTATTAAAAACAGCCGGTGCTCTTCAGTGGCTGCGGTCAAATTTATTTCCGCATCTGCAGGATCGTAACCATCCCTATCTCCCTCCCCCAACTTTAAACATCGGCACAATTCAAGGCGGCATTCAATGGAGCATTGTTCCCGAGCGTTGCAGAGTCGAAATGGATCGGCGTTTACTGCCAGGCGAGACCCGAGAGGCAGCCGTCCAGGAGATCCAGGCCAGTTTGGATGAATATTCCAGGCAAGTGGAGTCCCTCAATTTTGAATTGTACTCGAGTGGTGAAGTAGCAAACAATATCAATACGCCGCCGGATGATCCATACGTTACGATAGCCAACCAAACACTGTCTGATTTGTGCGGACAGGATCGCGCTTTGACTGGCTATGCGCAGACCAGCGATGGCCGCTGGTTCGCAAATGACGATATACCCATCATCATTTTTGGTCCAAGCAAGCCAGAATTCGCCCACGCCGCGAATGAATATGTGACCATGACCCAATTAATAGAAGCCACACAGTTTTTAACTTTGTTTGCTTACCGCTGGCTGGGAAGGAAATAGTCCGAATGATAGGAGAAAATAATATGCAAAATAAAATGATGGTGGTCAGTGATGCGGATATCACCTCCAGATGCAGAAGCCGGGTAAAACCCGGTGAATACATGCTGCTGCCGCGCGCCAACCGGGTGGAACATAAACTCCCCCATTTTGTTGGAGTTGAAGCACAGGTTCTTACCACTCCGCAGATCAGCGCGCAGTTTGTTGAGCACGAGCTGTTGGTACAGCCCAACGGTGGTTCCGCAAAACCCAGATCCGAGGAATTGGAGCAATTTTTCTTCGTCTTAGAAGGTGAGATCGATTTTGAGTTGGAAGGTAAGATTTACAAAATGGTCGAAGGTGGATTTTGCTGGCTCCCACCCCGGCAAACGTATCAATTTTTAAATAAAGGTGAGTCCGTTAGCCGGGTTGCATGGGTGCGCCGGGCGTATAAAAAAGTCGATGGAATCCCGGTTCCCGGTCCTATTATTGCCAATGAAAAAGACGTATCCGCTGAACCGGTGGATACGTATATGGAACAGCATTTGACCCCTTATGAAGACCTGGCTTTTGATATGGGGATAAATTTACAGGTGTTTGATCCAGGTGTTTATTTCAGCTTTGTTGAATCGCACGTGATGGAACACGGTCTCTACATGTTATATGGGCGAGGCGTTTACTGGTTGAACGGCGACTATATGGAAGTTCAAAAGGATGATTATATTTATATGGCACCCTGGTGTCCCCAATTCTTTTATGCGACAGGTTGGGACAAATCGGCATATCTTTTGTATAAGGATGTAAACCGCGATTATACGGAAGACCTTTAGATATATCGCTCTTATTTTAAATGCGATTCTTTTATCTCTGTGATCTTCACGTCTGAATTATTTTAGCGGTAATTCAATTTGAAATGAGCGCTTGATAAAAGGATCTGATCACGAATAATACTGGAGGAAGCTTATGGAAAACAAGGTTTTTTTGGATAATGAAGTTGGCATGGAAGTGCTGGATGGAAAAGTTGTTGCTGTTATTGGTTACGGCATCCAGGGACAGCCGCAATCCCTGAATTTACGTGACAGCGGTGTAAATGTAATTGTTGGTGCAGGACCGCGTAAAAAATTTCCAGACTGGGATCGTGCTCTGGAAGATGGTTTCGAAGTTATGAGTATTGAGGAAGCCACTCAAAAGGCTGATGTAATTCATATACTCCTGGCAGATCCCGCCCAACCTGGTGTGTATAGTGATGCCATTCAACCTAATCTACAGCAGGGAAAAACCCTTAGTTTCGCTCATGGCTACAACATCCTCTATGGAGCAATCATCCCGCCGGAGAATGTGAACGTAGTTTTATTTGTTCCAAACGGCCCCGGTCACATGGTTCGTAAAAAATTCCTGGAAGATTCTGGCATTTATGGCGCCATCGCCGTTGACCAAGATTTTACCGGTGATGCGAAAGAGATCATTCTTGCGATCGCCAAAGGCTGTGGCAGTACACGCGTCGGCGTTGTGGAAGTTTCTTTCCAGCACGAAACCGAAGGTGATAATTTTGAAGAGCAGGTCTTGTACGGCGGCACCATTCACTTGATGAAAACTGTCTTTGATACCATGGTTGACAACGGTTATCCGCCCTACTTCGCTTACGCTAAAGCTATACGCTCCTTACGTACCGTCATCGATGTGATGGATGAGATTGGTATCGAGGAATATATTTCACAAAGAGCCAGCCGTACTTGTGAGTTTGCAATTCGCACGCGCGGACCGCGAGTAATCAATGAGGATGAAATCCGCATGGTATTCGCAGAGACTGAGCGCGGTCAATTCGGTCGAGATTGGATGGAAGAATGGCACTATGGCATGCCCCAGCTGCACCGCATGCGCAGGACGACGCGCGAGTCCGTAATGGAAAAAGTTGGTAAAGAATGGCGCGATCTCTTCGGGAAAGGTTAATTTTGTAAATTATTTGGAGTTTTTTATGGATGAAAATTTCTTCAACCGGGGCGAGACGATTGAGCAGTTCATTGATGATATGCAGAATAACCGGGATGTATTCGAATTGTTTCTTTCAGAATCCAGAATTGATCAGGTAACGATTGGCAGGCTGCCGGATGATCTCAATGTGATGGTCATTGCTGAGGATTGGTCCGGGGATGTTTTGTATAACGTACCAGTTCTAATTCGAATGGCCCGTGACAAAGGTTGGAACGTGCGAATATTCAGAAGGGATCAATTCCCTGAATTGATCCTGCCTTACCGCAAGGATGGTCTTTACCACTCCATCCCGGTTTTCGTTTTCTATGACGAGGATTTCAATGAATTAGGTAACTGGATCGAACGACCATCTGCAGCTACAAGTCTTATCGATGAAGAATCTCTAAAACTACGTCGCCGGTTGCGAGAAGAGCACAAAGATGAATGGCGCCGTCAAACAATTAATGAAATCACAAATTTATTGAAAACAAATAAAAAAAGGAGATAAAAATGATTACTGAAGGTTTAAAGGGTAGACATCTCCTCCGTTTGCAGGATTTCAGCAAAATGGAGATTGAGACCATGTTGGAGGTTGGTTTACAGTTAAAGGCAGATAACACGATGCGCCGCTTGCACGATGACATCCTCCCCCGCCGCACATTATTCATGATGTTTTTTAACCCCAGTCTTCGCACACGTAATAGTTTTGAAGCCGGCATTTACCAGTTGGGCGGCCATGCGCATTTCCTTGAACCCTCCGCCACACGCCTGCCCACGCTGGAAGGCGAAGATCTTGGTTACGCTTCCGAACGCATCTCAGATGTATCGCGTGTACTCTCACGCATGGGCGATATCCTCGCCATCCGCATTCTCGGCGATGTGGTGGGATGGGAGTACGACAAAGCCTTCCGCATCATCCAGGAGTTTTCAAAATGGTCCCAGGTTCCGGTGATCAACATGGAAGACAA
>Ga0180437_10006814_pt1 | contig 15093 bp, 14 predicted proteins | sample SS_ome_4_FD_132410 | JGI IMG/M metagenome (GOLD analysis project Ga0180437, IMG submission 132410) | Hypersaline lake sediment archaeal communities from the Salton Sea, California, USA - SS_3_D_1 metaG | ecosystem: Environmental > Aquatic > Non-marine Saline and Alkaline > Hypersaline >...
CCGAAATCGTTGCCGCGTTGCGTGCGGCCGGAGCGAAGGAAATTCGCCTCAAGCGCAGCGGGTTCGTTCCGGACTTCGTTCCGCGCGTCTTGATGCCGATTGCCGCTTTTGGCGAGTACGTATTGGAAAGGAAGCTGGTCCTGAGAACTTTTGCCGCGCATAATATAGTGTTCGCCACCCTTTGACGGAAGCCGCCATGTGGAAGAACAAGAAGGTCAGCGTCATCCTGCCGACGTACAACGAGAAGGACTCCATCCGCCGATGCATCGAGGAGTTCTTCGAGACGGGCTTCGTTGACGAAGTGATCGCGGTCAACAACAACGCCGCCGAGGGCACCAGCGAGGAGGTCGCGCGGACGAAAGCGCGCGAGGTGATGGAGTCGCGCCAGGGATACGGCCGCGCCATCCGCACGGGCCTGGCCGAGGCGACGGGCGACCTGATGATCATCAGCGAGCCGGACGGCACCTTCTCCGGCCAGGACGCGCTGAAGCTACTGGCCTACGCCGACGACTTCGACTATGTACTCGGCACACGCACCACGCGCGAGATGATCTGGCACGGCGCGAACATGGGCTTTTGGCTCAAGTGGGGAAACTGGGTTGTCGCGAAGATGGCGGAGTTCCTGTTCAACTCGTCCATTCTCACCGACTGCGGCTGCACGATGCGCCTCATCCGACGGGCGGCGTACCACAAGATCGAGCCGTTCTTCGCGCTTGAGGGAAACGCCTTCGGCTTCGAGATGACGCTGCACGTCGTCCGACGGAAGATACCCTTCATGGAGATCCCGGTGAACTACCGCCGGCGCGTGGGCACGTCGAGCGTCACCGGAAGTATGCGCAAAGCCATTGCCCTTGGATGGAAAATGGCCTGGATGGTCTGGAAATTCAGGCTGGGGTGGATGGGAAAGCGAGAAAGGGCCGCGGGGAACTGAAGACAAAGGGGTGAGCATGTTCGATCTCTATATCGCCATGGGGCTGTCGGTGGTGGCGGGCGCGGGATTGGGGGTGCTGGTGTGCCGTCTGAGCAAAGGTGTTCCCCAGCGATGGTTGTTGACCGCGGCCGTGGTGTGTGTGGGGCTGATGTTCGCGAACGGCCGGTTGATTCGAGATCGCCTGTGGGTCGCCGCTTTGCTGCCCACGTCGGCGCTGCCCGTGGCGGGGAACCTCTTCCCCCTCCTGGCCGGCATTCTCGGCGGCATCGCATGGCGTCTGATTCCGGGCCGCGCCTGGCGCAAGTGCATCAGTATAGTCCCGCTGGCGGCGGTATGCCTGTACGTTTCCTACGGGTGGATATTCGGACCCCTGCCGGAGACTTCCGATGCCTGGGCGGACGGCGTGTGCATTCAGACCACGGAGAAATCGTGCAGCGCCGCGGCAGCCGCGACACTGTTCGCCCACTACGGTATCCAGACGAACGAAACCGAGATGGCGCGATTATGCCTTACGCGCGAAATCGGAACGACCATGTGGGGGCTCTACCGCGGCGTGCGATTGAAGGCCGCCGACACACCGTACCGCGTCGCCATCATGCACGGAGAAATCGAGTCTTTGGCCTCGCTCGATGGCGAGCCGGCGCTGCTGGTAGTCGGCATCGAGAAAGGCGCCGACATTGACCCGCGTTACGAGCAGGAATGGCAGTGGCGTCCGGGCGTTCGACACGCCGTCGTCTTCTTCGGCTTCGCCGAGGACGATCTGGTGGAGATCGGCGATCCCTCCGTCGGTCGCGAGTTCTGGCGGAGAAAAGGCGTGGATGACCTCTGGCACCGCGTCGCGATTCGATTGGTCAAACGGGCGAACCGTCAGGGCCCAATGGATCAGTCTTGAGCCTGGTCTCGGGGGCACACGCTTCACACGCCGGTCGTCGCCGAGGCTAATCCCGTGAAGCGGCGATTCCGGCGGGCCGGGTCCGCGGCACGTACAAGTTCAGCCGGTCAGCGCGAAAAGACAGAGGACTGCAATGTATGCGCTGACGGTCCGCATCGCGGCAGCTTGGCCTCGTCCGCGAGTCACTCGGGAGTTTCGAGGGACTTGAGAAGTTTGCATGCGGCTATTTCTTTTTCGCCGGTGTTCGACGACACTTCATTCAGGTAGAGGCGTCCGACGAAAAGGCCCATGCCGACCGTGGTTCTAACATAATGCTCCGATCCGTCGACGACGTCAACAGTGGCGGTGTTGGTCGTTTCGGTCGAAACCGAGAGCTCCACCGTACCGGGAGTGCAGATGCACGGATAGTAGCCGCCGTTCTTGACCTTGGTTACGGGCTTGTCATTCACCTTCAGCGTGCCGTATACGGCGCAGCCGGTGAACTTGCCCTCGCGATAGACGTAAACCACGCCTTTGCCGACGGGAATGGGGCTCACGTGCTGGAACCTGGGACCGGACGCCGAGCAGCCGACCAACACCATCAACGTCGCAACAATCGCGCACCTCGCCAGCAGATATCGCACGCACTTCATGCCGTCCTCCTCTCGAGAAAAGCGCCATATCCGGCGCCGGGCGCGCCGGGCCACTCGCCAACTGCGTGCCAAAGACTCGGCACCGTTGCCCTCGTATGGAAAAAGCACGAATCGTACCGGTACGGCGGGCATACGTGATCAAGAACATAACATTGGAACAGCGCGAGTGTCAAACGTAAAACGCGCATCTCACAGCCGCCAGGAGTCCGACGCCTCAGGTCCGAACCACAGGGGACGGGCATCTATCAGAAAGAGCAAAGGCGCCATCGCCGGCATCAGGACCGGCGCGGACAGGTTGCGAATCGGCAAAATCGCCCTTGACAGAACATGCCCTGTGACTATAATTGGAACCCGCCGTTCGGCATTGTGTGGACGGCGGTTGAATAGGAAGTCTGGGCTTCTATTTCTTGGAGGAACCTCGACTTCGACTTCTCAGGATGGGCGGGCAAGAAGTGACGTTCAGGCTTCGCGAGTCAAGTCGCTTAGCTGAACGATGCCCTCCCTGCTTTGGGCGATCGCGTCGAGTGTTCCCAAAGGGAGGATTCTCTGATGCGTCATGTTGCATCGGTCGTCTACAGCAGACGATTCGCATTCGGGGCGGCGATAGCCCTTTTGGCGGCACTATTCTGTTCCTGCGCACGCCCGAAGGTGAGTACGCGAAGCCAGGTCGGGCTCGACGAGGAACCGATCAGCGGCGGCATCAGCAGCAGCGATGTGCGCACCATTGCAACGCGGATGACGCCCGCGATCCTCGCTGTCCCGGAAGTGGCCGGAAGCGATGATCCCGCCAGAATCGCGATAGCCCCTATGAGAAACAGCAGTCGTTTCGTCATTGACACGAATCTCTTTATGCGGCGCCTGCGGATGGAATTGAATCGTCACTCCGGCGGAAAGGTCCGGTTCTTCTCGCAGAATCGAGCCCAGGATACGCGGAAGGCCGTTCTGGCCGAGAAGAACGAAGCGCGACTGGAAACCGCCATGCAAGCGCTCGGAAAGGAAATCTCCGAACTGCCGATCTTCAGAGACGCCGCCACGACACCCAAAGTCGCCGTAATTCCGGTCCTCAACAGCAATTTCGTGAACATGAATGCCGACAGCGTCATGGCGGTCCTGCGCAGCGATGTCGCCAGACATGCGGCCGGACGGCTCGATTTCCTGATGCCCGGCGCGATCGAGAACGCGGATTACTTTCTTACCGGCCAGTTCATCGCAGACAGCTTGAAAAGAGAAGCGATCGTGGATTTGGCGGCATACATCGAAATCGTCGAGGACCGCCTTAAGGCCGGCAAGAGTCTGAGCGTGTATGACAACGATTCGGGTGTTGACGCCTCCGGCAACGAAGGAAATCAAGTCATCGTCTCCACTGGCAGCGGAACGCCTTCGTCAATCCTGGAGCGCATCGCCGCCAACAGCCAACTGCGTACGCCGCCGAACGTCACGAAACGATTGAACATCATGCTTGTCAAGGCGGACACCAAGGTTTCGGTATACGAGAAGATGTTCACGATCGAGGAAAAACACACGGAGGGGCTGGGGGAGGCCGACCTGGTGTTGTCCGGCGAAATCACCGGCCTGTCCAAACGCATCCAGGGCGCGGCCAGCGACTATTTGCTCATTGCGATGCAGTTGGTGGACCCTGAGACCAACGAACTCGTTTGGGAAGATGGCTACGAGATACAAAAACGATCCGACGCCGGCATCGTTTACCAGTAAACTTCACAGGAGGGAATGGATAATGAGAACGGCCCTACGTGCCAATGCGGTCAAAGCGGCGTTGAGCCTTCTCGTCGCGCTCAGTGCCTTGGCGCTCGGCGGGTGTCACTCGATCTACCGTACCGACAGCCCGAGTGCCGACGACTTCGCGCGCGAAAAGTCTTTCGTCTTCGTTCGACCGAAGCGGTTCTCCGTCCTGGGAACCCGGTCATTGCGCGATCACTGCGAAATCATGTACGAAGAGTTCTCCGTTAACGATGCCGGCCAGCCGGTGATAAAATTCGGAATCCGGAACAAAGGCGGCCAGCATTGGTGGGACAGGTCGTCTATGCGGATCGTGATTGCCGCCAAGGCGGTGTTCTACGAAAGCCCGATCGTCACGGAGGCCGTTACCTCGCCCCCGGTCTATGAAACCAACTGGCAACGCATCCCCATCACGCGCGGCGAGACGAGCCATTATTCGTTTGTCTGTCCGAAGGACGCTCAGGGATATCAGATTACCTTGTCCGATGCATTCTGACGTTGCACTCACACAATCTCGAATTGGGCGAAGAAAGGTAGACATCATGTCAAGAGGCTTCTCCCCCGGCGCTCTGGTATCCGCGGTCGTCTTGGGCGCGCTTTTCGTTGGAGCGTCCGGGTGCGGCGGCAACTCGACTGTAATCAGGAAGAATGACAAGGAACTTGCCGCCATGGAAGCGCAGGCCCAAGCGGCCAGGCAGCGCCTTCGCAATGGCGATTGCGACTATGCTCTCAACGTGTTTACGGCCCTCTCAAAGGAGCAACACGTCAGCCAACCGCTATATCAGGTGGAATTGGCGGTGGCATGTCTGGCGAAAGGAGACGAGGAAAACGCCTTTCGGAATCTCAAGGCTGCCGAGACGTCCGTGCAGTCATTCTTCGATGAAAAGTCGGAGAAAAAGGCGGCCAGCCTGTGGGGCGGAGAAATCCAGAAGGTCTACAAGGGCGAACCGTACGAGCGATCCTCGCTCTATCTTCTTCTCGGGCTGGCGATGCTCGATCAGAACGATGTCGACAACGCGCTCGCGTGCTTCAAGAGCGGCTTGTTATGCGACTCGGACGTGGAACGGAACCAATACAAATCGGATTATGCGCTGCTGCAATTCCTGGCCGCCAAGTGTTGCGATCTCAGGAATGAACCGGAATCGAAAAGCCAGTACATGCGCATGACCAGGCAGTCTTTGGCGAGTTGCCATCCCGAAGGGCGCGTGCCAGCCTCCGTGCTGTACAGGGCACAGAGTGCCGTGAAAACCGTGACCGCCAGGCAGCTTACAGCGGAACTTGTAGCGGCCTATGGTGAAGAGGCCAAAGGATTCGCCACCTTTGAGGAGATTGGGGCATTCTGCGAGAAAAAGCTCAGGTTGCTCAGCGAGAGCAAGTATTTCGATCCTCTGTCGCGCCCGTTCAATACGTTGGTCGTTGTGTGGACCGGCACAGGACCGCATTTCATGCGGGTTGGCCGCTATGGCGAACACCGTGTGATCAATCCGGGCGAATTGGTGATATCGGACTACGAAATCTTCGTGGATGGTGTCCCCCACGATTGCATCCGCGGTTTGGGCACCGTGAGCTATCAGGCAACTACCCGCGGCGGTCGCTTGATGGACAACGTGCTGGGGAATCAAGCCACGGCGAAGGGGTTCACCTCGGACTTCGGCGACGCCATGATCCAGGCGGCGGGCCAGACGGACAATGCCGGTGCCATGCTGACTCTACTGGCGGTCGGCCTGATCAGCAAAGGGGTCAGCTCGGCCATGACCGTGGAAGCGGACATACGCGCGTGGCAAACATTGCCGAACGAATTTCAGGTGACGCCGTTGCAGCTCCCGCCCGGCGAGCATGAACTTACGCTGTGCGCCTACAAATATGTAACGCCTCTATGCCTGAAGACGGTGCGCGCCGAGATTAACGGCGATGCCCCCCTTACGGTCGTCCACGTGTTCGCTTACACGCTCGGCTGCGAAGATGTCGCGACGGCGTTCAGTCCCTCCGAAAAAGAGACGTGCGCGCTTTTGGCGGCCCAAAGCGGCTACCGTGCGCTCGACGCGGATGGGAACGGCGAAATCACGGCTATCGAGATTGACAAAGCGTATTCGAAGATGGTCGAGCAGTTTGACGTAGACAAGAATGGGAAGATCAACGGTCTGGAGACCGGTAAGGTTCAAAACTGGGTCAGGACGGAATTCGTGAAGGGAATGATAAAGAGATGAAAAGCTACTTGAGCAATGCGTTGACAACGGTGTGCCTGTGTATCGCGCTTGCCGTATCCGCACTCTTGGCCGGATGCGCAACCAAAGTACAGCCTCCGCGGCCAAAACCGAAGCCGGTCGTACTCTCCGATATTCCCGTCTACCAGAACACCCGCACCGATTGGGTAACATCAACGAACTGTATGGTTTACCCATTCGCCGGGTCCGGTAATCATCCGGGAGCACATGCGGTCTGCACCGACCTCAAGACCGTCTTAAAGGAAAACGGTTACCGAGTGCTCGATATGGAAACATACATGGGGGTCCATAAACGACATTCCGTGGACAAGATCATTAGACTTCTCGAATATGTCCAACGCAACCAGAGAATCAACGCCAAAGAGGTGGCTAACGACGGCATGGCCGTGTTCTCCGTTGAAGACCGTCAAGCAGCCCCGCTGAGTATTAGCAATGGTCGTAACAACAAGCATTACTTTCAGGTATGGGCGCGCAAGATTGGTAGCGCTCCCAACCGAGAAATCGCGGAGACGCTCTTGCACGTAGATGGTTTTCGTGAGGCGCTGGAGCCGCGGAAGGAACCCACACCCTAATCGCGGCGCTTCAGCAATCCACGCAGAGCATTTGAAGCACTGACCGCTTCGATGCCTCTCTACCGTCGCGGAAGACACTCCCGGAGATTACAGCCGAAACACGCGACGGACGGCAGCATCCTGGAACCCCATAGGGATCAACTCCTCCGTTGTCCCTATTCCTTAATATCCCGCGTTCGCCTACTCCTTCTCCTCGTGCTCGTGCGCCTCGGCGCCGAAGTACGCATGCTCGAATTCGTGCAGAAGCGAGCGCATGCTGCGGACGTGCGCCAGGTCGGTCGTCTGCTTGGCCTTCATCGCTTCGACGGTAATCTGGTGTAGCAACGTCAATTTGGTGACGTAATCGTCGTACGCGCCCTTGTCGTCGGGCGAAACGGGCTTGATCCGTTGAAACATGAAGTACTGCGTCGCAGTTTCCTGAATACGGGTCGCGTGCTCTTCCTTGTTCATTGTCCAACGGACGAGCTGGTTGTAGTTCTTCTTCTCGGCGGTCGAGAGCCTCACGATTTCGTTCATCGACTTCTCGACGGTCAGGATATCCTCGGCCATCAGGGCCGTCCGCGCCGGATCGTCATAAATCCCGCACGGGATCTCGCAATGGGCGAAGGCGGTTGCCGTCAGCGCCGCGCCGAGAACGGCCATTCCTATTCCTTGTATCAAGCGCCTCATGGTCGGGTCCCTCCTTTCGAGAACCTGGATTCCCGCCGGCCCTTCCGGCGGCTGTCCTTCTTCGTATTATACACCATCTTCCCCAAATGGAAGCGGAAATGGGACAGGAACGCCACGCCATCCTACGAACCGAGGTCGTGGCTTTCTTTATCCCGGCTTCGCGTTTCTATATAATCGTGCGCCGTGAGCCTTTCGTTTCGCGTCGGGTCAGTCTTGGAGAAATCGCCGTGCGGACCGCGCTCCTTATCCTTGTGACGGTCCTCCTTGCATTCGGTTTCGGCTGCGCATCCGAGCCGCGCTTGTCGTTGGGTCCCGAAACAGTGGTCGTGGTTCCGTCGGGCGGTCCGGATGCCGAAACGCGGGAAGCCGCCAACCTGCTCCAAGAATGGCTCCGCAAAGCCACCGCCAACTCGGCGGGATTCGAGATCGTGTCCGAAAACGCGCTCGCGCTTCCGCTCGCGGAAACGGTGATCGCGCTCGGCGACACGCAATGGATGGAGCGTACGAGTCTGGACGGACTCGGGCGCGACGGGTATCGGGTCCGACGCGTCGGCCGGGTCATCGCCATCGGCGGGGAGACGTCGCGCGGAACCTTCCACGGCGCCGTCGCGTTCCTCGACCGCCTCTGCGGCGTCCGCTTCTACCTGCCCGGCGATTTGTTTGTCAGCCTTCCCCCGAACCGCCGCGTGACGGTGGGCGATGTGGACTTCACGGGACGTCCCTTTGCCGTGTCCTGCGTCCTGAGCGGTATCGCCGAGCAAAGCCCCGTCCAAGCGAAGTGGGTGAAGCGGGTCGGAGGGCTGCGCCCTCTGGGCGGCACATGCGGACCGAACATTCGCGCACTCTTTTCATCGAATGCATACACACAGAGGTTTCCGGAGATATGCCCCCTTCTCGACGGCGAGCGACGCTTTCCGGCCGGCGCGGAGGTCAGCGACTGGCAGCCCTGTCTGACCGCGCCGACGCTCGTGGACGCCGCGGTGGAAGCCGCCGCCGCGCATTTTCGCGCCCAGCCGCAGGACGCCTATCTCTCGTTTGCAATCGAGAACAGCGGCCGTTTCTGCGAATGCGACGATTGCGAGGCGATCGCGGCAGCTTACGCCGCCGACGACCCTCGGAACGGTCGGCGCCGCGCCCGCTCCGTCCTTTACTGGCGTTTCCTGAATGCGGTCGCGGGCCGGCTCGAACGCGTCGCGCCGGGCAAACGCATCGTCGCGTTGGGCTACGGAGAGATCGGAACACCCCCGCCCTTTGACCTGCATCCGAACATCGTCGTCTTTACTCGGCATCACGTGGCCGCCACCGAAAGAAACGGTACCGCCTCGGAAGAAGAGATTTCGCCCGAACGCTGGCTGGACCTGGGAGCGGGGTTCGGCAACGCTGACGAATACCTCGGCGGCGGTTACCTCGTACCGCGCCCCTATGGCGACCGCTGGGCGCGATTCCTTCGGCGCGTGAAGGCGCGACGAGACGAGGCGTATCTTGAATTGGACTGCACCCCGAATTGGGCGCTCGACGGACCGAAGGTTTACGTCCTCTCCCGGCTCTGCTGGGATCCTGACAAGGACCCGGGCGACTTGCAGGACCGCTTCTGCAAGGACATGTTCGGTGCCGCGGCGCGTCCCATGGCGGCGTACTTCCGGACCTTGGAGGCGCTGTGGGAGCGCCTCGAAAAGGAGAACCCCGAACGCGTCCCGTACTTGTGGGGCACGCAATTCGACGCCACGCCCCGCAGTATGGCGCTCGTCCGCGAAGCTCGCTTGAAGCTTGACGAGGCCGTCGAACGCGCGCGGACCTCGCCGGCCGAACAGCGCGTCGGGTTCTTCTCCCGCGGCTTTCGTTTGACCGAGTATCTCATCCGTATTGCCGCCACAGACGAGCCGTCCCCGGCCCTTCTCGGCCAGACCGAATCGTGGATGAGGGCCCTCCTCGCCACCGACCCCCTCGCGCTTGACCGCCCCGCCATCGAAGACGCCCTCGACACGATGTTTCCGAGGAGATGAGGCGCTCGACTGATCCCGGGCAAGCCAGCCCGCCCCCGTCACAAGCGGGAAGCGCTGGCACAAGGCCGGAAATTGCGAGGTTTAATACCAACGGTCTGAAATGGACCATTGGTATTAAACCTTCGCTTTGGCGGAGAGACGGAGCGATCGCGCCGGGTGGGCGTTGCAAGAGGTGCGGGGGCTTCGCCTCAAAGGGACTTCACGTCTGCAGCCCGCGCAGCCAGGCCAGCCATTCTTCGATTCCGCGGCCGGTCTTCACGGACATCTCGATAAACGGCGCGCGGGTGTTAATGCGGTTCAGGTCGTCTCTTACGCGGTTCATGTCGTAGTCCAACACGCCCACGAGATCGGCCTTGTTCAAGAGGATCGCGTCGGCGGGCTGGAAGAGGGTCGGGTACTTGGCAACCTTGTCGTCGCCCTCGGGGACCGAGAGCATGGCCACGCGCGCGTGTTCGCCCAGGTCGAACGCCGCGGGACAGACCATGTTGCCGATGTTCTCGATGAAGATGAACGAAAGGCCATCGAGATCGAGCCTATCGAGCGCAGCCGACACCTGCGAGGCCGTGAGGTGGCAGCCGCCTTCCGTATTGATTTGAACGATTTCCACGCCAAGGACGCCGATGCGTTCGGCATCGCGCGTCGTCTGGAGGTCGCCGACGATCACGGCGCACCGCCGCTCCGCGCCCAAGCCGGGAACGGTCGCCTCCAGCAGCGATGTCTTCCCGCTGCCGGGGGCGCTGGTGATGTTGACCGCCAGGACTCTCGCGCGGTCGAGGTGTTCGCGGTTCTCCTTCGCGGCCGATTCGTTGGCTTCAAGAATGTTACGAACGATGCTGATCTTCACTTTCGGTCACTCCGTTTTTCTCTTCGCACGTCAGGGAGGTCAAGATAATGTCGTCGCCTTCGACAATCTCGGCGTCGGCCTGGCCGCACCGCGGACACAGAAACGAATCGGCCGTTGGCTCGAAGCATGCCCCGCAGGGACGGCATCGTGCCGCGAGCGGGACGAACTCCATGCGCAGACGCGCGCCCTCGGCGGGCGTTTCCATGGCCGCCGCTTGAAAAGCCGTCTCCAGCATGTCGGGAACGACTTGGCGCATGACTCCGATGGAGAGGCAAACCTCCTCGACACGGTCTATCTCGCGTCCGGCGATCGCGCGCTCGATCTCGCGTACCAGTTCAACGGCAATGGACATTTCGTGCATTTTCTTTAGACCGTAGGTTGAAGGCCGGAGGCTGCAGGCATCGTCATTAGCATATCCGCGGAAGCTCCTCGCCGTAAGGACGCGTGACGATCCGCCGCCCGCCGGCGCGCGTGATCAATTCCGCCAACGGCGGCGCGACATCGGTGAAGCGCCCGATGACCGCGGCGTCTTTTCCATACTTCTGGCCTCGGCAAGCGGCAAGGACGCGCTCGGCATCGTTGGCCGAAACCGCCATGACGACCTTCCCCTCGTTCGCGACGCTCAACGGGTCGAGTCCCAGCATTTCGGCGGTGTGCAGCGCCGTGCGCGAGATGGGGATGGCCGCTTCGTCCACTTCGACCGTCAGTCCGGTCGCTTCGGTCAAATCCGTCAAGACGCCCGCTACGCCGCCGCGCGTGGGATCGCGCATGAACTTCACGTCGGCGCCTGTGTCGAGCACGACCGCGATCAGACCGTTCAGCGGCGCGGCGTCTGTGCGCAATTCCGTCTCGAAGGCAAGATGCTCGCGCGCGGACATGACCGCCAGGCCGTGATCGGCAATGCATCCATTAATGAGAACAACGTCCCCCGGTTCGATGCGCGACGCGTCCATCCTGGCGCCTTCCCGCATCTCGCCGATGCCGGCCGTCGCGATCATGACGCCGTCGCCCTCACGACGCTCGACGGTCTTCGTGTCGCCGGTCGCCACGGGCACATTGGCCTCCGCCGCCGCTGCGGCAATGGAGTCCATAATACGGTCAAGGCCACTCATAGGAAGCCCCTCTTCCAGGATCAACGCCAGGCTCAACGCGAGCGGCCGCGCGCCCATCACGGCCAGGTCGTTAACCGTCCCGCACACCGCGAGGCGGCCGATATCGCCACCCGGGAATTCGATCGGCTGCACCACGTAGGCGTCGGTCGTCATGCAGACCCGCGCTCCCGGCCGCTCGAGGACCGCGCTGTCGTTCAGCGGATCGAGGAGCGGATTCGCCAGCTTGGGGACGATGCGCTCCCGAAGGAGGCGATTCGTCAGCTCGCCGCCGCCGCCGTGCGCGAGAATAATGCGGTCGTCCGTGTCTCTTGTTGTCATGAAATCAGCGACCTATGCCTTTCGATGATACTTATACCATGCAGCGCAGGCGCCTTCGCTGCTGACCATGCACGGTCCGACGGGCGAGAGGGGCGAGCACGCGACGCCGAACAACGCACAGTCGGCCGGCTCGGACTTTCCTTGAATCACCTCGCCGCAGAGGCAGCCATCCGGAGAGACGTCGGGCCCCTGCTCCACGCCGAAATGGTCGAAAGCGTCGAAGCACTTGTACTCGGGTCGCAGGTCCAGCCCGCTCATCGGAATCGTTCCCATCGCGCGCCAGACGGCGTCCGCGGCTATGAAAACCTTATCCATCAGGTCGCGCGCCAAGGGATTCCCTTCGCGCGTGACCGCAACGCCATAAACGTTATCGACCTGGGACCGGCCCTCGGCCAGTTGCCGCGCGATGCCCAGGATGCCTTCGAGCATCTGGCGCGGCTCGAATCCCGCCACGACACACGGCTTGCCGAACTTCTCGGCAATGGGCCGGTAAGCGTCGGCCCCGATCACCACGCTGACGTGCCCCGGGCAGAGGAAGCCATCGAGCGGCACGTCCCCGCCCGAGACCAGCGCCTTCATCGCCGGAATGACCAGTTTGTGCGCGGGCAGGATGAAGAAGTTCTCCAGCCCCTTGGCTTTAGCCGCGAGGATCGTGGCCGCCGTCGCGGGCGTGGTGGTCTCGAAGCCGATCGCGAGAAATGCGGTGTTCCGATCTGGATGGTCCTCGGCGTACTTCAGAGCGTCGCGGGCGGAGTAGACAACGATCACCTCCGCCCCCCCGCCGCGCCGGTCGGCCAGGCTTCCGTGCCGCCCTGGAACGCGCACCATGTCACCGTAGGTGCAGATAGTAACGTCGGGTCGAGCGGCCAACTCACACGCGGCGTCCAGATAGCCTTGCGAGGTGACACACACGGGGCAGCCCGGGCCGCTGATGAGTTTCAACGAGGAAGGCAGCATGCTCTTGATGCCGCTGCGGAAGAGACTGACCGTGTGCGTACCGCAGACTTCCATGATGCGGATGCCGTCGCGCGTAGACAGAATCGCGCCGAGTTCATCAACCATTCGCCGAATCGCGGCGCGGTCCATCAGTCGCTCCCCGAGAATTCAACCGACCCGTCATCGTCGCCAAGCGCGATTTGGAGCGCCTCCCACGTCTCCTTCGCTTCGGCCTCGTCAACCACCGTCAGGGCGAAGCCGGCGTGGACGAGCACCCAGTCGCCGACATCGGCGTCCGGCGTCATCGCGAGCGACGCCTCGACGCGGCTGCCCTGCATGTCCACGGTCGCCACGCGACCGTTCAGGGGGTCGTCGCCGCTGCCCGTAACCTTGACGATCTTTCCCGGTACGGCAAGGCACATGCGAATGACTCCTATTGGCCGCAGGCCGCAGCGATCACGGCCTGTCCCAGCGATATCCCGCCGTCGCCCGGCGGCAGGCTGCGGTGCAGGATGACGTCAAATCCCTCGCTAAGAAGAAGACTCGATAACCCGCTTATCAGCAAACGGTTAGCGAAGCACCCGCCTGTGAGAACAACACGCCTTACGCCCGAGGCGTCCGCGACGCGCCGGACGATCTCGGCAAGAGCGAGAGCGATAGTATCGTGAAATGCCCTTGCCAGTTCAAGCGAACTCCCTCCCGAGGCGATCCCCTCGACTAGAGAACGTATGATCGGGCGGAAGTCGAGGCGCATTGCGCCGTCCTCTCCGGATTGGACCGCCCAGTCGAGCGCGGAAGCCTTTCTGCATTGAGCCGCGAGCGCTTCGAGCGCCATGGGCGCCTCGGCCTCGCAGCGATTGCGGTCACACACGCCCAGAAGGAACGCGACCCCGTCGAAAAGCCGTCCGAGGCTTGATGTTCGCACGATCCGCGCGGACGCATTCGCCAAACGCGCGCGCGTCAGCCGAACCGCTTCATCGTCCACGCGACGAAACGCGCTCTCCGCGGCCGGCGGCCAGTCCGCGCCGTACGTCTCGGTCAAGAGCGCCATGGCGGGCCGCCACGTGTCGGTCGCCGCCGCGTCCCCGCCCGGCAGCGGAAACGTGCGCAGGTGTCCCGCTCGCTCGAAATCGCGCTCGTCGGCCAGAAGGATCTCGCAGCCCCAAACTGTGCCGTCGGTCCCATAGCCGGTGCCGTCGCACGACACGCCGATGGTCTTGCCGGTCAGGCCGTTTTCGGCCATGCAAGCGACAACGTGCGCGTGATGATGCTGCACGTCCACGACCGGGATGCCCAACTCGGCCGCATATCGCGACGCGGCGTAACCGGGGTGCAAGTCGCGCGCGACGATCTCCGGATTCCGGCGAAAAATGTTCTCGAAGCAGGCGACGGCGCCGACGAAATTTCGATACGCCGCGGGATTGTCGAGATCGCCGAGGTGTTCGCTGAGGACCGCCTCGTTCCCGTTCAAAAGGCAGACGGTGGATTTCAGTTCCCCGCCCACGGCGAGGATCGGCTTCAGCGCGGACAGGGGCACGGTGATGGGCGCGGGAACGTAACCGCGTGCGCGCCTAAGCGGCATGCGGATGCCCGGAACCCTTTCGGAAGGCGCGACGACCATGACCACGGAATCGTCCACGCGACGCTCGATGTCGCGATTGTGAAGCAGGAACCCGTCGGCGACCCGGCGAAGTCGCTCCAGCGCCTCCGCGTTATCTCGGCAGAGCGGTTCGGCGCTCGGGTTTCCCGACGTCATCACCAGCGGTCCCAATCCTTCGGCGAACAGAAGAAAATGCAGCGGGGCATAGGGCAGCATCACGCCGAAGCAGTCGCTTCCCGGCGCGACGTGGTCGCTGATGGGCGCGTCGTTGCGCTTGGGCGCGAGAACGATGGGCCGCGGCGGCGATTCGAGCGCCGCAAGGGCCTCCTCGTCAAGTTCAACGATTCGGGCCGCGGCCTCCGCCGTCGCTGCCATCATGGCCAGCGGCTTGGCTTCGCGGCCTTTCCGCTCGCGCAGCGTCTTCACGGCACCGTCATCGTCGGCACGGCACGCAAGATGAAAACCACCCAGTCCTTTCACCGCGACGATGCGTCCGTCCTTCAGCCATTGCGCCGCGAGGCGAATCGGATCGCCTTCCAACTCAGCGCCCTGTGAATCGGCGAGCCATACCCTGGGCCCGCAAACCTCGCAGGCATTCGGCTGCGCGTGGAAGCGGCGGTCG
>Ga0180437_10006817_pt1 | contig 15089 bp, 10 predicted proteins | sample SS_ome_4_FD_132410 | JGI IMG/M metagenome (GOLD analysis project Ga0180437, IMG submission 132410) | Hypersaline lake sediment archaeal communities from the Salton Sea, California, USA - SS_3_D_1 metaG | ecosystem: Environmental > Aquatic > Non-marine Saline and Alkaline > Hypersaline >...
AAAATGAGAATGTTTCGCTGAATCTGGCTTCCCTGAAATCCAAAAAAGAGCTTTAGTAGAGGATCATAACTCAAAAAAATCTTCGTTATGGCCTATTCGATCGCTTATCCGAATATTAGGGGATGAAAGACCAAAACCTTTTCCCCGAAAAAGCGTATTAAGGGAATGTCCGGGTTGAGCACAGGATGACGAATATGATTCCATTCCCCCTCTTCAGGATTTTTGCCTTCGCCCTGGTCATCCTTTCCTGTTCTTCGCTTTTTGAGGCGGGGAGTCCGTCCGGACAGACAGGTCTGGCGGATGTGTACAAATCCGGGCCCATTCAACTGGAGCAAGACCCGGGATTCGGGAAAAATACGGACTGGAACGCCCTTTTTTATAGTCTTTTTTGTGACATGGTTGTCGCGCCGGACGGTACCTTTTTTATCGCCAGCAGCCGCCAGCACAAGATCTTCAAATTCGATCATGACGGAAACCTGGTCAAATCCTTCGGCCGGGAAGGCCAGGGGCCCGGCGATTTTTACAGACCGGATAATTTATCTATTTTGGATGGAAAGCTATTGGTCGTCGGGGAGTATGCCAGCACGCAGAGGATCAGTTTGTTCGACCTGGAGGGAAATTTCAAAAAGGTCCTGAAGACAAGCCGCCCTCCTTTCAGGCCTATCGCTCTCCGGGACGGGAAGATCGCCTATATTATCTACAATTATAGGGGAGATGGCCCGACGGACAGAAAAAAGATCGCATCCGTCCTTATCCGGGATACAAACACCGACGAGGAAATAAAAGTCGCGGAAGCCACATTCAATCAGACTTCGATCAGGGTGGGGCGCTTATTGTACAGCTTCGGAGAGGAAACCGGGGGAACGTTTTTTATCGCTTCATCGAAAGAAGGAAATCTGATCGTGGGAAATTCCCTCCTCCCCTCTTTCGATGTCTTTTCGCCGGATGGAACAAAGATATCGACTATCCCGATAAACATCGAACCCATTCCGGTGACCAAACGATTGATCAGCGAATACAAAAAACATCAGATCGATCAAATGAGCCAGCACGAAAGCATGGCTCAGAATCAGGTCCAGGAGACGGTGAAAGAGATGAAAAAGGCCTCATGGGATCGCCTGTTCGGCGAAACCCTCCCTCTTTACCGGCAAATCCTTGTCGACGCGGATGGCAACATCCTCGTTTTTAGAAGAACAGATTGCCTGGGGGAGGACTGCCCGATCCTTGTTCAGGTTTACTCGCCTGACGGGAAATATATCTGCGAGACCGAATTGATCGAGGGGCCGTTCAACCTGGCCGTCGACTCGCGCATCATGAACATGTGTTTTACCGAAAAGGGATTGATAGCCATGGTCGAGGTGAAGGATGCCCCGGAATTCGAGCTCCGGGTAATCAAAGTGAAATACTTATAATCCCCTTTTCTTCGTTTTGAAAAGAATTCTGTTTTATAGATGCAGAACACTGGAATTATTTGTGAGAAGAAACTGCCCGGCGGCGATTGACAAATCTGGAAATCCCGCTATAGACTAAAGGGCAGTAATGTGGATTTAGGAGGTTTGTGGGATGCCTAAGAACAATCTGTCGATCATTTTTTGCCTTTGTTTTGGCCTGTTGATGCTTTTTGGCTGTTCGCCAGGTGGGGAAGAGACGGCAGCCGCCGGCAGCGGCACCTACGAAGACCTGGTCGCGCTTTTCGGAAAATGGCGGGAGTTCCAGAAGCCTGCCATCGTCGATGGTGTGCCAGACTATACCGCCGGGGCGATGGCCCGGCAGCACAGCGAGCTGAAAGAATACCAGGCTCGGCTGGCCGCCATCGATCCCGGTTCATGGCCCGTTTCCCAGCAGGTGGACTACCACATCGTGCGGGCCGAGATGAACGGGCTGGACTTCGACCACCGGGTGCTCCGGCCCTGGTCGCGGAATCCCCGTTTTTATGCGGTCTACTACACGTCTCCTTCTGACGTCCCTGCCCTGGAGGGCCCCTGGCGGTACGGGACGCTCTGCCTCTGGAAATACACCTTTCCTTTGGAGGGCGACCAATACGATGATTTCCGGATGCGCTTGAAGGCCATCCCAGAAGTCCTGGAGCAGGCCAAAGGGAATTTGACCGAAGAGGCCAGAGATCTCTGGTTTCTGGGGATCAGGAGAAAGAAAGCGGAGAGCGAGTACCTGGCCGGTCTGGCCAGGCGGCTGGGAAAGGGCCATCCCGACCTCATTCCGGACTTCGAACAGGCCATCGCTGCCGTGGATGAATTCCGCGGGTGGCTGGAAGAAAAATCAGAGGGCATGACAGCCCCCTCGGGAATAGGCGTCGAAAACTACAACTGGTACATGAAAAACGTCCATCTCTGGCCCTACACATGGGAGGACCAGCTGATGATCATGAACCGGGAGCTGGAGCGGTCCCTAGCCTCCCTGAAACTGGAAGAGAGCCGGAACCGCCACCTTCCGCCGCTCGAGCCCCCCGAAAGTCTGGAGGAATACCAGAAACGCCATGACGAGGCGGTAGCGGATTTCATGGCATTCATGCGGGAGAACATGATGACCCTCCCCGAGTATCAGAACGACACCCTCAAAAGGACCGTCGGGTTCATCCCTCCGGATGGCCTTCGCGATTTTTTCACCCAGGTCGACTATCACGATCCGCTCCCTCTCCGGTGCCACGGAACGCACTGGTTCGACCTTGCCCGGATGGAACACGAGCCCCATCCCAGCCCGATACGCCGGATTCCCCTCCTTTACAATATCTGGGATTCGCGGGCCGAAGGATTGGCCACCGGCATGGAGGAGATCGCGATGCACGCGGGATTGATGGATGATAAACCGAGAGTGCGGGAGCTGGTCTGGATCATGCTTGCCTGCCGGTGCGCCCGGGGTATGGGCGACCTCTTGATGCACAGCAATGAGTTTACCCTGGAGGAGGCGGTCGATTTCGGCGTCAGGTGGACGCCGCGCGGCTGGATGCCCAAAGAGGGGAATACGATCTGGATGGATGAGGACCTCTACCTGCAGCAGCCCGGCTACGGGACGAGCTATGTCGTGGGCAAGGTCCATCTCGAGAAACTGATGGCCGACCGGGCCGAACAACTGGGCGATAAATTCGATCTCAAGTCATTTTTCGACGATTTGCACACATACGGAATGATCCCGCTGTCATTGATCCGGTGGGAAATGACCGGCCGTGAGGACGAGATCCGGAAGTTGTGGTAGCCGCTTTTAAAACCAAGATTCCCATTTCCCGTATTTGATATTGTCATGATCTTTTTTTCATCCAATCACAATAGTCGAGGTGTGTAATGCTGCGAAATTATATCACGGTCGCCCTGAGGAACATTCGAAAACACAAAGGATTTTCTCTCATAAACATCGCCGGACTGGCCATCGGGATCGCAAGCTGTCTGCTGATCCTGCTCTTCGTGCGGAGCGAGTTGAGCTACGACCGGTTCCATGAGAAGGTGGAAAGGATCTACAGGGTCGGATTCACGTTCCATGTCGGCACCAATGAGTTCGATGCGGCCCTTGGCCCCTGCCCCCTGGCGGCAGCATTGGTCGACGATTTTCCCGAAGTGGAAAAGGCAGCCAGAATTTTCGCCAGACAGAGCCGGGGCGGGGATGTGTTCGTTCGCTATGGAGAAAAACGTTACAAGGAGAACAAGTTTCTCTGGGCCGACCCCGAACTTATGGACATTTTGACTATTCCCTTCATCGAGGGGAGTCCGGAAGAAGCGCTCGCGCAGCCCAATTCCGTGGTATTGACGGCCGAGATGGCGGCAAAATATTTCGGCCAGGAGGATCCCCTTGGAAAAATACTGGAACTGGAGGATGGAACCCTGTACATGGTCAAGGGGGTAACCGAATCCTGGCCGGCCCCTTCCCACTTTCATTTCGATTTCTTGGCGGCGTTTTCGAGCCTGCCCAAAAGCGAAGACCTGGATTTTTATGACACCGCAGTCTTTACCTATATCCTGCTCCGTGAAGGGGCTTCCATCGAAGATCTGGATGCAAAATTACCTGAGTTTTCCGGCAAGTGCATGGCCCCGATCATCGAAAAGATCATGGCCGTTCCCTATAAGGAGTTTCTGGATTCCGGGAATTTCATCGGGTTCATGACCCAGCCGCTTCTTGACATCCACCTCCGTTCGGAATGGGGGAATGAACTGGAGCCGCAGGGCAGTTTCACCGCCGTGATCGTCTTTTCTGCTATCGCCTTTCTCATCCTGATCGTAGCCTGTATCAATTTCATCAACCTGACTACGGCCAGGTCGACCCAGAGGGCGAACGAGGTGGGCGTGCGCAAGGTCGTGGGATCGAGCAGGGGAGAGCTTATCCGGCAATTCCTTTCCGAATCCATCTTCCTGAGTTTTTTGTCTTTTTTGCTGGCCCTCGCCCTGGTCGAGATGGCGCTTCCCGTTTTCAGCACGGTAGTGGGAAAAGAATTTTCGGCCGCCCGTGTCCTCGATTGGTCCTTCCTGCTGGCTTTTTTGACCGGAGCGGTCATCATCGGAGTGGCCGCAGGCAGCTACCCGGCCTTTCTGATGGCATCTTTCCGTCCTGTGGCGGTGCTCAAGGGAAAGATCCAGTCGAGCATGAAAGGGAAAAGGTTCCGTGATGCGCTGGTTATTTTCCAGTTTTGTGCTTCCATCGTTCTGCTTGTCGGTACAGCCGTGATCTATGCCCAGTTGAACTACATCCGGGATAAGGATCTGGGATTCGATAAGGAACAGGTCGTGGTTATCCAGCGGGCCGAAAAGCTCGGCTCCCAGCAGCTTGCCTTCAAAGAACAGCTCGACCAGAATCCCGGCGTTCTCAGCGCGACGTTCACCGACTCTTTGCCGCAGATGCTGCTGGAGGCCAAGGTGTTCCAGAAGGAAGGGGAAGGCAGCCAGGAGAATAATACGCTGATTACCATCACCGCCGACTATGACCTGGTCGATACCTATCGGCTGAAAATGATCGCAGGGCGGTATTTCGAGAGGGAACGCTCCACCGATACGACGGCCGTGGTTTTAAACGAGGCGGCTATCAAAGCGCTGGATATCCGGGATCCGCTGGAAAAACGCCTCATCCTCGTTGGGCTGAAAAGAAAGCCGATGGACATCATAGGCATCATCAACGATTTTCACATGGAGTCCCTCCACACCAAGATCGGTCCGACGGCCGTTATCCTGGCCGGCGCGTATCCCAGCGTGCTTCTGTCCGTCCGGGTGAGGCCAGACGAATTGCCGAAAACCCTGGGTTATCTGGAGGGCCAGTGGCGGACATTCACCAACAACCAGCCGTTCGAATATGTCTTTTTCGACGATCAGTTCGACCTGCTCTACAAGGGGGAAGTCCAGGCCGGGAAGGTGATAACGGCTTTTGCCTGCCTCGCCGTGTTCGTTGCCTGCCTGGGTCTTTTGGGCATGGCATCGTTCACCGCAAGCCAGCGGACAAAGGAGATCGGCATCCGGAAGGTGCTGGGTGCGACGACATCGGGGATCCTCGTCCTGCTGAACAAGGATTTTGTCAAGCGCGTTCTGGCGGCCAACTTGATCGCCTGGCCATTGGCCTATTATGTGATGACCAAGTGGCTCCAGAACTTTGCCTACCGGATCCGGATCAACATCTGGATGTTCCTGGGCTCTGCGGTCATCGCGCTGCTGATCGCCCTTTTCACGGTGAGCTACCAGTCCCTTAAAGCAGCCCGGAACGACCCCGTCGACTCCCTCCGCTACGAATGATCATCAATTTCGTGACGGAATACCTATCCCCTTATTTAAGATTTGGGTAAGAATTGGGGACGGCATACCCGTTCACTTATTTTTCCAATTTATTGACAACCCCTTCACAAAGCTTGATCGAAATAATTAGGTGATTGGGCATCCTGTCACCGATTTAAATTAAAAGGTTCTCTTCCATTTTGTGTGGGAGATAAAGATAAAAAGACGGGTGGTGCGGCTGGAGGGGCCCCCCTCCCGCCCACAGCGGAAGGGTGCCCACTGGTAAAAAACCCACACAAAATGGAAGAGGTCCAATTAAAAAAATCCCGATTTGATGCTAGAATATCCGGTTTTGAGATCCTGTCGGAAGGAATCGTCGTATGAATAAAGAACACATGATCGAAGGTGTTTTAAGACTCTGGGGCCTCGAGCTCCAAAAGATCCACGAGGATATACAGATAGCCGGAAGCCCGGACCGGTGCCTTTTCAGGACGGTCATCGAAGACCGCGAAGAGACGCTTTACATTCTCGAAGACCTGGAAGCAGGATTTATCCCTCACAAAAAAAAGATCGCGCAGGCCCTGGCCTTTTTTACCGAAAAGGGATTGAACGAAATCCCTGCTTATCTTCCTCTAGGGAACGGAGAGCACATCGCCACATGGCAGAATCATTACTGGCAGGTTTCCCCGTTTGTGGATGGGATTTCTTTAGATCGCCCGGCCTATGCCTTCGAGGGCTGGCGGGGCCGGGTGCTGGCCGATTTTTTGATCCGGCTTTGGGAAAGATCGGAATATATGCCTTTTTTCGATAAGTCTCAGGCTTTTTCTATCATCTCTTTTAACCGGGACTTCCTGGCAAAGGTCGAATCCCGGGAACCCGCGTTGTTCGACCGGATTCGTCCGGCCGTCGACTTCCTGGAACAAAAATTCGCGGCCGCGCACGACGATCTCCCGGTCCGATTTTGCCACGGGGATTATCACCCTTTGAATGTGATCTGGTCGGCAACAGGGATCAACGCTGTCATCGACTGGGAATTCCTGGGATTCAAACCGGAAATCTATGATGTCGCGATGATGATCGGCTGCCTCGGGATGGAAAAACCGCAGAGCCTTACCGGGGACCTCGTTTTCGAATTCCTTAAACAGCTCAAAGGATCGGGGTGCATATCGGAGATCGGCTGGGCCCACGTGTTCGAATTCGTCCTGGCGCTCCGGTTCGCCTGGCTGTCGGACTGGATGAAGCGGTCCGATGGTGAGATGATCGACCTCGAAGCGGTCTATATCCAGCTTCTCCTGGACAACCGCGAGGTCTTTACCCGCTCCTGGGGGATCTGATCGATCTACTCGTACCGCAAAGAATCCACCGGATTGGCCCTCGCGGATTTGATCGATCGGTAGCTCACGGTGAGATATGCGATCAGCAGTGCCGCTCCCCCGGAGATCAAAAAGACAACGATGCCGACGGGCGCGCGGTAGGCGAAATTTTGCAGCCATTTTTGCATGGCAAAATAGGCGGCAGGCCAGGCGATGAGGTTCGCTAGCAGCACCCACCGCAGGAATTCTTTGGAGAGCAGTAGAAAAATCCTCGGACCGGATGCTCCCACCACTTTCCGGATACCGATCTCTTTGGTCCGTTGTTCCGCGGCATATGTCGCGAGGCCGAAGAGTCCCAGGCAGGCAATGAAGATTCCCAGGAGGGCAAATGCGCCGAACATCCTTCCCATCCGTTGGTCCGTGAGGTAAGCCCGCGCGAAGACCTCGTCGAAAAAGGCGTAAGAAAAAGGAGTTCCGGGCGAGAACCTTTTCATTATCCCTTCCACATAAGCGAGCGTTTCAGGGATTTCGGTTGATCTTATTTTTATCGCGATATTGGAGAAGGTCTGGGGGTTCAGGTAGATATATAGAGGGGCTATCGGCCGGTGCAGGGAATGCAGATGAAAATCCTTCAGGACGCCGACGATCTTTCCGGTCTGCCCGTTCCAGTGAGTGAATTCCCTTTCGAGGGGAGACTCCCATTCCGCGACCTTGACGGCCGTTTCATTCACGAGGAACGCGCCCTTTTCATCGGAAGGAAAATCACTGGAGAAATTTCGGCCATGGACGAGCTCCATGCCGAAGAGATCGACATAATCATAATCTGCCGTGTTGTAATAGATGGGGATGGGCTGTTCGGGATTTTTTCCCGTCCAATCCCTGGAGGTGAACGTATCGATATCGTTGGGAAGACGTGCGGACGCCGTGACGGCGATGATGTCGGAGGACTGAAGCAGTGCCGTTTTGATCGATTGGATGTTTCGGCGGACCGAGCCTGTTCGAACGGGAAGGGTGATGATCTGCTCCCTCGTGTAGCCCATGTCAACCTTTTTGATGAATTCGAGCTGCTCCCGGACCGCTATCGTGCAGACGATAAGAAAGATGGTGATGGCAAACTGGACCAGAACGCAGATATTCCGGAGCGCCGATCCCTTGGGGCTTCGCAAGAAAGTCCCGCTCAAAACGGCGATCGGCCGGAAGCCGGACATCCTTATCGCCGGGTAGCTGCCGGCAAACAACCCGACCAGCAAGGTGATAAACACGAGTCCGAGGAAAAATCGAGGGTCTCTGAGGGGGTTCAACCGGAGCTGCCTTTGCACCAGGTTATTGAAAGCGGGCAGAGCGGCCAGGGCTATCATGAGAGAAAAAACCATCGCCAGGACAGCCGTCACCACCGACTCTCCCAGGAACTGAGCGACCAACTGCCCTTTTTTTGCCCCCACAACTTTGCGCATTCCCACTTCCTTGCCCCGCCGGAGGGCTCGTGCCGTCGCGAGATTCATGTAGTTGACACAGGCGATGAACAGGATCAGAAAAGCGACGGATGTAAAAAGGATGATGTATTTCATATCGTTGTTCACACCGACCTCCTGTTCCAGATGAGAGTGGAGGTGGATCTCCGTTATCGGCTGGGTGAAAAAATATTTGGGGTAGGGTTCCTTGACCCCCGCCGCTTTGTACAAGGGCGTAACGATGAATGTGTGGATCTTGTCTTCTGTCTCTTGCGATTCTGTGCCCTTTCGCAATAAAAGATAGGTATAGGAAAAATTGCTTTGCCATCCGGTGATGTCATTGGACGTTATCCGGAAGTATGTCGAGTACGGCACGACGACATCCATGACGAAATGAGAATTAGGCGGCATGTCGGCGAAAACACCTGTGACCTTGAATGAGTAGCGCTCACTCACTTTCAGGATGTTCCCCAGCGGATCCGCATCGCCGAAGTATTTTTCTGCCGCCTTTTGGGACAGGACGATCGCGAAAGGATCGTTCAATGCCGCTTCCGGATTTCCTCTTACGAACGGAAAGGCAAATATCCGGAGCAATTCCGGATCAGCCCAATAGAATTCTTGTTCGAGAAAACTATCTTCCAGGTGGGATACGAGCGTGTCGCTGCTGCGGATGATCCGGGCCGCCGACTCCACTTCGGGTATTTTTTCCATCAATTCCGGCCCGAGAGCGGCAGGCGTGAAGGCCCGTCCTTCCCTTATGACCCGGTATATCCGGCTGGCATTTTCGTGGTGCTTATCATAACTCAACTCATTGCGCACGTACAAAAGGATCAGGATAAAGGCCGCCATGCCGACGGCGAGGCCTATGATGTTGAGCGATGAAAACGTGATGTTTTTCTTCAGATTTCTCAGGGTGATCGTCAGGTAATTCTTGAACATATGAACCCTCCCGTGAAATTCATCGATGAGGAAGTAGGGAATCGCCTTGATGAACTGGCTCCAAAACCAGAACCGGGCCCGCAGCGAACCTTTGCCCGCAGCGAGATAACGGTATGTTTCGGTCATATCGCCAAGGGTGGAACAGCCTCCTTCATCGGGGAACATCCGCCTGATCAGCCAGGCGGCGATCCGCGGCGGATGGCTGTCTTTTTTCTCCATGGGCCTTATTCCTGTGATGCCGAAATCTCTCCGATCCCCGACCACACGGATTCCTGGGCTTTGCGGACGTCCTTCAGGGCTTTGATTCCTTGGGCCGAAAGCCGGAAGATGCGCTTGCTTTTTCCCCCGCGTTGGGGCGTTGGATCCGTAAAATGGGATTTGAGATAGCCTTTTTTCTCCAGGCGGCGCAGCATGACGAAAAGCGCCCCGTAGGCCCATGTTTTTCCTGTCGCTTCTTTGATCTGCTCCCTGATCGCGACGCCGTAGGCGTTATCCTTCAAGCGCCATACGGCCAGCAACAGGAATTCTTCCGAGCGTGAAATGAATTTATTTTCCATCGAAATTTCCTATATTGTATACGACGTAGTTTTTATCGAAAAGGTTTCCTTTTTGGCAATAATTTCGTGACGGAATACCTGATTACTTAATTCCAGACAGTTAATTTACGGCTAATGGATTTCGATTGGATGGCTGGCGCGGATTTCCAACACCGTTTGCAGGAAGTTATCTAACTTTTCGGTTTTGCCCTTCTCAGACCGAAGGAATAACGGATCACCCTTTGTTTGCAGTTATCCGCGCACTGACCGCACAGGATGCAGTCGCCGTGTTCCATATCATGGATTTTAACGCGCTGCCAGACATCGATACTCATCGGGCAGTTTTTCGTGCATGTTTTGCAGTCTATGCAGCGATCCGGTTTTGCCTTGAGCTGGAGAGAGGGCCAGTCAAAAAGATTCCGGATCTTTCTCCCGAAGATCATGAAGGGCGCGATCCAGCACCCGTAATGGCAGAAAGCATGGCGGCCAACGACTGCGGCAAGAACGAGGAAGATAAGCAGTACCGTGAAATAGGTGACATACTGCATGGGCTCTGTGACGGAAATGCCGTTTTCCGTCATGTACAGAGGATGGACTTTCCGGATGCCGCCAGCCCGGATCAACCCGATCGCGATGAAGGAGAACCAGGGGATCCAGATGAGGTATTTGATCCAGTGATATCGGGGTCTTCTTTTGTCATTGATTCTGGCACAGATATCCTGGAAACATCCCACGGGGCAAAACCACCCGCAAAAGGCCCTCCCCAGAAAAAGAGCGGAGACGAACAGGATGCCGAACAAAAGCAGGCTTCCAGAGATGATCCCCTCGAAGGCGCCGCTCATGCTGAGGTAGGGCGAAAAGTAATTGAGGATGACCGGAAAGCTCAAGAAAACGATGAAAATAATGGAATTTCGGACCCTTTGTCGCATCGGGGGCACTCTTTCGGTAATATCTTACACCCGGCGTCAAGATTTTTGACATTATGATTTTTTTTCAAGAGGCGGAATATCCTCCCATAAGGCCGAATTCAGCGCTTTGACGGTCATCAATTCTTTTTTTCCTTTCCCGGTCAGGCGGTAAAGGATCTTCCGTCTGCCTCCCCGTTCCGGGAGGGGGTCGCTTTCGTACGATTCGACATAGCCGTAGTCGACCAGGCGCCCCAGCGGTCCGTATATGGCTCCGAACAGCCATGTGATGCCGGTCATTTTTTCGATGTAGCTTCTTATCGTCACGCCGTAGGCGCCGTCGCCACCCTGCAATTTCCAGATCGCCAGCAGGATCATTTCTTCCTTTCTCGATAAAAGCCTCATGTTTTCCTCCCTTTCCTCTCTATGTAAACCGATTGTGAATATACGCAGTTGAAAGATGATCCCATTATTCGCAACGGAGGGATTCGGCGGGATTGGCAAGGGCGGCTCTGATGGTCTGATATCCGACCGTCAGGATGGCGATCCCAAGCGATATCCCCGCAGTCAGAACGAATATCCATAATCCTATGTTCGTTTTATAGGCAAAGTTCTGCAACCACATGTGCATCGCAAAATATGCGAAAGGCCAGGCGATGATGTTTGCCGCCAAAACCCATTTGGCGAAATTGACGGTAAGGGCCGTGAAGATATTTCCCGCCGAAGCGCCCAACACCTTGCGGATACCGATCTCCTTAGTCCGCTGTTCGGCCGTGAAGGATGCCAGACCGAACAATCCCAGGCAGGAGATGAATATGGCAATAAAAGCAAAGGCCAAGAAGATTTTGCCTGTGCGCTTTTCCGATGCATACAACCTATCGATAGTCTGGTCCAAAAAATGGTATGTGAACGGATTTCCAGAACCGTATTTTTTCCACAGATCCTCCAGTATTGGAATGGAAGAAGAGATGGCTCCCGGCTCGATCCTCACGTACATGTACTTAAATTCACTGTCGCTCTCCGGCACGATCATCAACGGTTTCACGCGGTGGTGAAGAGACTCGAAATGGAAATCTTCGATGATCCCGATGATTTGAAGGGTTCTGCCGTCGTTGTAGTTTCGGAGAGCTTTTCCGATCAAGTTTTCCCCGCCCAAGATCCTCGCCAGCGTCTGGTTGATGATGACAGCTTGAGACGAATCGGAAGGGAATTCCTTGGAGAAAAACCTTCCCTGGGAGATTTCCATGTCCAGTGTCCGGAGAAGAGAAGGATCTGCTGATAGAAAATTGATGCCGATGTCTTTGCATACTTCCCGGCCTTCCAACTTTGCGCCCGTAGAGCTTCGCAATATCTGCGTGAGGAGTTGGTCCGAGGCTGCCACTCCTGCGATGGCCGGATTTTGCAGCAGTTCATTCCTGGCCGTCGCGTAGCTTTTACGGAGCGCCCCATCCAAAGGTAAATAGATCACATTGTCCTTGTGGAATCCCAATTTTTTCTTTTGCAAAAAGGCCAGCTGATCGGCAACCACAGTCGTGCAGATGATAATGGCAACGGATAGGGAAAACTGAAGCACGACCAGGAATTTGCGAAAAAAAGTGCCCTTTGCGAGAGTTCTGGATGTGCCTTTCAGAACATCGGTGGGCCGGAAAGCGGAGAGGAAAAAGGCAGGATAGCTTCCTGACAGCAACGCTGTAAAAAAGATAACGGCAGCCAGGCTCATCAGAAACCCTGGATCATCCAGGTTGATAGCCAAAGGTTTTCCGGTAAGTTGATTGAACAGAGGAAGAGAAAATCTTACAAGAACGAGGGCTGCAAAAAACGCGCTTAAAACGAAAAACAGGGATTCGCCCAAAAATTGTTGGATCAGCTGAATGCGTTGGGCCCCTATTGTTTTGCGCAGCCCCACTTCTTTGGAACGGCGCTGAAACCTTGCCGTGGAGAGGTTCATGAAGTTGGCACAGGCGATGAGAAGAATGAAGAGGGCTACGACCGCGAAGATACGGATGGTGCGGATATCGCCGTGTCCCGCCAGGTCATATCTGAAATCGGAATGGAGATGGATATCAGCCAGAGGCTGCAGGAAGAATGTCGTAGTCAAATCATCACCGTCGTCATTCTGCCGGACGAGATCGGTTATCTTCCTGTTCAGTTCCGGAGTCGATGTGTCCGGTTTTGTCATGATATAGGTGAAATAGGACCAGTCGCTCCATTTTTCGAAATCGTGGGCCCACCAGACCAGCTCATCCAGCGCCTGGAAGGGAACGAAGATCTGGAACTGGAGATGGGAATTGCGCGGGATATCTTTCAGGATACCCGTTACCTGGAAACTGATTTTTTTTTGACGCGAGGATAAAATCTGTAGCGTTTTTCCAAGAGGTTCTTCCAAACCGAAGTATTTCCGGGCCATTTTTTCGGTCAGGAGTAGGGAAAAGGGGGTGTCTAAGGCCGTTTCAGGGTCTCCTTTCGAGAGGGGAAACGAGAACATCGTGAAAAAGGCGGGATCAGCAATCCCGATCTCCTCAGAGAAGACACGGTCTCCGCATTCGACCAGGAATTCCTGGAATCCGTTGCAGAATCGTGTTGAGTCCAGGATCTCAGGATAGACCTGTTTCAGCCGGGGGGAGAGGGGGATGGGACAGGTGCCTGCGGACCGCAAACCCTGATCGTTTTCGACGATGATCCGGTAGATATTTTTGCCGTTTTTGTGGAAGCGATCATAGCTCAGCTCATCCTGAATCCATAGCAAAATGAGCAGGGCACAGGCCATTCCCATCGCGAGTCCGGCAATGTTTATGAAGGAATAGCCTTTGTGTCTCCGGATAATTCTAAGGACGATCTTGAGATAATTTCTCAGCATGAGTCCACTCCAACACAGGTTATCTTTGACCGCAGAAGGAATCAGAGAGAGGACCTGAATACCGAACCACAAAATGGCGATAGGTGCTCCTTTGTTTCTTTTGATTTGGGAAAACCGATCATCGAAATCCTGCTGAGCGGATTCACGGATGGATGGCCTGAGCAATAAGCCTAAAATCCGGTGTTTCATCCCATTCGTTGTTCGGTTTTTCATTCTCCTCGTCTCATCCTTTTCACTATATGTATACGAAAAGTGAACAAAAAGGTTGCACATGATATGTCTTCGGAAATGAAAAAAATGCTTGACAAGGATGGCTTCGTGATTTATTCTAATTCCGAAGACAAATTAAGGATAAAACGATGCATCTATTATCAAGAGCAGAGGAAATCATTTTGATGGCTATCGTGAACCTCAAGGACAATGCCTATGGGATCGCCATCCGGTCCTTTGTCACCAAAGCGACAGGAATCAAGTGGTCCATCGGCGCAGTCTATGCCCCCCTTCACAGACTGGATGAGAAGGGCTATGTCAAAACCATAAAAGGTGAGCCCATCAAGGAACGGGGCGGCAGAAGCAAGATCTATTACCAGGTGACGCCGGAAGGCAAAGAAGCCCTGCTCCGCTTGAAAAACGTGAATGAAAATCTCTGGGATAAAAAAACGGCCTTAGAGTTGGAAAAGGCTTGATGAAAAATTCCACGGAACGTCTAAAAGTTCCCCGAATCGCGTGCTGGATATTGCAAAAAACGGTCTCACGGAAGATCCGGGATAGAGCGCTCGGGGATTTCGACGAGATCTTTTGGGGGCAGGCGGAAGAGAATGGCCTATTCCGTGCGAAGCTTTGGTACTGGGGACAGGTCCTCAGGTCCCTCCCGCCTTTTTTATACGATTCCGTCTACTGGAGAACGAGCATGCTCAAAAATTACTTCAAAATAACGCTGCGCAACATTCAAAAAAACAAATTGCATTATTTTATAAATATGATAGGCCTGTCGGTCGGATTGGCGGTTTTCCTTTTCATCGCCTCCTATGTTTTGAACGAGATCAACCATGATGGACAGCACGCAAAAAAAGACCGGATCTATCAGATCGGAACCGGGGATCACAACGGAACCCCGGGCCCGATGGCCCAATTATTTAAGGACCAGTTTCCCGAAATTTTGCGTTCCGTGCGCTTCCGCTATAACTACGGAGCGGGCAATTTCCGGTACAAAGGGAAAAATTACAAGATCGAACGTTCCTATTTTGTCGATCCCTCAGTCTTCGAGGTGTTCTTTTTTCAGGTCCTTCAGGGGAATTTGGACACGGCTCTCGATGCTCCCTTTTCCGTCGTGCTGACAAAGTCGGAAGCCGAAAAGATATTCGGCACGACCGACCCTATCGAAAAAAT
>Ga0180437_10006818_pt1 | contig 15089 bp, 14 predicted proteins | sample SS_ome_4_FD_132410 | JGI IMG/M metagenome (GOLD analysis project Ga0180437, IMG submission 132410) | Hypersaline lake sediment archaeal communities from the Salton Sea, California, USA - SS_3_D_1 metaG | ecosystem: Environmental > Aquatic > Non-marine Saline and Alkaline > Hypersaline >...
CAGCTTGGGGGCCGAGACCGTGGGAGAGATACGGGAGTGGACGAATCGTTTGGCAGTGGATCAAGGGCTCACCTACCTGCTCGGCCCGATCATGACGGCCCTGCGGCCGAGGCTGATTACCCTGGAACAGCTCGAGGGACTTCAAGCATATAGCCGGAATCTCTGGGAGGACTGCAAGGTCCTGGAGGAGGTCTGGCGCAAGGGCGAAATCACGGACATGCTCGAGGAGAACGAAGAAGCCCGGGAGGTCTTCCGTCTCCAGCCCTGGCAGGGAAGCCCGGCCCTGATCGCCGCGGACGGGCTCTTCGGCTTTGGTGCACAGTTGGAGTGAGGAAGGGGGAAGTTGTGGGTGCCATACCCGTAGACCCCCTCTGGTGGCAGACGCTCTTCGATGAGATGTATCTCATCACCGATGCACGGAGCGTGTGCAATGAAGAGCTTACCCGCCGGGAAGTCGATTTTCTCGAGGCCCACCTGCAAATCGGCAATTCGGATCGTATCCTGGATCTCTGCGGAGGCCACGGCCGGCACAGCCTGGAGTTGGCCCGAAGAGGGTACGTGTCCGCAACGGTTCTGGACTACTCGGGGTACCTCGTGCGACTGGGCAGGACCAAGGCGGCCGAGCAGGGTCTTCCGGTCTGTTTCGTCCAGGCCGATGCGCGCAGGACCGGGCTCACTGGCGGACAGTTCGACTTTGTCCTGGTGATGGCCAACTCCTTCGGCTACTTCCCGGATGATGACGATAATTTGAAGATCCTATGCGAGGCTCACCGGCTATGCCGGCCGGAGGGAAAGCTATTGCTCGACCTCCTGGACCCAGGCTACGTGGTCGAGCAGTTCCGCCCCTCCTCTGTGCACCAGGCCACGGAAGACATCACGGTTCACCGGGAGCGCGAGCTCTCGGAGAACCTGATTCGGGTGCGCGAAACGGTAACTTCAAAGGAAAAAGGACTTCTCCGGGAGGGTACCTACTGTGAGCGCCTTTTCAAGGAGGACGAGCTCGTGGGCCTGCTCCGACAGGCCGGGTTCGATCGGGCCGACTTCCTGACCGACTTCTCCTCCCACACGAACCCTGGTGATTACGGCTTCATGACCCAAAGGGTCATCGTCAAGGCCGACCGGGCTTGAACCGGTTACAGATACGCCTGGTATGATGAAAACACAATTCCTAATTCAGCCGGAAGATCCAAATATTCATTGCTGAACTATGCCGACCTGGCCCCTGGGGCATCGAAATCTGATCAGATGTTTACCGCCTACCATATTGGCAGGACATAAACATATCATCCGAAGATCGCGATTCCCTCTGGCCGCCCCGTTCTTCTGCTAATAAACCCAGAGGCTTTACCTTTTCCTGCGCAAGAATCTTCTCAGCAAGAGGATTTGTGCCACGGGGATAAGGAAGATTCCCACCTGCGCCAATGCACCTGAATTCACGGTCGAACGTGTACCATACACCGAAGCCTCTGCACTTGGCGGAAAGTCACATGCTAGTAAGGAACAGTCGGGATCATTAAACTTATCAATCAGCCCATCACAGTCGTTGTCCAGCTTGTCGAAGCAAGTCATTTTACAACATGGCCCTTCTGGAACCCCGGGATTGACCTGGTCATTAGAATCATCGCAGTCATATCCCCCGCACGCTTCGTCTATATACCCGTCGAGATCTGCATCCACATCGTCTGTTATCCCATCGCAGTTATCGTCGATTCCGTTGCAGACCTCTTCGGCACCAGGGTTCACATTCGGATCAGAGTCGTCGCAGTCCAGCTCGGGATGGTCACACCGTTCCAGGTTTTCAACACCGTATCCGTCCTCGTCTACGTCCACGCAACAGGCGAGAGCGGACGGAACAGAAGTGGTGAAAACAGAGGCGAGCAGGAAAACCGGGGCGAAGGCTAGGATAAAGAGGATTTTTCTCATGTCTGACCCTCCTTTCTCAACAGGCCAAGGTTCAATGAAAACAACTTCACTCTTCGTGGAATACTTAACAAACATTCTTACGTCTAGTCAAGTTATTTTTTAATAGGCATTTGACTGTTTTAAAATTGTTGACATACGATTCCTATCTTCAAACAGTGCGCTTGTACACGAGATGAACACACACTCGGCAGGAGGAGGTAAATACTACGTAAGGTTCGTTGGCTCTTCGAACGCTCCCCAAGACTCTTGCCCACCTCCCACTGAAACTTACCGGCTTCGACCTCACCGTCTGTCCCAACTGCGGAGGCACGATCCTGAGAAAGCCTCTGCCGGCAACCCTCCGCCTCACCGGCCTTGCGTCCTTGTCCGCACCCCGACCGTTCGGGACCATGAAGAAAGGGAGACATCCAAGATTGATGCTGCCTTTCGACTTCGGTTTCGTGTCGCCCTCGTTCTGTGACAGACCAAGTCGAAGCCGCGCGCGTAATTCTTTATTCTCCAAATGCTCCCTGACAAGGAAGACCTGAGCCCTCAGAGCAGGGGCAATCTCAGTGTCGAGCAGGAAGCATTACAGGCCTTTTTCAAGATCACGCGAGATACCACTTGCTCGGTTCCAAGATCCATCCCCACCATACAGCTCGGCATCCAGCGGCCCGCCTGTCTTAAGAGGGAGGAGAGGACATGATCTCCCTCGGGTAGCGGATCCCCGCTAGCAAAGAATAAGAGGGAGCGGAAATCTTTGTGGGGTGTCTCCAGACTACTGGGACTCACCCAATAATCTTCGGCGGAAACCCCATTCCACTGTTGTTGTGGGCAGAGGCATCCTTCGTAGTCACCGAAGAAATGCGCAGCCCTCCAAGGGATGACCAGGACATAGAAGGATCTTGCCCCTCCAGCTCGCAGCTTTTCGAGCGTTTCCTGAACAGGCCTGTCTCGTTCCACTATTCGTTTGACAACTGCCAGATTTGCCCTGTCGTGATGGGAGAAGGGAACCCACAAGGTCGATGTTTCACGTATCTGAGGGATTCTCACCGCCCATGCCTTTGCCAGTGATGTTGCCACAACGATGCTGACGACTGCCGCCGCAGTGGCCAAGGCCGTGACTGACAGACCACGCAATACAGCGTTCTTCGGGAGGCGTGCTGGAAAGAAGTCGAAGAGCCGCTCGATCCGTAAACCGGGTAAGAACATGGCGGTGGCAGCTTGATACCTGCGGTAAGCCTCTCCGTACTTTCGCAGGCACTCTTGTTCTTCCTTGATGGCCAAATTGACGTAAAAGACTACGAGTACAACGTACATGCCCAGAAGAAGATAGCGGGGCCAGATCACCAGAAACGGGACAGGCAGAACCATGAAGGCCAGGTATTGGGGATGGCGAATCCATCGATAGAAGCCTTGATAGACAGCTTGCCCCCCTGTGAGCTTCGCGCCATAGACCTGCAAGGCACTGTAGAAGAAGACCCAAAGTCCAGTAAACCAGACAAGGATGCCAGCCATGATGTAGGTCACCACGTTAAGGGGTGCCACCTGAGAACGATAGAAGTGGGGAAGATAGAAGCTCAAGAGCCAGCTTGTAGCTGGGTTGTGATCTAGGAACCGTTCCACAGGCGCGTACACTGCGGCCATGTACAGGCCCAGGAGACTTACCATGTAGAAGGCCTCGAGGAAGACCAGTAGATAGAGCCCACCAACAGCGGTCTTAAGGGTTCGCGAAATAGGCTTCAAAGGAACAAGGACTCCCGTCGGGATAGAGATTTTCCACAAGTATCTCAAGAGTATTCAGGTTTTCATTTTTAGGCACATCCAAGATCCTGAACCTGCATGCAAAATCCAAAGGCTTTATGAACCATCTGGCTGGCCGGCTCGGCAGGGGGTTGTGGACGTGGCATCTCACTCCCTTCACCGCTGACCTCTTGTTGTCGAACTGCCTCGAGAACTGATCTTCACTCACGATCAAGAGAAAACTTCCTAAAACTCGATCAGCCTGCCACTGAAACGCCCGTTTTGCGGCCTGGGGGATCTCCTGAACGGGTTGTACCAGCAGAGGATTCCTTCTCGATTCTGACGATAGACCCTTCCCGAGAAGAAGAAGAAACACCATAAAGGCAACACAAGCGGCCGAGAGTACGGTTGCTCCAGCGGTCAGAACAACTTTGCTGCAGAGGCTCTTTCCTTCGAATAACTCTTGCCTATTCATTCCCAACCTGCTCTTGCAGAGAGGTTCGGTTCTTGGAGGCATACCCTGTGATGCCCAATACGATGAGGCAATTTTGATTCTGTTTCATGGGTTCATCCCTGGATTGTTCCTCTGCTCTCACTTCTAGCCAAAGAAATTATAGCAGCTCCTTGCCTGTAATGCAGTCAATAAGATTATGCGCTGACCAGTTGGCACGTAAAATATGGGGTCCTTCTCCGCAATGTCAATCGGCGTGAATAAATGCCCACAAGATCAGGTCTTGATTCCATCCGAGGTCAGGTAGGCTTGCAGATATTCAATATCTGTGCGCGTGCAATTGGGAGAGTTGGCCTCCTTTCCACATCGCTAGCTGTTTTCGTTAGCGGAAGACCTTTGGAGCTTGGGTCGTAGTCGAGTAGACCGGGGGAACTTCCCCCCAGTCCCACACAGAACCGTACGTGATCCTCTCAGGTCACACCGATCTAAGCCCCTACCACTTAGGTTAGGGTTGTGCTGCTGGGCGGTCTTCCTGTATACCTTTAATAGGAGGAGGCTGTGCGGAGTTCTGTCCTCCGATTGCGTGGCCGTCGTTCGTGTGGAAACCATCTCAGAGAAAAGGAGTGTTCATGAAGATTCGAGCAAAAGGGGTTTGGGTCATTCTGGCGGCCGCAGTCGTGGTATGGGGAGGTTGTCAAAAACCGGTAAGAGAGGCAAAGACGGGCCCGGCAGGGGGCGAGGCCGGTCAGGAAGTTGTGGCCTCGGTAGACGGTGCAACGATTTCAGCGGAGGAGTTGGAGGCGTCCGCCAAGGGTGAGCTCCAGAAGATTCGGGCACAGATCTATCAGGTCAAGAAGAGGGCCCTTGACGGCATGATCGAAGGCAAGCTGATCGAGAAGGCGGCAAAAGCGAAGGGTGTGAGCGCGGAAGCATACGTGGCCGAGAATGTGGATGCCAAGGTCAGCCCTCCCACGGACGAGGAGATTCAGGCCTTCTACGACAGCCAGAAAGGCCGGATCAGGGCCCCACTGGAGCAAATGAAGGGAAGGATTTCCGAGCACCTGATGAGTACTCGTAAGGCTGAGAAGAGGCGGGAGATGATCGCGTCCCTGAAAGAGAACGCGGATGGGAAGGTCCTCCTGGAGCCTCCCCGCACCGAGGTCTCCCTGGAGGGTGTGGCCTACACGAGCGGAGAGAAGGAGGCCAAGATCGTCCTGGTCGAGTTTTCCGATTACGAGTGCCCTTACAGCAAGCGGGCCCAGGCTACGGTCCGCAAAGTCCTGGAAGCATACAAGGGCAAGATCCACTACGCGTTCTTCGACTATCCCCTCGCCTTTCACAAGAATTCGATGAAGGCTCACGAAGCGGCCCGCTGTGCCGGCGAGCAAGGGAAATATGCGGAATACAGCGCGAAGTTGTTCGACAACCAACAGAATCTTGGTGTCGATGGGCTGAAGCGGTACGCGAAAGACCTCGGCTTGGACACGAGTGCATTCGATTCGTGCCTGGACACCGGCAAGACTGCCGAAAGCGTGAAGCAATCCGTGCAAAAGGGAAACGGTGTAGGCGTCTCCGGCACGCCCGCCTTTTTCGTCAACGGGGTCATGATCAGCGGTGCCCAGCCCTTTGATTCGTTCAAGGAGATCATCCAGACGGAACTGGCCCGATGAAGTAGATCAAGCTAAACCATCAACCCTCCTCGTCATCTGCTTGAGTCAACCTGGGTGGCGAGGGGATTTTCGTTAGAAGAATGATGCTGTAGAGTAGCCCCGCCCAGTTACCCAGACGGGGCCCTCGCCAGATCCGGACATGGACATTTCGGCCATCCGGCTCCTCCGCTGGCACGGCTCGTAGACCTACGCATCGCCGAGACGATTATCCACAACGGCGCAAGCCCTTACTTCCGGCCTGCCGGGCTCAGCTTTGGCCGGTTGGGTTTCGCGCCCACTGGACTACCTACCGAATTTCAGTTGGTATCGCCACCTCCTTTCCCTTCGGGTCAGCCTTGCCTAGTCGCATCCAATAGCTTGAATCTGGAAAAAGTCCATATCAAGCAAATCGTCATAATCCGCAGACCCCCCCCCGGGGGGCACACGTAAGTGCTCAAGTTGCTAAGCCCTAGCAGATGGGTCGGGAACAAAAGCGAGCAGCTGGTCTTGATTCCTAGCCTGCGCCTTCGTGTGGCAGAAGTTTCTCAGCAGTGACAACGAGTCTCGACCGTGGCTTGCGGAAGGTATCGCACGATAATCGTCAATACCAGTTCTACGGTTTGAGCCAGGCGAGGGATCGTCGCAGAGCCTCTTTGCCATTCTTGCGCACCCAGATTCCGTGGGCAATCACCAGCACCTCCACGTCCCATTCCAGGGCTTGACGGAGCGCTGTTCGGGCCGCCCGACGGTTCCAGAAGCTCGCTCGCCATTCCCGGGGGGTGCTGCCGTTGGGGCCCACCAGGCCATCGAGGCGCATGAGCAGGCCGTGGATGCCGCGGGTTGTCTGAGGGTCGAACTTCTGAATCAGGTCACAGACCAGGGCAACCCGCGAGCGACGATGAAAGAAGACCACCTCCTTCATGAACAGACTGCCGCGGAAAACCACCTGATCGATCTCTCCCGCCCAGGCGGTTTCGGGCACGTCGCCCAACTCGGCGTGAAAGGAGATGTCCCGGCGCTTCTTGGCCAACCCCGGCGGTGCGTAGAGCCGGGCTTCCGGGTAAGCGGAGACCCAGTCAGGAAGGAAGAGGTGGTGGAGCTTGTTGGGTTCCACCAGGTGCCTCACAGGACCCAGGGAACCCATTTCCGCTGCCAGGGCTTCGGTCAGGGTCGCGGGAGACCAGACCCACAGGTCGCCGTTCGAGAGCCGCACCACTGCCATACGCGTGGGATAGGGAAAGCCGTAGAACGAAACAGGCTCTCCTTCAGCGATCCAGAGTTCGTGGCCAACCTGTTCCAGCATCGACTTTTTATCTCCCTGGGGCTCTTTCATTGACGCGCAATTCCTTTCTTCCGTATACTCCCCCTCAGCTCAAAAGAGAAAGGAGTGAGATTCATGCAAATACCTGTGATCTGTGTATCCATACTGGCAGCGTTGGTTTTTATGCTGGGCTTTCTCATCTCCATGGTGCGGGGGAAGACAGGGATCATCTATTACGGAGATTCCCTTGACGATCCGACCAGCCTTCTAACCAAAGCCGTACGAGCACTGGGTAACACAGTGGAATTTGCGCCTATCCTAGCGGTCATGTTTCTGTATTTGGCTACAACAAACCCTGATAGCTGGATTCTTTGGACAATCGTTGTTGCGACGACAAGTCGCGTATTGATGGTGCTGGGTTTCTTGACCGCCGGCACGCTCAGGAAGATTCATCCACTCAAAGCCGTTGGCGCTATCGGTACCTATTTGTCAGGCCTCGCACTTTGTGTTGCCATGGTCAATAGTGTTATCTAGTCCAGTCCTTGATGACTAGAACTTGAACTTCTTTCTGAGATCATCTCCGAGTTGTTTCGTAGCGTCGTCGATCGCCTTCTGTCCCTCCTTCTTTGCCGCCTCCTTGGCAATGTCCGCCACGTCGCCGCCCATTTCCTTCAAGAGCGCCTGAAGAGGAGGCACGGTCGGTTCCACCAGTGTGGGTTTCGGGGACGTGGTGGTGCCTTTGACCTTGTATTTTAGGAAGAGCTTCCCGTCTTCGTTCGTCAGGCGTTTCATGACCAGGTCGGTGAGCTGCTCCGAAGAGACGTACTTCCCCACATCTCCCTGGAGCTCCTTTTGCATCTTCTTCTCGATCGAGGCCCTCAAGGCCTGGGACGGTTCTTCCCCGAGTTCCATGCCAAGATCGAGGTCGATGGCCTTCGTGTCCATGTTGGTGGTTCCGGAGAAATCCAGTGTGTAGTCTTCACCCTTGATCTTGCCGGTCGACACCTTTGCGTTGCCGGCCTTGTACCACACGTCCATGTCGGCTTCCTTCCAGGTGACTTCATCCTGGAGAAAGGAAAGCTTCCCGGTGTACTGCTCGATAGCCTTCACCGACTGGATCGCCTCCAGGATCTTCACACCTGACAGGGTGCCGTTGGGTGATCCCACCTCGAGGGAGACCTCGGGGTCCAGCAGCCTCGTTTTCGAGTCAAAGGGCTTGATCGAGCCCTTGGCAGCGAGGCCTATGTCGAAGTATTCCACCGCACCCGTCTTCCATCGGCCTTTGGGTTTGATTCCCGTTTCGAACTTGAGCTTCACCTCGTTCTTCTTCTCGAGTTGAGAAGGGTCGATGTCGGCCGAGTGGGCCAGGAACGTGAGATCGTAGATCTGGAGCGTCCGACCCACACGCTTGTCCAGATAGGTGACCTCCCCCTGTTCCACACCGATTTTGCCCAGGATGATGCTCACCGGAAGATCGTCTGCAGAGAGGGGTTCCGCCGTTTTCGTCTCCGCCTTCTTCTCTTCCCCTTCCGGCTTCAGCAGATCGGAGAAGTTGAAGGTTCCGTTCTTGTACTGCACAACGCGGATGACCGGTTCGTACAGGACGAACTCTCCCACTTGAACACTGCCCGAAAGGAGCGGAAGGAACTCCAGTTTCAGGCTGAGACGCTTCAACCCTGCAAAGAGGTCATTGTCGGAAACGGGTTTCCCCTCGAGGGCCTCCAACTGGTCAGGCGTCTTGTAGTTGGAGATCTTCACACCGGCCACTTCGATGCCGGAGACGACGGAGAAGAGGCCGATATCGATCGCATCGATGGTCACGTGCCTGTGGAGCACGGATTCCATCTGCCCGCCGATCATCTCCTTGTCCACCACGAGCATGACCACAACACTGGCGGCAATGATGAGAATCACCAGGACGCCGACAAGAATTCCTAACCACTTGAGTAGGCCTTTCATGATCGAAACCTCCTTTCGAATGCACATTACAGCCGATCGCTGATCGTGTCTACAGAAAAGGCTAGACGCGGATTCCCAAAGAAATGAACTCCTTCCTGATCAGGGGTGCCCAGCCTCGGTTGGCCCTTGGGTTCGCCGGACTTGGGTGGGAGATCCGGCCAACGGTCACGTGGAGGCCGGACAGGGCCTCCCGGGCCCGGCCTTGCGCAAAGCTTCCTATGCCCACGACATAACGAGGCTTGAACCATTCAACGGTTCGACGAAGTGCAAGGTCACAAGCAGACAGGAGGGGCTTCTTTTCGGCTTCGCGGAGACTGTCGGGTGTCCGGTTCCGACCGCTTTCTTCGTAGAAGACCAACGGACAGTAGTTGGCCACGAAGAAACGGGCAAAGAATCTATCAGGGGTTTTGAACTGCTCTTTGGCCCAACCCCAGAGCCGTTTGCCGCTGACCTCACTCCGTGGACACGCAAAGCCCTGGACCGGCCTCTTCGGATGGGTGGCAGAAGGCTTCCCGACAGGCGCCTCGATGCCCAGCCAGTCCCGCACGATCTGCACCTCACCAAAAGGGATGCCGGTCTGGGCCATGCCCCAGGGGCCGGGGTTCATGCCCACCAGGAGGACCTCCTTCGGGCGACCCCCATAACGCTTCAAATACTGCCGATAGGACGCTCGGGCGTATTCGAGAGGGTTGTACACGTGGGTTACGGGTGGCCCAAAGCGCAGAGGCCGGAGATCATCGACGAGAGCAGAGGTGATTTGGTTCAGGCCCATGGCCACACTACCCCCAAGGACGGATCCAGCGTTTCGTGCAAGGCAGCATAGTATGGAGATGCTTGGCTGACAAGGGAGACGCGTTCGCGCATCTTGTTCGAAGAAATATAAAAGCATTATTCTATTGGCAGGGGAGCCTTATATTCCAAGATAGGAAGACCTTCCTATGCCTTTGCAGGAAGAGAGGTTCCGGGGCGGGGGAAAGTGCTTTTCGGGGATTGTCCGACGACCTAATGGATGTGCACTTAAAGGAACGCAGGATTGAAATCCCGCAAGACGAGAAGACCGGTGTGGGTTGCGTGGTTTATCTCTCCGAAGATGCCCAAGCTGCCCTGAACGCGTGGATGAAAGTCGGGAACTGCCAAAAGGTCTTCCTCGTCCATGCCCTGGGCGAGAGAAAAGACAAAATGACTTTTGGGCGTCTCGTATGCTGATCATCAAATACCTGGAACAGGCAGGCCTGGCTTACAAAGGCTATACCCTCCAATGCGTGCGACACACCTTTGCCTCAGAGACGCTCAATGCCGGTATGCGCCTGGAATGCCTCCAGCAGCTCCTGGGGCACACGGACATCCAGGCAACCAACCCGTATGAAAGGCTTTTCGCGGCCGTTTCTTTAGTCATAACAATATGTTTTTCATTTTTCTGTTGACTAAATCAAAGCTGTCTTCCTAGAATCGTGAATCTTCTTTATGGACTTTGGAACGGGTCCGTTATCGCGCGAGCTTTCTGAGGGGAGGGGTACATCATGCTGAAGCGGTGGTTGGTTTTGGGAGCAATGGTGACTCTGCTTCTGGCTAATGGCGCATGTGAGGAACCGTCTGGCGTGCTCGGACCCATGGTCGGGGCTGTGACTTCAAGCTCAGCGAAGGTATGGTTCCGAGTAAGCTCGGAAGGGAACAATGTAGAGGTGGGATATGGAGAGCAACCAAATTTGTCGGATGAGACCGTTTTCCCCCAGGCAGTCAATCCAAGAGAGGAAGATGACTATACCGGCTTGATCGAATTAGAGAATCTGTCCGCGAATACGATGTATTACTACCGCATTATCCTAAATGGAGAACCGGTTCAATCGGAGTCTTTTCCGTCTTTTAAGACTTTCCCAGAAAGCGCAAGTAACCTTAGAATTGGGGTCTTAGCGGATACGTTTTTCTCCGCGTGGGACAGCGCTCCGGCGCTGCAGGCTCTCTCTGATGACGGACCAGATCTGGTGCTGGTATTGGGGGATTGGCCTCACGGGGACAAGGAAGAGCTTTCCGATATGCGGAGGATGCATCGTGGCTTCCGTGAGAAGAGGACGCTCATAGGAAGGCAGTTCTTGGAGCACATACTCTTGAAATATCCTGTAGCCTACGTCTGGGATGACCATGACTACCATACAAATAACAGTGACAAGACCTTTGCCAGGAAGGGTGAGGCCCTTCAAGCCTACGACGAATACTGGCCTTGTTACGATCGGCCCAATCCTCAGGCAGGAATCTGGCACAAGTTTACGTACGGTGATTTCGTTGAGGTATTCATGTTGGACCTCCGCTCACAGCGGGACCTTGATACTTACAAGGATCCCCGGTACATTCCGGACAATATGCCGGGGGCCAACCGTGACCAATTGCGGTATGACCCAGAGCGCTCCATATTGGATGGAGATGAGTCAGATGGAGATCCCAAGGGGCAGAAACAGTGGCTCAAGGACGGGCTGCTGACCTCCACGGCCCAATGGAAAATAATCGCATCGACCGTCGCCTGGAATCCGACCGTCCCGAAGGACGATGCGTGGTGGGATTTCCTGGCAGAGCGGGAGGAGTTGATGCAATTCATCGAAACGAACGACATTGCGGGGATTATTTTCGTCTCCGGAGATATGCACTCAGGGGGGGCTATTGACGACGGTACGTACGCAGGCCTTCCCGAAATCAGCTTGCCACTCTGTACGAGGGCGTCCCCCATCCAAACAACTTGTTTCCTGCATAAACCGGCTATAAAGTCAGCTTGCGGTGACTGGTCCCATGGAGGCCCTATCGAGATGGGGAACGGATACGGTGTGATTACCTTGACAGGCACTGCTGCGGTCCTTGAGGCAAAGAGTGAAACGGGGTCGCTTCTCTTGGAACTTTCGTTATCTCAAGAATAGAATTCTCGTGCCAAGGAATCAGATCTCTTAGCGATCCCGAGCTTCTAGCGATACCACCTCTCCAATAGCGACCTTGCCTCAGAGCGAGCGATCCAGCCCGCATATTGCAGGAAGCCTTCACTTGCGAGCGGCGTAAGCACAGAATCTTCGGGTCGATTCTTGAGACTCGGACAGGGAATCCATGAGTGAGAATGCGCGTCTCTCGCAGTTCTACAACTTCATGATGTGACCGATGGTCTCCTTGCATGAGTCAGCGGATCTAGATTTCGATTTGCAGGTCCTCCCTGGCGAGAAAGGCGTCAGGGAATCGCTTCTGGCAATGTTTTTCGATCTTCAAGAGAAAGGTGTCCGTGTGTTCCGGGTCGTGGTGAAAAAGGGCAAGCTTCTTGACGCCTGCTCGCTCCGCAACCTCCACGGCTTCCTCCCAGCTGCTGTGACCCCAGCCTCTCTTCTCCTTCAACTCCTCCGGGGTGTATTGTGCGTCATGAATCAGAAGGTCGGCGTTGCGGGAAAGGGCCACGATATCCGGATCGATCGTCTCGCCATGCTCCACATCCGTACAGTACACCAGGGTCTTTCCTGCATCCTCAAGTCGATAGCCGTAGGAATCTCCCGGATGGTTCTGCCTGCAAGCTACGATCGTAACCCCTCCGGGTGTCGTGTAGCGTGTGATGTCCGGTGCCCAGAAGGTCATGGCCGCACCCATCTTTTCCAGCGGTACGGGGAAATACTCTCGCTGCATCTGCATACCGAATACATTCTCGAGCCTCTGACCCTGCCTGTCCTTTCCACAGATTGCTATCGTGAAGTGGCGTCTGGGATCGTAGGCCAGCTTGAAGAAAGGAAACCCCTGTATGTGATCCCAGTGCGTGTGTGACAGGGCGATAAAGATATTGTCGAACTGTTCGAGGGAACTGTCTGACAGATCTTTGCCCAACCTTCGTATTCCGGTGCCGGCGTCCAGTATGGCGATCCTTCCGCCCTGAAACGTGACGAGAACACAGGGGGTATTCCCACCGACGCGGACGAAATCCGCTTCAGGAACCGGCGTGGAACCCCTCGTGCCGTAAAAGGTGACCTTCACGCCAACCTCTGTTGTGCATGTCTGTATTCTGAGATTGTAGAGATTGTACAGGTTTTCAAGCCAGGGTCGCAAGGCCTAAACAGGCCACACCCGAATGGATGTGGCCTGTTTACTCGAAGCAGGTCTTGGGAGTCGGCGTCCTGATCGAACCTGACAAGGCACGAAAGGAATTCACCTTCTTACTGCAGCCCGTTTCCGCACTAGGATAAACACACCCGGCAGGGCCAGCAGTGCAATGCCTGCCGATGCCTTTGCGGGTGTGGAGGCCGAGCCCGATACGAGTGTACCGCAGATGCCCATGGTGCGTGGGTAGTCGCCGGACGCCTGGGCGAACTTGTTCAACAGGTAGATGTCGATCAGGAGATTGAAGTTGCACCCGGTGCAGAAGGGATTTTCGAAGTACGGGTCGTATCTAGGATCATCCGGGTCGGAGATCATGTGCGGGAGCCCGGAGACCTCTGTCCAGTGGTGATAGCAGACCGTCTCTCCGGTCTGGTAGCAATCATCGGTGCAGAGGTGGGCCTCGACGTAGTCCAACATCTTCCGTGCCTGGTCGAGGTAGTCGGCATCGCCCGTGACCTCGAACCAGTGGAGCATGGCCCTGGCGGTCCGCTCGTGGGTGGAGAGCTTCTTCCAGCGGCCCAACTCCGGCTTGTACATGTAGTTGGTGTACTCCCAGTATCCGCCGTCGCCGGTCACGTCGTCCCAGAGGTTCGTGTCGATCTCGGCCATGACCGCGTCCGCCATGTATTTGTAGTCAACATTCGCTGTGATCCCGTAAGCATAAGCAAGTCCCATGAGGGTCCAGCCGTCTTCGTACAGGTTGAAGATCGGCCAGAAGCGTTGCTCAACCGGGTCCCAGTACCTCTGTACGGCAGCATCGATCACCTGGAGTCCTATGTTCTGCGCCAAGAGCCCGAAGAAAGCACCCTCCACATCGGCGAAGTACAGGGCATAGAAGCCAACGAGGCCGTGAGCACACACATAGCCCATGTAGTCGCCCAGGAAGTTCGGGTCCTCGGCAATGATTCCCTCGACGATGGACAACGCCGCCGTCAAGATAAGGCTGTAAGCAAAACCTCCCTTTGCCCGATAGGCGTCGATCAGGCAGGGTGCGCCCGCGAAGGCCTCGAGCATGATGGAGTCGTCCCCGAGAAGGTAATGGGTGAGCACCTTCATCTCGTAGGCAACCGTCTGATCCGCCAGCTCCAGGGTCCGCGCCCTGTCTGCTGCGTCTCCATAGTCCGGGTCTCCTGACAGACGATAAAGGATGTCCGGAGCAAAGAGCGTGGAGTCATACATCTCATCCATATCCCAGTTGCCCACGATCGGGTTGCCCTGGTCGTCGAGCTGCCAGGCATAGTTGTCCATCATGTTGTTCAGGACCGCAGAGAAGAGATCTCCGTACTCGTCGACGGTGACGGCCTCGAGATCGCCTGGGGTGAATGCGGAAAGCCCAAAACAGAGAAACAAGATGACGAGATGCTTTTTCATTGCCTTTCTCCTTGAAAAAAGATGGTAGTGGCAAGGTGAAGCTTACAAGGGTGTCCCATCCGTTTCATGATTCCCGGTGGAGAATACGGACCCCGAACCTACCGAAGCCCAAGGAATGGAAAGAGGGGGGGAAGGGCCTCTATAACAAGGCGTTTGTTCTTCAGGGGCCTTCGGTTTGTCTCTTCGATTATATGCTGATAAGCTCTGATCCTTCAAGGCCTTTTTTGATCGAACCTTCGGGTGAGTGCGATCCTACCGAGGAGAAGCGCATGATGGTTCAGAGACGAATGCGTCGCAGTATTCACGTTCTTGCTTTTGTTCTCCTTTTTGTTGTCGGTATGTATATTGCCCGGGCCGTGTCGAGCGAGCCCCCGTCGTCCCCGGGGATGTCAGAGGCGGCAAGGGTCAAGGAGATCCTGGACACAGTCGACGAGATGTGGCGAGGAAGAACCTCTGAGGGGAGGATGGAGATGGAGGTGGTGACCTCCCATTGGAGCCGCACCCTTCGGATGAAGGTCTACACCGAGGGCATGGAGCGCTCCCTCGTGCGTATTACCTATCCTGCAAAAGAGGAGGGTGTGGCCACCCTCAAAGTGGACGACAATATCTGGAACTACCTTCCCAAGATCAAGCGGGTGACCAA
>Ga0180437_10006819_pt1 | contig 15089 bp, 14 predicted proteins | sample SS_ome_4_FD_132410 | JGI IMG/M metagenome (GOLD analysis project Ga0180437, IMG submission 132410) | Hypersaline lake sediment archaeal communities from the Salton Sea, California, USA - SS_3_D_1 metaG | ecosystem: Environmental > Aquatic > Non-marine Saline and Alkaline > Hypersaline >...
AAATGCGATTGCCCTACAACCAGTATCGTCTCCCGTTGCGAAGGCAAGCGATCTCTGATCAGATTAGGGCATTAGGGCATCTGGTGTTCCTGATCCGCGATCGGGTATTCCCTTACCAAAACGACCGGAGGTCTTGCTTTCTGGTGCGGTTGTGTTAGACTATGTACAATTGTGGAGAACGAACGGTAGGATATAGACAACGGATAGGTGGAGGTTGAGCGATGCGACAGGTGATCCTTTATCCTGGAGAAGACGGCTATTGGGTCGCTGAATGCCCCACATTGCCTGGGTGCATCAGCCAAGGCGAGACCAAGGAGCAAGCGATCAAGAATATCCGCGAGGCCATCGACGCCTATATCGCCGCGCTGGAAGAGGACGGCCTACCGGTGCCTGAGGAGCAATTCGAGCTCTTGGCAGTGGTGGTATGAGCCGGTTACCCGTCATCTCTGGGCGCGAGTGCATTAAGGCACTTGAACGAGCAGGCTTCTATGTCAAACGGCAAACGGGCAGCCACTTGATTCTGCGACATGACGACCCCTTTGTCCAGGTCGTGGTTCCCGACCACAAGACACTGGACCGAGGCACACTGAGGGCAATCATCCGGCACGCAGATCTGACTGTGGATGAATTCGTTAACCTGCTCAAGTAGGTTGGCCGACCTCCCAACGACGCGCACCCGCTCTCACCAAGGCAAACTCTGCCTGTGAGAGGTACTCACAGGCAGAGTATAGATTCTGATGGTAGCGGATTCTACTCGCTCACCGACACCTCCAGCGGCGGCTGCATTGTCAGATCGCCGGGGTTGTAGTAATCGTACGCGCTGGAGGGGGGCGTCTGGGCACGCATCGGGAAGCGCGCCCGCATCCGGTAGCTGAAGCGCAGGGGCGACTCGGAGGAAAAGTCCTCCAGGTAGATGATGATCTGCCGCCCCGTCAGCTCGTAGCGGGCGATGACCTTCTGCTCCACCAGTCGGCTCAGGTCCTCGGCCAGCACAGTGAAGCCCGGCGGCACGCCCAGGTCGATAAGCGCCATCTTGACCACGCCCTCCCGGTTCAGCCGCACGCCCACGTCCACCGTCACCTCGTCGTTGACGGACAGCCGGGTACGGTCGTAGGTCACGTCGATGGTCATCAGCTCGCCCATCATCTCCACCATCGGCACCTGGTCCCAAGGCAGGTAGTAGCGGGTGGCGACCTGGTACATCAGGTTCCCGCCGCCCTCCAGTTCGATCTGCACCCGGTTGTCGCCACCAGGCGAGAAGCCCCGATCGAAGGTAACCAGGTGAACCACGTCGAGATTCGTCTCGTCGATCACGATCTCCTCGGTCAACTCCTTGTTCAAGCTCACGCGGACCGCGGCCGGGCCCTCGGCCTGCCCTGCACGCTCGTGCGCCAGCAGCAACGCCTTGAGCGAGAGAATGGTGGCCTGGGTGGTGTTCCACGTGCCCCAACTATCCTTGCCCTGGATGAGGTAGGCCAGCGCCCCGCTGACCGCGTCGGGGTGGGCGTTGCCGCGCATCAGGGCGATGGCCGCCAGCGCCGTCGTCTCCAGGCTGCCGCTCTCACCCGTCGCGCCCATAAACGAGGCCACGTCCGTCTGCCAATAGACGACGTCGCCCTCCTGGACACGCATATCGTTCAGGCGATCGAGCACAGCGTGCGTCATCGAGTGGTCGGGGTCGTAGGTGGCCAGCGCGTTGGCGACCAACGCCAGGCTGTAGGCATCCCCTTCGGCTTCGCTCAGGGCAGGCTGTTGCTGCAGGGCGAACTCACGGATATAGGCGATGGCCTGGGCCACCTGCGGCGTGTCCCCGTAGCCAGACTCAATCAGCGCCCAGGCGATGTAAGCCGTGGTGGGGACCTTTGAGTCGATACGCCAGTGCTCGGAGTAGCCCTGATCGGCCCACGCGCCGTCGGACGCCTGCTGGTTCAGCAGCCACTGGGCCGTTCGCTCGATGAGGGCCTCGTCCACCGGGTAGACCTGGGCCATATCGTTGAACTCCATCAGACCGTAGGCGGTGAGAAAGACCTGTGCCGGTGCGTCGCCGAAGAGGGAGAAGCCGCCGCCAGGCACCTCAAAGGTCAGCAAGCGCTGGTAGCCGGTGCCCACGTACTTCTCCGCCTGCAGTTGCACCTCGGGATTGGCGTTTCCGGTCGTCTGCATGTAGTCGAGAATCAGAACATTCGGGTACGTCGCCGACGTACTCTGCTCAAATCAGCCGTGGGGCAATCTGAGTATTTTCTCCAACCCCTCCACCGCCTGGGCCATCACCCCGGGATAGATCTTGACCTCGACGTAGGGCGTCTCTGGTACCGCCTCCGGCGGGATGGTGACCCGAAGCTCCTTGCTCTCGCGCAACCAGTCACTCTCTGTCAGCCGGATCTCTTTGCCGTCGGGCACGACGTTCACCTCGCGACGGATGGCGTCGCTCATCTTCTCACCCCAAGCGGTCACCTGGAACCCCCGCCGGCCGAACTTGACCACGCGGATGGGGAAGTAGACCACCTCGATGTCGTTGGATCCGATGGTCAGCGTCTGCTCCCCCTCGCCGACCAGCTCGAACCAGGGCTCTGGTTTCACCTCCAACCGCACCTCCTGGGCCTCGGGCAGGTAGTTAAAGACGCCGACGGGAATGCTGATCTCGTCCCCCTGCGTCAGCGAGACGGGGAGGTCGATGTCCACGAAAAAGTCCTGAAAGACGCGGATGCCGCGGGTGGTGAAACCGAGCCGTCCATCCTGGGACGAGGCCAGCGCCGTCAGCCGCCATGTGGTGATGGAGTCGGCCATCGGGATCTCGAGGGAGACAAAGCCGCCCTCGTCGGTGAGGACCTCCGGGGCCCAGTAGAGGGTCTCGGGGAAGTACTGGCGCAGGCGGGGGGCCTCGTCAGCCGCTTGCTTTTCGTCGGCGCGCACGCCTGCGTCTCCCGCTTCCTCTTCCATCGGTGGTGCCTCCATGATCGCCTCTACCTCTCTGGTGACCTCGACCGCGAACTCCATCGCCGGCGGGGCCATCGCACCCATTATATTGCCACTTCTCGCGACGGGGAGGAGGAGAGCTAGCGGCAGTACCACCATCACCGGCAGCGCCGAAAGCGCCCCCAGCCCGGTCGCCAGCGCCCCGGCGAGGCGACGTTCCTGCAGCCAGCGGGCCTGCCCAAAGAGCAGATATGCGCCGGGGACAAGCACAAAGGCCAAAAGTGCGACGATGATCAGCCCTTCAGCCGGTTCGCCCCCCTCGTCCGAGGCCTGGATCAGCAGGAAGAGGAGCGCGGGCCAAGCCAGGGTGAGCAGGGAGAGAAACTTGGCCGCCGGGTCGCGCTTCACCCAGGCATAGCCGACGAACGTCAGCACGACCAGGCCCAGGAGGACGGCCAGCGGGAGCAGCACATCTTCCGGATCGAGGTAGTAGAATGTATCGGTCAGGGCGATGAACCAGCCGCCCAGGCATACCCCAATCGCCAGAAGGACCCCAGAGGCGACAGCCAGTCGCACGAGCGAGCGCTTCACGACGCCCGATCGCCGCAGCGCGACGATCACCACCGCCCACAGCGCCAGCGGGATGAGGATCAACCCGATGGCGGACGCCTGGCCGATGCGCTCGAATCCACGCCGCTGCGCCGCATAGACCCTGTCGATCTTTTCATAACGCGAATTGATGGGGCTGGGAGCCGCCAGCACCGGCGCGCTGGCCCAGGTGGCCTTGGCCGCGTCGTCCTGCGCCAGCCGGACTTTCTCGACGTCCTCGTCAGGTGAGATAGCGGCAGGCAACTCGAACCCCTTGACCTGGTAGAAGGGCTCCATCAGCTCCTGCTCCAGCATGAAGTAGAGCTTGGCAAAGCCCGGATCCTGCCGCTGCAGGGCAAAGACTGATTCGTCCACAATCGCCAGGCCCAGCGCCGTCTGTACCCCCCCACCCTGACTGGCGTCACTCGTCTGGAAGTCAACCGTCGCCATCTCGCCCGGCAGGTAGGTATCCTTATCGGCATCGATGGCGATGTCGATCTCGTTGGGCTCGTCCACCACCACCAGCCGCGTGTCACGGACGATGGTGCCATCCAGCAGCACCTTGTAGGCGTGCAACTCCAGCGTGCCGTACAGGTCGGGGCCTACGTCTACGGCGAACTCGGCCTTCCCGCTCTCCACCTGAGCCGAGCGGGTGGACAGGGTTTGCCCGGCCTTGACGATATCGAGATAGATATCGCCGAACTCGACGGCGGTGAAGGCGACGAGATTCATCGTCTCCCCGACGACGTAAGCAGCCCGATCGGCCCGCAGGAGCACGCTGTCGCTTCCGTACTCGGCCTCGAAATCAATCTGCCGGCTGGCCAAAAGGCCCGTCTCATCCCGGGCCACGATGTCGAGGACATGATAGCCACCCTGCTGGGGCGTGAAGGTGAACTCGGCCAGGCCGAACTCGCCAGTAGTGAGTTCGGTCGGCTCGCCGCCATCGACGCGGATCTCCAGGGTCGTCGGTGCTGGGCGGCCGTCGGGGTACGAGGTGAGCACGTAGACGATATTCTCGACCCCCGGCTTGAGCACGCCGCTCTCGGCCACCGCCTCGATCACCAGCGGCTGGGCGGCGATGGGCAACACCTGGCTCGTCTGCTCAGGATGGTCGGTCTGGTCTACGACGGTCACCTCCAGCGCAAACTGGGCCTGCCCCGACTCCAACCCTGACCCGGCAAAGTACTCGGGCAGGTCGAAGCTGTACTCGTAGGTGCCGTTCTCGTCCGTCTCGCCACGGAGGTCCACCACCACGGTGCGCTCGACGTCCCACACGCTGCCGACGACCTGCACCTGCCCCTCCGCCACCGGCTTGCCGAAGAAGTAGTCGGCCTGCACCAAACCCTCCACCCGCTGACCGGGAAGGTAGAAGCTGCGGTCGGTGGAGACGTTCACCCCGAACTTGGGCAGGACATAGGGCCGCACCTCGACCGTCTTCTCAGACCGCGTGTCCCCTATGGCGACGCTGAGCTTGTAGTTCCCCTGGTTGACCAGGTCGGCCAGCGTAAAGTCGGCGGCGGCGACGCCAAAGTCCGAGGCGGTGACACTCTGACGAAAGACCTTGTTGCCCTTGGGGTCCTCCACCAGGAAGTTGACGGTAGCACCCCGGGCAGGCGTCAGATCGAAGGTGCTGAGACCGAGGGCGCGCATGTGGATGATCTGACCAGGTTGATAGAGGGGCTTGTCGCTGGTCAGAAGCAACCGGTACTCGCGCTGGATGGTCACAGGCTGTTCCACCTGGTCACGCCCTACGTCCGACTCGGTCTCCACCACGAGCTGCGCCTCGCTGGGTGCGTCGGCCGGGACATGGAAGTGGACCGGCAGGCTGCCGGTCTCGTCGGTCTGTCCCTCGAACAGGGGAACGGCCCGACCGCTGGCCGGTTTCAGGCTGACCTTGACATTGGCCCCGACGATGGGCTTTCCCCTGCCAAAATCCTGCACCACCACGCGGACCGAGGCATCGCTGTCGGGGGCGAAGCGGGTCTGCCCCACCACGACTGTCTGTTGGTCATCCACCCGCTCGGGCAGGGTGGTGACCCACTGTAGCGCCACAAAGCCAGCGACCACGGTCAGTACGATGAGCACATGGAGCGCAGTTGCGAGCCAGCGCTTGCCTCTTCGGGCAGGCGGGCCTGCGTGAGACACTTGGGTATCCATAGCTTTCCTCCTTGCTACAAAGATGCGAGAACTCCCGACCGTGCACGACGGTCGCTTACAATACGTTACATGCGAGTAAAAAGAGAATCGTTCACTCGCTCACCAGCTTATCCTATCCTAAAGACGCGATATGCCAGCCAAAAGTTCCCTGCTATTGTAGCGCAAAACGGTCTGTGATACAATACTGGCTACAGTATCACACAGGCGCTATGCCGATAGGAATGCCCGCCCGATCCACCCGGCACGGGGCCAACGAATATGAGGAGAAAGAGACTATGGCGATTCGAAGAGCACTGCGAAGGTCGATGCGTGAACGCGCATTCCGCCTGGCACGGCACGACCTGGCGATGTTTCTACACGATCACGAGGAGGAACTTTTGCACATCTTCCGCCAGGAACTACAGAGTCTGGACGACGAGATGCCCGAGGAGCGCTTCTTCATTGACATCAAAATGGTTCCCTTGGGAGAGATGATCTTGAGAGCCGTGCTCCGAGCAATGAACCGTTTCCTCACCGAGGATGTCTCGGTCACCACTGTTACAGAAGCGACCGCCGACGTCAAAGCCGTCGAACAAGCCGCCGCGCTGGCAGAGACCGAGCAGTGAGACAGGAGGCAAGCTGAACAAGCGCATCCCTCGCGGCCGCTTTGAGCGCATTGTCTGTGCCTTCCTGATACTGATTGGAATACTACTTGTCGCCTAGAGAACGGAACCAGCGGACGTCTTCTCTCCTGCCTACCATCACCTAGGAGGACCAAAATGACCTATCCTATCTATCTTGACTACAACGCCACGACGCCCATCACCCGCGAGGTGGCTGAAGCGATGGCTCCCTATCTGTACGAGCATTTCGGCAACCCTTCCAGCAGCCATCCCCTCGGGGTCACGACCAAGCGGGCTGTCGAGGCTGCTCGCGCACAGGTGGCCGCGCTGCTGGGCTGCCAGCCCGCCGAGGTGATTTTCACCAGCGGCGGCACCGAGAGCAACAACTCTGCCATCAAGGGCACCGCCCTGGCGAACCGGGAGCGAGGCAATCACGTCATCACCTCGGCAGTGGAACATCCCGCCGTCAGCGAGGTCTGCAAATGGCTGGAAGCCGAGGGCTTCCGCGTCACCGTCCTGCCGGTGGATGCGTCCGGCCTGGTAGACCCCGCCGACCTGGAGAGAGCCATCATGCCCGATACGTCGCTGGTGACGGTGATGCACGCCAACAACGAGGTCGGCACGATTATGCCCATCGCGGAGCTGGCTGAGATCGCCCACCGCCACGGCGCGCTGATGCACACCGACGCCGCCCAGTCGGCGGGCAAGATCCTGGTGAACGTCGATGCGCTCGGTGTAGACCTGCTCTCCATCGCCGGGCACAAGCTGTACGCGCCCAAGGGAATCGGCGCGCTCTACGTCCGCAGCGGTGTCCAGCTAGCCAAACTGCTGCACGGCGCGGCTCACGAGTCCGGTCGCCGGCCTGGGACCGAGAACGTGCTCGAGATTGTCGGGCTGGGTCGAGCGTGCGAACTTGCTGGCCGGGACCTACAGGAGAATATGACCCACTTCCAGGCCATGCGAGACCGGCTCCACCAGGGCCTGCTGCGCGAGCTAGGTGAAGAGGCAGTCAGGCTGAACGGTCACCCGGAGAAGCGGCTGCCCAACACACTCAGCGTCAGCTTTCGCGGGGTCGAGGCTAACACGCTGCTTTCAGAGATTGGCGAGCAGGTAGCTGCCTCAGCCGGGGCCGCGTGTCACGCCGACGAGGTGGACGTCTCGGCGGTGCTGGAGGCGATGCAGGTGCCGGTGGAGTGGGCGATGGGCACGGTTCGCTTCTCGACGGGCCGGGCCACGACCGCCGCAGAGATAGACCAAGCGATCGGGATCGTGGCCCATGCCGTGCGCAGGCTCCAACCCCAGACGGTATTGGCCGCTCCGGTGCTGCTATCCGACGCGGACGAGGTCAAGCTGACCCACTACACCCACGGCCTGGGCTGCGCGTGCAAGCTGCGGCCCCAGGCGTTGGAGGAGATCCTGTCCGCCCTACCCCGCCCCGCCGACCCCGCCGTGCTGGTGGGGACCGAGACCGCCGACGACGCGGCGGTCTATTTCCTGAACGACGAGGTCGCCATCGTCCAGACGGTCGATTTCTTTACCCCGATCGTGGACGATCCCTACTGGTTCGGCGCTATCTCGGCTGCCAACTCGCTCAGCGACGTCTATGCGATGGGCGCTCGCCCGCTCTTTGGCCTGAACATCGTCGGCTTCCCCTCCAATCGGCTGCCCATGCGCGTGCTGCAGCAGATCCTCCAAGGCGCGCTGGACAAGGCAGCCGAGGCGGGGGTTAGCGTCATCGGGGGGCATACGGTGGAGGATACCGAGCCCAAGTTCGGCCTGGCCGTGACCGGCATCGTGCATCCCGAGCGGGTGGTGCGCAACAGCACCGCACGTCCCGGCGATGCGCTGGTGCTGACCAAGCCGCTGGGCGTGGGCATCATCTCCACCGCCGTCAAGCGCGGATTGGCCGACGAGGCCACCGCCCGCGAGGCCGCCGAGTTGATGGCGGCGCTGAACCGCGACGCTGCCGAGGCGATGATTGCGGTGGAGGCGAGCGCCTGTACAGACATCACCGGCTTTGGGCTGCTGGGCCACCTGCGCGAGATGGCGGTTGGCAGCGGGGTGGACGTGACCCTCACGGCCAGCCTGGTGCCCGTCCTGCCCGCCGCCGAGACCTTCGCTGGGGGCGACGTAGTGCCCGGAGGTACCCTCAACAACCTGGCCTACGTCGAGCCGCACGTCACCTTCGCCCCGGGCGTGTCGCGCGTGAGACAACTGATCCTGGCCGACGCCCAGACCTCGGGCGGGCTGCTCATTTCCCTGCCTGCCGACCGGGCCGACGAGCTGTTGACGGCGCTGCGCGCGAGAGGGGTGCGGGATGCCGCGTGCATAGGTCAGGTGACAGGGCCGGGCACAGGCCATATCACGGTCGAAGTATGACCACGCCGGAGGAGAAGGGTCTCACCAGGAGGTCCTATGCGCATTCGTTCAGTCACCATCGGCACGAACGTGAGTTACCCACTTGAGGCGAGCGACTTTTCCGCCTTCGCCCAGTTTCAGGCGCAGGCCCGGACGCTCTTCGAGGAAGCCGGGCTGGAGGTCCAGACCGTGCGCCTGGCCACACAGCCCTTCCCAGAAGTCCTGCGAGACGAGGGATCGGCCGGTGCGGCGAGGTTCGCCCGCGAGCTGGAAGCCCTGTGCCGAGACCATGGTCTCGACTACTGCTCCATCGGCACCGTCGTGGCCGTACGCCCAGACGCCGACCTGGCCTATGCCGACGCCATCCCGGCGGTCATTCAAGGGACCGACACGGTCTTTGCCTCGATGCTAGTCGCCGCGCCAGAGTCCGGCATCAACCTGGACGCAGTGGCCAAGGCCGCCGAGATCATCGCCGACGTGGCCCACTCGACGCCCGATGGTTTCGGCAACCTACGCTTCGCGGTCCTGGCCAACTGTGGACCGGGCTCCCCCTTCTTTCCGGCCGCCTTCCACCGGGGGCCCGGTACCGCTTTCTCCATCGCCACCGAGGCGGCGGACCTGGCCGTGGGCGCCTTCGAGCAGGCGACAACGCTCCAGGAGGCCCACGATAACCTGCGCGGGGCGATCGAGGAAACGGCCAGCGTCATCAAAGGGGTCTGCCAAATACTAAGCGCAGAGTTCGGTTTCGGTTTCGGCGGCATCGACTTTTCACTGGCCCCCTACCCAGAGGTCGCACGCAGCATCGGGCACGCCATCGAGAAACTGGGTGTCGATGCCTTCGGAGGCAGCGGCACGCTCTTTGCCGTCGCTTTCACGACCCGGGTGATCCGGGAGGCCAAGTTCCCCCGCTGTGGGTTCTCCGGCTTGCTCCTACCGGTACTAGAGGATCGCGTTCTGGCCGAGCGGAGCGCCGAGAACCTGTACACCCTCGATAGCCTGCTGCTCTACTCGGCCGTGTGCGGCACCGGCCTCGATACGATTCCGCTGCCCGGCGACGTGACCGTCGAGGAGCTGGGCTCGATCCTGTTGGACGTAGCCACGTTGGCCCTGGTGGCGGACAAGCCGCTGACGGCCCGGTTGATGCCGATCCCGGGGAGAAAGGCAGGCGACGTCACAGATTATGACTTCTCCTACTTTGCCAATGCCCGGATAATGGACGTGAAAGGACGCGGAGGGGCCAAGATCTTGGAGAATAACCGGTTCGTCCGCCTGTAACAGAATCGGCCCAACGGTTGTATGAGCTGATAGGGGAGAAGAACGACTGTCATGATCCGTTCCGCAAAACGACTACCTGCCTCACTCTGGGTTCCGAAGCATATCTTGCGCCAGATGACGCCGTGGCGAACCTGCCGCTCGCCCAGATTGTTGGTGGGTTCTACGACAAGTCAGGGAGGTGTTCATCAATGCCAGAACTGCGCAAAGATCCCGTCGTAGGCCAGTGGGTCATCATCTCGGCCGAGAGGAGCAAGAGACCCTCAGATTTCAAAGTGGTCAAGGAAGAGAAGGAACACGGCTCATGCGTCTTCTGCGAGGGCCATGAGTCAAAGACTCCGCCAGAGGTCTACGCCGTGCGCAAGGCGGGCACCGATCCCGACACGCCCGGCTGGGATGTGCGGGGCGTCCCTAATAAGTACCCTGCCCTCTGGGTCGAGGGAGAACTGGACCGAGAGGGCGTATGGATGTGCGACATGATGAACGGGGTGGAAGCTCACGAGGTGATCATCGAGATCGAGGTGGAACGTACGGTGGATGCCCTGGTGGTCCGGCTGCGCGATGAAGCGGCCCCCTTCGATCCCACCAGCTTCTCATATTGGGACCTTGGAGGTATACTACCGATCACGATTTCGTCACAATGAGCATTCCAAATGAACGGCTTGCGAAAGGATGGTAAAAATGACGCCGCTCCTCTCTTACGTGCTTGTGCCTTCCCCTTTTGGAAACCTGAGCATCCTTTGGCGAGAGGTGGAACAAGGACCGAGAGTCTACCGTCTATTGCTGCCCGATGAACAAGTTCTGGTGCGCGACGCTGCCCAGGTAGCCCTACTCGGTGCCAGTTCCGCCTTGCCCCGCGCGATCGCGGAGCTGGGTGAGCGCGCGCAACGCTTTCTCGAGGGAGATGCTGTCAAATTCAGAAAGAGAGAGCTGAAGCTTCTGGCGCTAGATACGTGTACCGAGTTCCAGCAGCGAGTCCTCCTGGCCGAGTACGGTATCCCCAAGGGACGGGTGAGCACCTACGGCAGGATAGCAGCGCACCTGGGCGTTCCGCGGGGCGCCAGGGCGGTGGGCAACGCCCTAGCGCGCAACCCGTTTCCCATCGTCATCCCCTGCCACCGGGCGGTCAGGTCCGATGGTCAACTGGGGGGATACCGAGGTGGCGTCGAGATGAAGCAGGCCCTGTTGGAAATGGAGGGGGTAAAGATCTCGCCGGAGGGAAAAGTGCTCACGGATCGGTTCTACTATTGACACTCGAGAGCCCATAGAGTGAGTGTGGGTGCCGCCGAACCCCGACAAGGCCCACGGTGCTGTCTCTTACCTTCCGCCGATGAAAGCGAAGAAGCGTCCAGAGCACAACGCACTCTGGACGCTCTACAACTGGTGATACATACATTCAGCCGGCTGCGACCAGCGTCTTTATCCTATCGCGATCGGGGAAACCTACCTGCCGTTCGATCAGCTCGCCTTGACCGTCAAAGATGAGGAACGTGGGCACGGCCATCACGCCGTGACGTCGCGCGACCTCTCGTCCCAGCTCGCCGAGCACACTCAGCCGCACCACCCGCGCCTGCCCCTCTAGTTCTCGCTCTAGCCCATCCACGATGGGCTTGGCCAACAGGCAGGGCGGTCAGGTGTTGCTGAACACCTCCACGATGACCGGCTGGCCCTGCCCCAATACCCGGTCCAACCCGCTGATGCGCGTGGCCCGATTGCGGAGCAGGAGAAAGAGGGCAAGAATACCGACCAGGACAATCACATTTGCCCAGTTCGCCTGTAAGAACTCGATCATAACAGCGCCTCCAGCCTCTGGCGCAGCACGTGGAACGGTTGAGCGCCGACTATGCGATCCGCCTCCTGTCCGTTGCGGAACAGAATCAGTGTCGGGATGCCCTGCACCCCGTACCGCTGTGCGGTCATCGGGTTGGCGTCCACATCCAGCTTGGCGACCACGGCCCGCCCGGCAAACTCCTGTGCCAGTTGCTCGACCATCGGCGCGACCATTCGGCACGGCCCGCACCACGCAGCCCAAAAGTCCACCAATGATGGCACACTCGCCCCCAGCACCTCTCGTTCGAAGTTGGCGTCCGTCACAGTCAGGGGATGGTCGTCGCCCGCCGGTGCCTCCTCCTTGGGTGATTTCTGCATCACCGGTCTCGGACCCCGCTCCAGGAGGTACTCGACCCAAGGACGCAACGCGCTGGCGCTGGGCATCCCCTTCGCCCGTGCCACCAGCTTCCCTTGGCGGAAGAAGAGGAACTGCGGCAGAGTATCCACGCCGTGTTGCGCCTGTGCCTGGGGCGCGTCGGCCACGTCCAGCTTCACCACTATTGCCTGGCCCGCATACTCGCGGGCGGTCTCCTCCAACACAGTGTTGAGCTGCTGGCGCGGTGTCTCCTGCGATGACCAGAACACCACCAGCGCCGGGAGAGGGGCCTGAAGCACTACCCGCTCGAAACTCGCATCGTTGGCGGTGATAGGTGTATCAAATTGTACCATACTTGCTCCTCCGATAAGAATCACGCAGCGGCAATTATAACGCGTGAACGGTACTTGACAACCCGCCAGATTACGATATCATCCGCGCAATTCGGACCCGCGATGCGCGCGGAGACCAGATGCTGACTTGTCGCGGCGCGCCCGTTTACTCAAAGGTTCACGCCAAGTCATCTCATGCCGTGGGCCCGCGCGACGCCCGCGGTCGTTTTTCCATCTGGCTTGCTCCTGCAAGGCCGTGGACACGTTGTCTATGGCCTTGTTCTTGGGATAGCAGCATTCTGAGCATCGCGGGAAACGCGTTCAAGTGCAGACGCCAGACAGATCGTCAAGCGGGCCAAGACCCTAGGACTGAAGGTGATCGAAGTCGATGGCACGCGTTCCATCGCTGAGAATGCCGAGCTGGTTGCAGAGCACTTCCAACTGGTGGATGGGGGCAAGGACAGATGAAGCCAACACTGATCATTGATGCCGACGATACCCTGTGGGAGAACAATATCTTCTACGAGGAGTGTACGGCCGCCTTTGTGGAGTTGATGGCGGCGCAGGGCTTTGGGCGGGAGGAGGCGGAGCGCACCGCCCACGCCGTAGAACGGGAGCGCGTTCCCCTGGTGGGCTATGCGCCCGAGGAATTCGCCCGCAGCCTCGTCATCGCCTATCAGCGCCTATGCGAAAGCCACGATCGGCCCGTCGAAGAAGCAGTGGTGAATGGCGTGTGGGAGATTGGGCAGGCGGTGATGGCATACCCCATCGTGTTGCTTGAGGGCGTGGAGGAGACCCTGGCCCAACTGCGCCGTCACTATCGCCTGCTGCTGCTGACCAAGGGGGATCGGGAGGCGCAGGAGGACAAAGTGGCAAGGTCAGGTCTGGGACACTTCTTCGAGGCGGTGCACATCGTGCTCGAGAAGGACGCCAAGGTAATCCGAGGGCTGCTGGCCGAATACGAGCTGCGACCAGAGCAGACCTGGATGGTCGGCAACAGCCCGCGATCGGACATCAATCCCGCGTTGGAGGTGGGAATCGGCGCCATCTTTGTCCCGCATCCGAACACCTGGAAACTGGAAATCGAAGAGATAACAGACCCGGAACAGGTGACCGTGTTGAGGAATTTCCGAGAACTGACCATTCTGTTTCCCGTTCCCGCAGAAGAGGGAAAACAGGAATGAGGCGATCGTGTCTGAATGCACGATCGGCCCCCATGCCTAGTATCTACCCCCATGCCCCTGTCGAAGGCGCTGGTCTGGCTGTTATATGGAGGGGTAGCGGCGACCACTGGCCGGGCGGTGGCTATTGGCGGTGCCCAGGGGCAGAAGCATATGCAAGTGAGCGACTGAGGCGTTGACGGCGGGCATCTGATGGTCTACAAGTACATCACGTTTGCGCTCCCGGTTCCTTACCTCTGGATGTGTGTTACAATCGAACTGGCGCTAGTTCCGGCGTAGGAGCGCAAAATGGCCGTTGTGCTAAAACAACCTACCCAATCTGACGATCAGGTCCACATAGACATCCGCATCCAGGCCGACTTGAACGTGTCGGCGTACGTCGCCTGTCGTCAGGTCACCGGCTATTTGGTAGATCACGTCAGCGACCACCTGTGTGGCGAAACCCCGGACCTGGTCGTTGACGGTGAGCGCCTGTTGTGGCGCGTGCCTGTCGTCCTCTACCTCACCTCGCGAGGCAATGTCGGTCAGGTCGGCACGATAGACGTCGACGCCCAGACCGGCCAACTACAAACCACACCCTCACTCATCGAGGATATTGAGCAACGTGCCCGCGAATTGGCTGCCCGTTCCACACCATAAGCAGACCCAGGACGCCGACTGCCTGCCGGCCTGCGTCGCGATGGTGCTGGAGTATGTCGGTCAGCCACTGGCCTATGACGACATTTTGCGTTTGCTCGGTACCGAGCCCCATGGCACCGTCGCTCGCCACGTCTTGCGCCTGACTCGGCTGGGCTTCCAGATTGTCTATCGCGAGGGGACTCTGGCAGAATTGCGCGCCTGACTGGACCGCGGCCAACCAATCATTGTCCTGGTCAAGACCGGTGAGTTGCCCTATTGGTCATACATCACCCTGCACGCCATCGTCGTCGGCATACTGGACGAGGCCACGGTGGACGCTGAGTTGCTCGAAGCCATAGGCGGTACGATTGGCTTCTTCCAGGGGATACAAGAGCGAGGCGAATTGCAGGAGCCTGATTGAGATCGGATCAGATCAGATCATCGCCCTGGCGCCGGACCGTCGGCTTCAGTCCAGCAGGCTCTCCAACTCATCCGCCAGCGCCTCGGCCGTCGTGAAGAGGACGCCGTGCAGGCCCAGCGCCCGGGCGACTTCCACGTGGCTCAGGGTGTCGTCGATAAAGACTGCCTCCTCCGGCGCGACGCCCAGGCGCTCCAAGGTCGTCTCAAACACGGCGGGATCCGGCTTGGCGATGCCCTCGTCGCCCGAGCAAAAGACCACGTCGAACTGGTCGAGCATCCCCCAATCGGCCAGCCAATCGGCCAGGCCCGGCGGGCAGTTCGATAGGACAGCCAGCTTGTAGCGGCCTTGCTCGCGCAGCCGGCGGATCAGCGCCAGCACACCCTCGTTGATCGCCTCGTCGGCGTGGTAGCGCTGGCGGAAGGCGTCGATCTCCTCAGGCGAATGCAGGTTGAGCTCTGGCGCGATGGCATACCAGAACTCTTTGGACGTCTTGCGACC